>LFRM01249318.1_pt1 | contig 38243 bp, 34 predicted proteins | sample 618341 | NCBI WGS metagenome assembly LFRM01 (sample SAMN03654438, study PRJNA283298) | anaerobic digester metagenome | isolation source: pool of bioreactors CSTR01a, CSTR02a, and CSTR03a thermophilic anaerobic... | place: Denmark: Kgs. Lyngby | collected 2014-05-21 | reverse complement strand
GCCGCCGCAAAAAAGAGCATGCCCTCAGAGCTGAAAAGCTCAATACTCAGAAGCATTGAGGATACGGGGCAGTTAACCGCCGAGCAAAAAGCTGCAACAAGCCCTATTGCGCCGCCGAACTGCGGAGACATTTTCAGAAGCCTTCCGACTGTGTTGCCGAAGGTTGAGCCTATAAAAAAGGTCGGAACGATTTCTCCGCCTTTAAATCCCGCACCGAGAGTCAATGCGGTAAACACAAGCTTCAACGCGAACGCAAACGCCGGAACATCTCCGCTCAGGGCTTCATACACGGTGTCTATACCCGAGCCGTTATAGCGGTCCGTATTTATCAGCAAGGAGAGTCCTGCGACAATCAGTCCGCCTACGGTTGCTCTTAAAACCGTATTTTTTAACAATTTTGAATACAGAGCCTTTGTTCCGTGCATCACACAGCAGAATATCACGCCCATAACCGCACAGGCGGCGGACAGTAAAAGAACCTGTCCGAGAGATTTGGCTCCCATAAGCGGAATGTCGGGCACACTGAAGCGTGTCGGGTCCACGCCGAAGGAGGAGGCTATAAAATAAGCTACAATTGACGCAAAAAGGCACGGCACTATTGCTGCGTAGTACATAACACCTATGCTTATAACCTCCATACCGAATACCGCAGCGGTAAGCGGCGTTCCGAAAAGAGCGCTGAAAAGTGCGCTCATTCCGCACATTATGAGTATACGCTTATCCTTATCGTTGGTTCTGAACAGATTTGAAAAAAGCTCTCCTATGCTGCCGCCTATCTGAAGTGCCGCGCCCTCACGTCCGGAGGAACCGCCGCACAGATGAGTGAGCACCGTTGAAACAAAAATCAGAGGCGCCATACGAACGGGAAGCTTTTCGCTGGTTCTTATGCAGGTGAATACCAAATCCGTTCCGCCGTCATCCGCCATGCCCGCAAGCTTATACATAAACGCGATTGCCGCTCCCGCAAGCGGCAGAAGCAGTATAAGCTTGGGATATGCGGCGCGTATGTCCGCTGAATACGACACGGCAAGATGAAACACGGTTCCGACCGCTCCGCCGACAGCGCCGACAAGCAGAGCAATAACAAGCCATTTCAGCAAAAAGCTTAAATAGCGAAGCATATGGGTTATCGACTGTTTAAAAGTATATTTATCTTTCATATTATATTAGCGTATCCTCGTAATTCCTTCATGATTCCTCAGATGATAGCACAAATAAAAAACTTTAGTCAATCTTTTTAGAAATAAAATTAAATAATTGACACACGCTTAAAATGCGCTTATAATTACAAGATAGATTGGTATATTATGCACATCTTTTCTTGAACGGACGGATACAGCTTATGAAGGAATATAAATTTTTATTTCTTGTCGGCTCTCAGCCTCTTTACGGCGAGGATGCTCTGCACGCAGTGAACGAGCATGCCCGGATTATGACAGACGGCTTCAACAGCGCTGCCGAGATTCCGTGCACCGTTGAGGTGCTTGACTGCCTGACAACCTCTCAGCAGATTCTTACGGCAATCGACTCCGCCAATTCCGACCCCATGTGTGCCGGAGTTATTGCCTGGATGCACACCTTCTCTCCGTCCAAGCAGTGGATTGCCGGCTTGGGCAGACTTGACAAGCCTTATCTTCACATCAACACACAGTTTAACCGCGATATTCCGTGGAACACCATAGATATGGATTTCATGAACCTCAACCAGAGCGCCCACGGTGACCGCGAGCACGGCTACATCACCGCCCGCATGAACCTTAAACGCAAGGTCATAGCCGGCTACTGGCAGGACGGTGAATTCCTCTCCGAAATCGGGGCATGGATGCGCGCCGCCGTCGGCATGCTTGAAAGCAGACGGCTGCGGGTTCTGCGTCTGGGTGACAACATGAGGAACGTTGCTGTTACCGACGGTGACAAAATCGAAGCTCAGATAAAGCTCGGCTGGCAGGTTGATTACTTCGGACTCGGTGATGTTATCGGGGAAATCGACAGTATTTCCGAAGCCGAAACTGCTGAAAAAACTGCTCAATATACTGAAAAATATATTATGGACACCGAAGACATACAGGCCGTACGCTATCAGGCGAAGGTGGAGCTGGGTCTTGAAAGATTTCTCCGCGCCGGCGGGTTCGGTGCGTTTCATACGAATTTTGAGGAGCTTCACGGTCTGCGCCAGCTTCCGGGTCTTGCCTGCCAGAACCTCATGCTTTCGGGTTACGGCTTCGGCGCAGAGGGCGACTGGAAGGTTGCCGCTCTGACGAGAATAATCAAGCTTATGTCACGCGGTCTTGACGGCGGCACCTCTTTCATGGAGGATTACACATATCATTTTGAAAAGGGCAATGAGATGATACTCGGCGCGCATATGCTTGAGATTTGCCCGTCAATAGCCGCAGACAAGCCGAAAATACAGGTTCATCCCCTCGGCATAGGCGACAGAGAGCCCCCCGCGCGCGCGGTATTCAATGCGAAGGGCGGAAAGGCAATTGTCGTTTCACTTGTTGATATGGGCACAAGGCTGCGAATGATTGTTAACGATATCGATTGCGTGTCCGACCGACCCGAAATGCCCCGTTTGCCCGTAGCAAGCGCGCTGTGGAAGCCGCAACCCTCTCTGAGAGTGTCGGCTGCATCGTGGATACTTGCCGGAGGCTCACACCACTCGGTTCTTACGTATGCTCTTACGGCGGAGCATATGAGAAATTTCGCCGAAATGGCGGGAATAGAATTTTTACACATCAACGACTCAACAACCGTGGAAAACTTTCGCAAAGAGCTTGAGACAAATGAATTTGTGTGGGGAGTATAAAGTATGCTTGAAGAACTGAAAATGGCGGTTTATGAGGCAAATATGCAGCTTTACGAGATGGGGCTTGCTCCGTGTACGTGGGGCAATGTATCGGGTATAGACAGAGAAAGCGGACTTATAGTTATAAAGCCCTCGGGAATATCATACCCCGAGCTTATGCCTCAGAAAATGCCCGTTGTGGACATGAAGGGAAATGTTGTCGAGGGCACGCTGCGCCCGTCAACCGACACATTTACGCATATAGAGCTTTATAAGGCTTTCCCGAAAATAGGCGGAGTGGTTCACACCCACTCAAAATATGCGGTCGCGTGGTCGCAGACCGGAAGGTTTATACCTCCCTACGGGACAACCCATGCGGATTTTGCATCCGGTCCCATCCCCTGCACCCGTGAGCTTTCCAGAGCACAGGTGGAGGAGGCGTATGAGCTGAACACCGGCAAGGTCATTGCTGAATGCTTCAGCGGCAGCGGCATGGATTATGAAGCGATTCCCGCAGTGCTCGTCAGATTTCACGGTCCGTTCTGCTGGGGCAAGGATGCCGGAGAAGCGGTTGCAAATGCCGAGGTCCTTGAGCGTATAGCCGAAATGGCAATGAACACCGAAATGCTCGCCATAAATCCGAGAATACGCCAGGTCAACCAGTACGTTCTCGAAAAGCACTTCAGCCGCAAGCACGGCAAAAAAGCATATTACGGACAGAGAATACAGTCTGCGGAAAAAACGGAGTAACCTATGGATTTCGCCCATTTACATGTTCATACGGAATACAGCCTGCTGGACGGCGCCTGCCGTATCGGCGAGTTGCTTGACAGGGCAAAGGCTCTCGGGCAGAAGACTGTTGCAATAACCGATCACGGCGTAATGTACGGCGTGGTCGATTTTTATAATGCCGCCGCGGAGCGCGGAATAAAGCCCATAATAGGCTGTGAGGTTTATGTTGCCGCACGCACTCGTTTCGACCGTCAGCACACGCTTGATGCTCAAAGATATCATCTTGTGCTGCTGTGCGAAAATGACACGGGCTATAAAAATCTTATGCGTCTTGTGTCCCGCTCATGGACGGAGGGCTTCTACACCAAGCCGCGAGTTGACAGAGAACTGCTTGAAAAATATCACGAGGGCATAATTGCACTTTCCGGCTGCCTTGCGGGCGAGGTTTCCTCGCGACTTCTTGAACACGACTACGACGGCGCAAAATGTGTCGCAGAGTATTACAACGACGTTTTCGGTCAGGGTAATTATTATCTTGAGATTCAGAATCACCTGCTGCGCGAGCAGCAGCTTATAAACCCGATGCTTATACGCCTTTCGCGCGAAACGGGAATACCTCTTGTTGCAACGAACGACGTTCATTATGTAAACAAATCCGATGCCGCAATGCAGGAGATTCTTGTATGCATACAAACAAACCACCTCGTCGGCGAGGACACCGGAATGGGCTTTGCAACCGATGAGTTTTATCTCAAATCCGAGCAGGAGATGTATTCACTGTTCGCAGACGCTCCGCAGGCTGTTGAAAATACCGGTGTAATTGCGCAGCGCTGCAACGTCCGGCTTGAGTTCGGAGTTACAAAAATCCCGTATTTCAAAATCCCGGATGAGTCGGTGGAGCATGATGTGTATTTCAAAAACCTTTGTCTGAAACGGCTGGGCGAAAAGCTCGGAGGTGAAATTCCGGAGGAATACTGCAAGCGGCTTGAATATGAGCTGTCTGTAATAGACAAAATGGGCTATACCGATTATTTCCTAATAGTGCTTGATTTTGTGGAGTTTGCCCGCTCGAACGGCATACCCGTAGGCCCCGGAAGAGGCTCCGCGGTGGGAAGTCTTGCGGCGTACGCCTCAGGTATAACCGGGCTCGACCCCATAAAATATCATCTGCTGTTTGAACGGTTTTTGAATCCGGAGCGCGTGAGCATGCCGGATATAGACATCGACTTTTGCTATATGCGCCGCGGAGAGGTCATTGATTATGTCATAAGCCGCTACGGTGCGGACCATGTTGCCCAGATAGTTACAATGGGAACGCTTGCCGCGAGGGCGGCAATAAGGGATGTCGGCAGAGTTCTTGACATGCCGTATTCTCTTGTTGACACCGTTGCCAAGCAGATACCCTATGAGCTGAATATAACCCTCAGCTCCGCAATTGAAAAAAATCCCGACCTGAAAAAGCTGTACTCTTCGGACGAGCGCGTTAAAAATCTTATAGATAACGCCGCAAAAATCGAGGGCATGCCCCGGCACGCCTCAACCCACGCGGCGGGTGTCGTCATAACGGCAGACCCGGTAAGCGACTATGTTCCGCTTTCGGGCACGGACGGCTCTGTTGTCACACAATATACAATGACAGCCATTGAAGAGTTAGGACTTCTGAAAATGGATTTGCTGGGGCTGCGCACGCTTACGGTAATAGGCGATGCCGAGAAGATGGTGCGCAAAAAGCTCCCCGATTTCTCCGTGGAAACGCTTCCCCTTGATGACAGCGACACATTTTCCGAGCTTGCCAAGGGCAATACCTCCGGTGTATTCCAATGCGAATCCGCCGGAATGACGCGACTGCTTACCGAGCTGAAGCCGGAAAAATTTGAGGACATAACCGCCGCGGTTGCACTTTACCGTCCCGGTCCTATGTATTTTATACCCTCATATCTTGAAAACAGAAAGCATCCCGAAGGCATAAAATATAAAACACCGGCGTTGAAGGAAATACTTGACGTCACGGAAGGCTGCATGGTATATCAGGAGCAGGTCATGCAGGTTTTCAGAACTCTCGCGGGCTATTCCTACGGACGTGCGGATGTAGTACGGCGGGCAATGTCAAAGAAAAAGCATTCCGTCATGGAAAAGGAACGTGAATATTTTATTCACGGTCAGACTCTCCCCGACGGAACCGTGCTCTGTGAAGGTGCGGTTAAAAACGGTGTCCCTGAGGCGGTTGCTCAGGAGATATTCAACGACATGACCTCGTTCGCCTCCTATGCCTTCAACAAATCCCACTCAGCCGCCTATGCGCTCATAGCTTATCGCACGGCTTATCTCAAAGCACACCATCCGAATGAATTTATGGCGGCATTACTCACAAGCGTGCTTGATAACTCACGCAAGGTCGCCGAATATATAGCAGAGTGTCTTCGTCTGGGCATAAGCGTGCTGCCCCCGGATGTAAACAGCAGCAGCGACGGCTTCACCTCGGAGAAAAATTCAATCCGCTTCGGTCTGCTCGCGGTGAAAAATCTCGGCAGCGGCTTTATAAACCGCATAGTATCCGAACGCGAAAGCGGAGGGAATTATACATCCTTCAGCTCGTTTTGTAAGCGCGTATACGGCTCGGACTTCAACCGCCGTGCGCTTGAGAGCCTAATAAAATGCGGAGCCCTCGACTCACTCGGACTCACACGCAGCACCATGCTTTTCAACATGGAGCGCATAACCGCCGACCTCGAATACGACAGACGCCGCGGCGGTGAAAATCAGGTGGATTTTTTCAGCATGGGGGTTGTCCCGCAGCAGTCGGAGGCCGTGCAGCTTGAAATGCGCCCCGAAATGGACGAAAGCGAGCGGCTTGCCTTTGAAAAGGAGATAACGGGGCTGTATATATCCGGTCATCCTATGAAAAAATATATGCCCTTTGCCGAAAAAATCGGAGCAGCACGTGTTTCCGAGCTTTTAAGCGCCGGAGAGGACATATCCGGAGTTTATTCCGACGGCTCGCCCGTACGCCTGCTTGCGATAATTACAAGACTGCGTAAAAAGACAACCAAAAAAGATGCGTTTATGGCGTTTGCTGTGCTTGAGGACATCTACGGAGCAATAGAGACAATTATTTTCCCGAAAACCCTTGAGAAATATTCCGATTTGCTTGCCGAGGGCGCGGTTGTGGTTCTTGACGGCAGACTTTCTCTTCGCGAGGACGAGGACGCAAAGGTGGTCTGCGACAGCGTAAAGGTATTCGATGAAAACACTGTATATCCCCCGCTGCCTCAAAAGCCGAAATACACCTCATCTCCGCATACGGCTGTTCAGCCTAAGCAAAGTAATACGCCTCAGGAGGCAGACAGGCAAAGCGGACGCAAGGGTCTTTTTCTGCGCTTCGGCACGCGTTCGGACGAAAACAAAAGCCGTGCGGTAAATTTGCTTGAGATTTTCGACGGCAGATGTCCCGTGTATTTCTATTACTGCGATACAAAGGAGTATGAATTTGCCGGAAACGGACTTCTTACCGATATCAACGAGCCTTTGCTCAGAGAATTAAAAAGAATTCTCGGCGATGACAATGTGGTGTTCCGTAAATAACCTGACTTAATTCGACAAAATTACCCATCAGGGCTTGAAAAAATAAAACAAGTGTGGTAGAATCCTTTTTTGTTAGCTTGCTTTTGAAAGGAATGGCGCATTATGAAAACAATAGGTGTATTGACAAGCGGCGGAGACGCCCCCGGCATGAATGCCGCGGTAAGAGCCGTAGTCAGAACCGGCTGCGAGAGCGGCATGAGAGTAATGGGAATACGCAGAGGCTACAGCGGACTTATTCACGGTGATATGTACGAGATGAACCTTCGCAGCGTATCCGATATAATCCACAGAGGCGGAACCATGCTTTATTCGGCACGCTGCCCCGAATTTCAGACCGAAAGCGGAATGCAAAAGGCAATAGATGTCTGCCACGAGGTCGGTCTTGAGGGTATTGTTGTCATCGGCGGCGACGGCTCCTTCAGAGGCGCGAGAGACCTCTCCATGCGCGGCATACCCTGTGTGGGCGTTCCCGGAACCATAGACAACGACATCGCCTGCTGCGATTATACAATAGGCTACGACACCGCCATGAACACCATCATGGACATGGTTGACCGCATCCGCGACACCACCGAGTCTCATGACCGTTGCTCCGTTGTTGAGGTTATGGGCAGAAAGGCGGGTTATCTCGCACTCAATGCAGGTCTTGCCATAGGTGCCACCGCCATACTCATTCCCGAGGTCGAATACGACATCGAGCGTGATGTAATCGAGCGCATGCGCCGCACACAGAAGACCGGAAAGCAGCATTTTGTTATAATTGTCGCAGAAGGCATCGGCGGCGTGGACGCACTTGCCAAGAGAATACAGGAGACAACGGGCGTTGAATCCCGTGCAACAATCCTCGGCCATGTTCAGAGAGGCGGCTCCCCCTCGGCGAGAGACCGCGTGCTTGCAAGCCAGATGGGAAACAAGGCGGTTCATCTTCTTCTCAACGGCGTAGGCAACCGTGTAGTTGCAACCAAGGGCGACCAGATTGTCGATTACGACATCTTTGACGCGCTCAACATGAAAAATCAGATAGACCTTGACCTTTACAGAATAGCCCACGAGATATCTATCTGATTATCCGCTTATATTTTTCCGGACGGCATCAGCCGTCCGGATTTTTTGTTGACTTACGGCAAAATCACATGCATAATAAAAATAAATCTTACTCTGTGCAACACTTTTGCTTATCATGTTCTCTTATTATCAGCGGATCAAAAAGCTTCGGGGAGGGCTTACGACGGATTACGCGCTTGAACTCATAACCAAATCAAAAGCAGGCGATGCCGAAGCGTTCGGCGAGCTGTATGCAATGTATTCACGCGAGCTTTACGGCTTTGCGTTGTATATGCTGCGCTCAAAAGAGGACGCTGAGGATGCCGTGCAGGACGCGGCAATCGCAGCCTTTCGTAATCTCGGCTCCTTAAAAAAGCCGGACTCGTTCAAGCCGTGGCTGTTTAAGATTCTCTCCAACCGCTGTAAGACGCTTCTTACCGGGCGCAAGCCCGATATTTCCTCCGCTGAAGAGGGTTTCCTTGAGTCGCTCCCCGACACTTCTCCGGGAATTTATCTCCCCGCGGAGCTGTGTCAGGCTCTGGAAATCCTCGGCGAGGAGGAACGGCGCATAGTGCTTATGGCAGTTCTTGGAGGCTTTAAGAGCAGAGAAATAGCTTTAGTTACAGATTGTCCGTCCGCTACCGTCCGCTCAAAGCTGGCGCGTTCACTGAAGAAAATGCGTACATATCTTGAAACGGAGTGAGTATTTTTATGAAAAGACAGGGTAAAAATGAAAAGCTTGTCAGTGACCTGAAGGACGGTCTGTCCGTAACCGAGCTTCCCGAAAATCTTTCAAAAAACAACATCATTTCCGCCGTATCCGGTGATGCTCAGGCAAAAACCAAAGCCATCCCGCTTGAATACGGCAGAAACAACAGAATAAAAAAGGCGGTTGCCGTCGCGGCGGCGTTTGCGGTTGTGCTCGGAAGTGTTGCAGTCGCCGGCTCACAAAGAAATAAGCCCACCGTTGTGCCGGAATCGGTCAAAGCATATTTTTCGGACACCACTGTAACGGAGAAGCCCGAAAGCAGTAATGCCGACTCGGATATAATTGAAGAAAATGAACCGGAAAGCGCCGAAAAGCGTATTGCGCCTAAGAAGATAAACGGTTACATCGAAATAGAAAACCTGTTTTTAAGCTATGCAGAGCGTATCAAGGGCAGCTTAACACGCTACTACACAGACACCGCCGTTGTTCCCGGCGACAATGCAGAGGCAGTTACAGGAGCGGCAGATGATTCGTTTGAGGTGCAAAGCCCCGAAAGCGAGCCCGATACCCCGAATGATTTTTCCGGAACCAATATTCAGGTTGCGGGAGTTGACGAGGCTGACATCCTGAAAAATGACGGGAATTATCTCTATGCCGTAAGCACAAGCGCAAGCGCAAGAACAACTAAAATCCGTATAATCGACCCTACACCGGACGCGATGAAAATTCTTTCGGAATTCAGCTGCCCCGGAAAGTCTGTACGTGAAATATATATTACGGGAGACACGCTTACAGCCATATGTGACAACGGAGTTTATTATGATTCCTTGAGCATATCAGCGGTATTCTATGATATTTCCGACCGCTCGGCTCCGGTAAAAACAGGCGACTTCACACAACAGGGTACCCTTGTATCAACCAGACTTACCGAAGGAAGCCTTATTATCCTTTCAACGTATAACGGCTATTGCGGAGGCTACGACGAGCAGGCTGTAAAAAACAACTGTGTGCCCGGGGCGGGCTTAAACGGAAACATGGAGAAAATTCCCACACAGAACATCTGTATGCTTCCGGATGCTATTCCCGGCTCATACCTTGTGGCAACGAAAATACAGCTCTCCCGCGGTGCGGATTCCGCTAAAACCGTCGCAGTGCTCGGCGGAGGCTCGGATGTATATTGCACCAAGGATACGCTGTATGCGGTAAGGGAGAGCTTTTCTTACGCCGTCCCCATAGAAGGTGCTTCCGATATGCTGTGGGCAACCTCAGAAAACAAAACTCAGATATACGCCTTCTCCATATCCGGAAACAATATATCCTTTAAATCCTCCGGCACCGTTGAGGGCACGGCATTGAATCAGTTTTCAATGGATGAATACAACGGTTTTCTGCGCATCGCCACAAACTTCAGAGACAGAAAAAGCGGAAAGGTCAGTAACATCGTTTCAGTGCTCAACAGCAGCCTGCAGGTCGTGGGAAAGCTCAGCGGAATAGCGCCCGGAGAAACCATTAAATCCGCCCGTTTTTCCGGAACCAAGGCATATCTTGTGACATTTCTGAACACGGACCCGCTGTTTGTGATAGACCTGAACACACCGACTGCTCCGGCAATACTCGGCGAGCTCAAGCTTCCCGGCTTCTCGTCATACCTTCATCCTATAAGCGACACTCTGCTTGTAGGTATAGGTCCGGACGGTGACGACAGCGGAATGAACGGCAAGCTGAAGGTTTCCCTGTTTGATGTTTCAAATCCCGCAAAGCCCGCCGAGGTCAATAAATATGTAATAGACGGCTCACCGGTAATTTCCGAAGCTTACAACAATCCCAAGGCTTTTGTCTATGATGCCTCCCGTTGTATGCTTATGTTCCCCGTTTCGCAATACAGCACTAACTCGCACAATTCGTTTTTGGCCGCGCTGCCTGTAGATACAGCTTCAAAAAGCTTCGGCACAATGCTCAGCTACCGGCAATTGAACATTGCGGATTATGGCAACATTCTGCGCGGAACCTATATAGGCGATACGGTATATACCTTCTCGCAGCTCGGACTGTGCGCCTTTGACAGAGCAACGCAGACACAGCTGTCCTGCCTAAGCTTTGCCGATGTAACCTCATACAATATATATCCGGCAACAAACTGAATTTTGCTGCGTAAAAACGAGCACCATACAAAACCGGCTATCGAATGATAGCCGGTTTTCATTTGCTTTATTGCGCGCATTTCTGGCACGGGGTCAAGCCCGCTGCTTTTGCTTGACTCAAGGTAACGGAATAGCTGTTTTTTCCCGCGCAGGTTGATATAAGATGATACCGTTTGCCGGTCGGGGCGCGGTATACGATTTTTTCATTGTTTCTTTCTGTTGTTAACGTTTCATCCCTTGCCGTGGTTATTACCGCTGCCGTTCCGGAGCTCTTTCCGGTTTGATAATTGATTTTTATATCCGGCTGTACATTATAGCAATACACATTAAAACAGATTCCTTCGCCGCCGTCCTCAACGGAATACGCCTCCATCTGAACTCCGGACGCGAGCAGATTTTCGCCCTCAAAAACCGGAGTTATGCGATACGCTACGTGGTTTCCGGTTTCTTTTATGTAGTCGGCAACCATGTTCTCAAAGGGCAGCATACCCTTTGTATTGAGATATTTCGTACCTGTTATGAGATTTTTTCTGTTAGCGTTTTCCGCAGACAGCTGCCAGCCGATAAGATGGCAACGGTTATACAAATATTTTCCGGGAACATTTTCGTATTGTGCCTGTACCCATCCGCTGGGAATTATGCTGCCGATACTCTTTCTTTCCTCATTCTCTCCGGGCATTGTGTCTCTGCCCACACAGGCCAAAGCCACTCCGCATCGTCCGAGACGGTCTAACGGGCTGTAACTTTCATATCCCGTTGTTTTTAGCTCATCCTTGCTGAAGAAAGGCGTGTTGTTGTTTATTTTTACAAAGGCGGAGCCTGAATATGCGGGAATGTCCGGGGATGAAACGGGGGCAGCTTCGGTGCCTAATCTACTGTGGGTTTCAAACAGGGTTGTCAGTTCAGCGGGAAGCTCCCCGGTGCCTGGCAAGTCCGTGACGACCTCACCGGAAGGCGCATATGTTGAAGTCGGTTGCGTTGAAATGTCAAGAACCGTTGTGTCTGAAACCGTTGTGCTTTCGGTCGGGGCGCTTGATATATTCGACTCAGGTGAGATTACAATTCCCGTGAAAAACAAAATTACGGCGAGCAAAACAGCTATACCGTTTTTGATTTTTACTTTTGATAACAGCTCCCTCAGGGGCTTTATCGGAGCAATCAATAAGGCGGCTGCAAAAAGAAGCAGAGAAGAAGCGTGCAGTCCGCTGAACGGAATCGCCAATAAAAAGAAGACTGCAACTATCCATTGAATTATATTACTGTATTTTTTCATGCTTGTGACCATTCCTTTCATAAGAGACAGTAATCCTTGTGCCGGGCTTGGGTGTGAAGGCTTTATCCTTCGAGGTTTTTTCTTTTATAAACTTCAAGAGTTATTTTTTTATGAGATGTGCCTGAAAAGAACTCTCTTGAGCTTCGCTTGAAGTCGGGGCTTAACTGTGAAACATCGAAGAAAACATCGGCGGGGTAGTCTCTGTTCCAATTGAAAAGATAAACCACATCCGCCTTTTCAATCGGGATTTCAGCGTTCTCAATAAAACAGAAGTCATCCGGAGCGGCAAGATTCAGAAAATCCTCTGAAACAGCTATTCCTGCGGCGTTTTCAAATTGCTTTGCAGAATAATTATTCATTCTGAGCGTCGAATCTTTGCAAAGTTCAAAAATCCTTTCCCGTAAAACGGAATCCTGACTCAGCCTTCTGCCGGAAAACATTATTCCGTTTGACTTTTCTGTGCAAATAATAATTTTCATGCGTTCACCTCCTTCTGTCGGCTCTAAAGTTCAAAAGTCAAATTCTGTAACATCTAAAAAACATCATTTTTGCAATTATAACATCCAATAGATGTTATTGCAAGCGCGATTAAGTCTTTCAGATGTTATTTTTGATTTGATATGGGCTAATATATAATACAAAGATACTACAAGGGGCGGTGGAGATATGGATGTGAAGGATTTTGCTTTACGGGTCGCACAGCTGAGAATGAAAAAAGGTGTTTCTGCCCGAGACATGAGCCTTTCAATGGGTCAAAATCCGGGATATATAACCAACATTGAATCCGGACATTCAAAGCCTTCAATACAGGGGCTGTTTTATATCTGCGAATATTTCAACATTACTCCCGGCGAATTCTTTGATTTGGATTCAAAAAATCCGGTCAAATTGGACTCGCTTATCAGTGATATAAAAAAGCTTGATGAAAAGCAGCTGGATGCCATATCGTTGTTAATAAAGGCAATTACAAAAAGCAATTCCGGACATTGATTTGATGACCCGTTTTTCGCGTTCTCTTTAATTACAGACCGCTTCATACGGCGAGCCGAACACCGCCGCGTCAAGCCCATTACACAAACCTCTCACAATAAAAAGCCGGCCCCTGAGGGTCGGCTTTTTCGGTTGCAGCATGAATTTTTGTATTACCGGCATACTCTCCGGCGGAGCGTTATGTTATGCGGCAAAGCTGTTTATCAGCTCAGAACATCGCAGGTGTGCGGCGTTCCGGGCATAAAAAATCGCCCTCCCGAGGGAGGGCGATTTTGTAAATGTTTACCACTTGAAGTTCTTATACGCGATATGAGTGTTACCTGTTGCGGTGGAGGTTCCTGCAAATTCAATAACGCAGGAGATGCTGTAATCAACATTGAAGCTTACAAGATTGCCGTTGGCATCAATAACTATCTTTGCAACTGCGCCGCTGTAGCTTTCGCTGATTTTTGCACTGCCGAAAGTGTCGTCGATTGCATCATAAATAACGGCACCTGTCTTGTGGTCGTAATAGCCCTTATCCTTGTCGCCCACGCAGATTCCGCACTTGTCAACCGGAGAATTGTTGGTCGCGCCGTCCTTGCCTCCGGTGCTTTTGCCGTCCTTTATGTTGAGGGTTATAACCGTGTTTGCGCCGGAAGTCTCATACTTTGCGCCGGTTATGTCGGACGTTGTGATGGTGCTCTTTCTGAGGTAATGCTTGTTTGCATCCTCTTCATTCCATGCACCCTTGGCAACGCTCTCGGTATAAGCATTTGCCGAGCCGATGCCCATGAACTTGTAAACAAGGCTCTTAAAGGGCTTAACCATAACGTTTGCATCGAGCTTCTCATTATCCGTGCTTCTGGTCTTCTCAAAGCCTACTCTCGCGTCAAACGCCTTGTTGATTGCCGCGTTGTATGCCGCAACGATTTCTGCGTTTGTTTTGCCCGCGGGGGGAGGTGTGGGTGTATCGTCGCCGCTCTTAACGGTAGTGGTGTCGGAATCTCCGCCGGAGGGATTGTCAACAACAGGTGCTACTGTTGTGGGCGCCTCTGTGGTGATTTCCTGACCGTCGGCACCTACGAGGGAGCCGTCGTCCTTAACGGTGAATATGGTCTTGCCGTTTGCATCGAGAACCTTGCCGTTCTTGACCTCGGCAACAGTCTTGCCGTCTGAATCAACAAACTTCTGGTTCGCTTCAACCTTAACGATTGTGGTTCCGTTGGAATCAACAAGAACGCCGTCCTTAATGGTTGCAACGAGATTACCGTCAACCTTTAAAGGCTCCGCGGTTGTTACCGCTACGGGAGCTGCCGTGGTGGTTTCGCCGGCAACAGTTGTGGTTGTGGTATCGCCGTCCTTATCTCCGCACGCCGCAAATGTAAGCGCCATAACGGCGACGAGAAGAAGGCACAAGAGTTTTTTCATGAAAGTTTCCCCTTTCCGTTTATACAGTATATTCAGAGGGCTCTCGCCCACTTATATAAATTTACTATATTTTACTGCTTCTGTCAACACAAAATTGTAAATACAGTCAGTTTTACAGGACAACAATCGGTCGCTTTTGAAAAAATCTTCTGCGGCTATGGAAAAACCGAAAATTATATGGTAATATATATATGGTAAAAATTTTTAATGAAAGTAGGTAAACAATATGCCGTATGTTATAGCCGTAATTGTCATTGCAGTCCTGATTGTAATATGGGTAATTTCCTCGCAACGCAAATTCGTCCATACCGACGAGCTTTGCGGCAACGCTCTCAGCCAGATAGGTGTTCAGCAGGCGAGCCGTTGGGACGCACTGTCTGCACTCGTGCAGCTCACAAAGGGTTTTTCCGAGCATGAATATAAAACCCTCATGGACACCGTTGCTGCGCGTCGCCCGATAACCGCTTCAAGCTCCGCTGCGGATGTAAAGGAGCAGGAAAACAAAATAACTCAGGCAATGAGTCATATCATGGCGGTTGCCGAAAGCTATCCCGAAATCAAAGCTCAGAGCGTATATCAGAAAACCATGCAGAGCGTTGACGAGTACGAGAACAACGTCCGCAGGAGCAGAATGGTTTACAACGACACCGTTACAAAGTTCAACCGCCTTGTACGTCAGCTTCCCACCTCCCTTATCGCCGGAATCCTCGGCTTCAAGGTACGCGATTATCTTGAAGAGGATGAGAAAAAGTCCGATATGCCTTCAATGTCATAATTATGAAAAAACGTATTTTCAATATAATACTCGCTCTGGCGGCAATGCTCATGCTGTTGTCGCCGGAGGCTTTTGCCGCCTCGGAAAAGGTAAACTCTCTGGGAATAGATATAAACCTCTCTCAGGACGGAACGGCATATATTACCGAAACATGGGACGTTCAAGTCAGCAGCGACAGCACCGAGTGGTATCTTGTTCAGGGCTATCTCGGCGACATAGAAATCAAGGATTTTTCCGTAAAGGACGAGACCGGAAAGGTATATACCAACGAAGGCCACTCCTGGGATGTTGACCGCTCGCGCTCTCAAAAGGCAGGTAAATGCGGCATTGTTGACAAGGCAGACGGCTATGAGCTTTGCTGGGGAGTCGGCAGCTCGGGTCATCACGTCTTCACAGCCTCATATACCATGACAAATTTTGTTAAGGCGTACACAGACGGCTATGACGGCTTGCTGCAAAGGCTTGTCAATGATGACAGAGGCTCCGCGATAGACGAGTTAAAAATCACCGTGCATAAGGACGGAATCCTTTTTTCGGCGAACACGGTAAAAATGTGGGCATTCGGCTTTGATGGAACGCTCTCGTTTGAAAACGGCATGGTAGTTGTGCGTTCACGCGCAAAGGTGGAGAAGGAGCAATATGCAAACCTCCTTTTGCGCTTCAATGAAAACATCTTTTCTCCCACAAGCATTTCTGCGTATTCGTTTCAAAGCGTAATCGAAGGAGCGTTTGAGGGAAGTGATTACAGCATCGACGCTTATGAGGGTCGCGCCGTAACCGACAGCAAGGGCGGCTTGACGGATGATTCCGGCAATAACCGTTTTTACGGTTCGGAAGGCTCCTCTTCGGGCTCATTCATTGGAAATATAGGAGGTTTTCTTTTATCTCTTCTGCGCTTCACACCGTTTCTTGTGCTGATTTTTGTAATGTTTTTCAATACCATAAAAAAGAAATGGAAAAACGGCACTGTGGCCGCGGACGGCTCAATTGACAAAAAGAAGCTCAAGGACATCCCTTGGTGCCGTGATATTCCCTTCAACGGCGACCTGCCGGCAACCGAGTATGTTCTTAAAGCGGCAAATGATGCGCCAGACGAAACCGCGCTCATGGGCGCATATCTGCTTCGCTGGAGCTACAAGGGTAACGTGCGCATAAATGAGATTGAAAAGGACGGCTTTTTAGGTATCGGGGGCGGAAAGCAACCGGTAATAGAATTTATAAAGCCGCTCTCCGGCAGCGCAGACAGTGCAGAGCAAAAGCTCTACGACATGATGTATAAGGCCAGCCGTGACGGAAATCTCGAAAACAAAGAGTTTTCCAAGTGGGCGCAGTCGAACTACGATGAGATAGACGAGTGGTACAGCTACACCAAAAAGCATGCCGAAAGAATACTCAGGGAATCCGGCTGCATCACCACGGTAAAGGAAGAAAAGTTTTTCAATCTCATTCACACCGAAAAAAGCATATTCAGCGAAAAAGGGAACGAGATGACAATTCGCGCCCTCGGCTTTAAAGCGTATCTGCGGGATTTCACGCTCATAAACGAGCGCCGCGCCGTAGAGGTCGAGCTGTGGGATGAATATCTTGTATACGCCACCCTGTTCGGAATTGCCGACGAGGTAAAGAGTGAATTCTCCGCACTCTATCCCAAGTATTTCACAGAACCGTGCGAAGGCTCACCCTACACAACACGCGGTGACATTTTCACGCAGATGTACCTTATAAACATGCTTTCGCGCTCCGCTTTTGTAGGTGCGCAAAACGGCAGAAACGCAGCAAGCATGGCATCCTCCTCATCGGGCGGCGGAGGTTTTTCCTCCTTCGGCGGAGGCGGAATCGGCGGAGGCGGAGGCTTTTCCGGCGGTGGCTCCGGCGGAGGCGGCGGAAGATAAACACATTTAACGGAGGGGTATTATGGACGTAACCACGCAAAAGCACATGAATTTCAAGGAGATTTTCGCATACTCGGCGGGGCTGTTCGGATTTCAGGCAATTGTCGGCTTTTTAAACTCATATCAGGCGGAATTTTACGTTGCAACCATGGCGGCGGACCTTGCAATTGTAGGTGTGCTTATTCTTGTTGCAAAGGTGCTCTCCGCTGTCTTTGACCCCATTGTGGGCAACCTCATCGACAGAAAGGACAGCAAGCGCGGCAAGCTCAAGCCGTTTATACTGTATTCACTGCTGCCCCTTGCAATAATGACAATAGTTATCTTTATTGTCGTGCCCTTCAGAGGTGTTGCGCTCTACGCGTACATATTTGTAACCTATCTGCTGTGGAGTCTGGCAATGACGCTCGGAGACGTTCCCTCACAGGGAATAGCCTCGGTTCTTACTCCGAATCCGACCGAACGCACAAACGTTGTGTCGATTGCAAACACGGTTAAGTCGGTAGGCTTCTCGGCGGCGGCGGTTATCGTGCCTATTGCGTGCCTGATAGTTCCCGGCGGCTCTCAGGTGTTCGGCTTTGAGGGCGAAAAGGACACCCCCATAAGCAGCTCGGAATATCTGCTTACGGCGGTGCTCGTGGGAGTTATCGGCTGTGCCCTGTTCTCGCTGATATATTTCCTGAATAAGGAAAGAGTTCCCTACACGGCGGAAAAAATGTCATTTTCCGACATGGCGAAGGCTCTCAAGGATAACAAGCCGCTCATTATGGTTATTGTGTCCTACTTCCTCGGCTTCGGCAGACAGATGGCAATGTCCATTCAGGTTCAGGCGTCAAACGCTCTGCTCGGCAGTCAAAACTATGTTATCGTGCTCGGAATAGCGACTGCTGTCGGTTCGGTTATCAGCATGGCGCTTGTTCCCGCACTGATAAAGAAGCTCGGCGAAAAGAATGTATTCATTCTGATGTCCGTATACGGCTTTGCAATTTCGCTGATAACCTTCTTCGTCGGCACCGACAATAAAATACCCATGTTCATTTGCCTGTTCCTCATAGGTCTCCAGTTCGGAGCCGTAACGCTGCTCCCGATGATAATGACGGCGGACTGCGTGGACTACTACGAGCTGAAAACCGGCAAGCGCACCGAAGGCGTATGCTACGCAGTGCTCAGCCTCACAATAAAGGTTTGCCTCGCGCTCGGAACGGCTCTCGGGCTTATAATGCTTCAAATAGCAAATTACGACGCAAACGCCGGAGTGTTTACGGAAAGCACCAAGGATATCATATACTTCTCCTATACGGCGCTTCCGGGAATATTCAGCCTGCTTGCAATATTCCCGATGCTCAAGTATGACATCGTGGGCGAGAAGAAGCTTGACATCGCAAGGCAGCTTCAGCAAAAACGAGAGGCAGCCGGCGCGAAGGTCAAATAAGCAAAGTGAAACTTTACCTTACTGCACACCTTAAAAAGTGTGCAGTATTTTTATTGCCTGCGGCTGCGAAAAGAAAAAACGGAGAATGCCGAAAAGCATCCCCCGTCAATCCGATTTTTATTTCTCTATTCTGAAGCAATAGACATGCTCGCCTTCAAGCGTATCCGGATTTATAACCGGAAAAACGAGCTTTGCCTTGCCGCCGGCATTCTCAACTCCGATTTCGGCATCACTTCCGAGCAGCTTCGCCCTCATACCGGAGGTATAATCAACCTCGTTGAGCGTAACCTCTCCGAAGGGGAAGCGCATAAGGAAGGCGTAAATTTTGCCGTCGCGCACCGTGTAGCGTATGTCCTCATCAGCGCTCTTGCAATAACGGCGGCTGCAGTAGATGCCCTCGCCGTTGACCTTGAGCCATCTGCCTATCTGCAGAAGTCTCTCCTGCATGATAACCGGTATTGTGCCGTCCGCATCGGGACCTATGTCGAGCAGGAAATTTCCGCCGCGGCTTACAAGGTCCACAAGCATAACAATAAGGTCACGCGCCGACATATAGTCATCAACCGTCTCCATCTTATTGTAACCGAAGGATGTGCCTATACCCCTGCACTCCTCAAAGACTTTCGGAATATTATATACATCCTCGAAGCTGAAGCTTCCGTCAACAACGCCGTACTCTGTTGTATAGTTGCCGCCGTGCCTGCCGCGTGTTTCCTTGCCCCAGCGGTCATTGGGAACAATGAAATCCTTGACCGAGGACTCATTGTAAAGCCATGAAAGGAACTCCGTGCTGTGCCAGACAGAGCTTTCATATTCCCATTCTCCGTCTGTAAACAGGGTGTAGGGCTGATATTTTTCGATAAGCTCCTTGAGCATCGGAATAAGGTGCTTCACAGCATAATTCTCCGGATTTTCAAGGAACAGCGGGTTGTACCACTCATATACCGAATGATATACTCCGAACTTCACATCGGTCTTGTCGAGCGCATCCTTCAGCTCGCGGCAGAAGTCGCGGTGAGGGCCCGTGTCGGCACTGTTCCAGTTCCACGCATAATCCGACTCATACATGCAGTAGCCGTCGTGATGCTTGGAAACGAAGTTGATATATTTTGCACCCGCTTGCTCAAAAAGCCTTGCCCACTCGTCGGCATTGAAGAAATCGGCCTTGAAATCCTTTACAAAGTCCTGATATTTGAAATCCCTGCCGTATTTTTCAAGATGATACTTCTCCTCGGGCGAGCCCTTTTGGTTTATAAAATAACCGTACCATTCCGAAAACTTGTTTTTCTCCGCATACGCGGGCACGGAATAAAGTCCCCAATGGATGAATATTCCGAATTTTGCATCCTCAAACCATGACGGTACAGGGCGCTTGTCTATTGACTCCCATGTGCTCTCATATTTCATATTACAGCTGTCCTTTCAAATAAAAAGCTTTTGATATTGTATCAAACTCTTCCGCTATTTGCAAGCTATATTATACGCCGTATTTTAGCTTCACCCTTTCGAGCTTTTCCCCGAAGGGCTTTGCGAACAGCCACAGGAACACGACATTCGACACACAGTAAAGCGCGGTATGCGGAAGCGCCGTAACAACGGCGGCAAGATACAGCTTTATGTCTGGGCTTCCGCTGTACCACAGAACCGTCCATATATCCATTACGAGTGAATATGCCGCGCCGGAAATGAGCCCGTATGCCGCCATGCTTATGCGGCTTTTTTTAAGATATCTTCCCGAAATCCCGGCAAAAAGCCCGATAAAGCCCCACGCGAGCATCTGAAAGGGTGTCCACGGACCCTGACCGAAATAAAAATTTGATATCAGCGCCGACATTGCGCCTACAAGAAAGCCGGATTCTCCTCCTAAATATACCGCCGTTATCACCGTGAGCGCGGTTACGGGCTTGAACAGCGGTATAAACCGCCCCGCAACAGAAAGCGCAATCATAACCGCACAGATTATCAGCCTGCGTGTTCCGGTCTGCTTTTTTTCAAAGCCCGCCGCGAACAGCACCGTTGCCATAACTGCAACCGCAAGAGAAATCAAAGCATACTGCTTTTCCTCAAGCAAAACTGCTCCTGCGGCAACCGTCGCGGGAATCGCAAAGGCGGGAAGTAAAATTTTCAGTGCCTTGCGCGCACCGGGGCTTTTTATTACAAGCACCGCTCGCCCTCCTCCCGCAAATTTGCACGGCAAAGCCGTTCAACATCATCAACCGTAATTGCTCCGTCATAATAGCCTCTGGTAATACGGCTTGCGGCGGTGGTATAAAAGCTGTTTGACGGGAAAAAGCCCCCCGGCACATCACATGAGGTTATTTCGCCGCGGAAGAACATCGCACAACGGTCTGCACATTCTGCGGCAAACTCGGCATCATGTGTGACAATTACAACCGTCATTCCGGACGCCTTAATCTGCTTGAGTATTTCCGCAATGGCACCCCTGGCGTGTGCGTCCAGTCCCTTTGTGGGTTCATCAAGCAGAATCAGCCTCGGCTTTGAGGCAAGCACCTTTGCAAGCGCTACAAGCTGCTGCTGACCTCCCGAAAGGTCATAAGGGTGCCGCTCATACAGCGCCGATAAATCATAGGGCAAGCTGTCCGCAACCGCTCCCGCGTCGGCAAGCTCCTCGGCAACCGTGTTTTTGAGGAACACCGTCTGCACATCCTGCGGCAGCATTGAAAGACAGCCCTTATACAGGCTTTGATTTTTATACTCCCCGAGCTTTTTGCCAAACACCTTCACAGACCCGGAATATATTTTATTCAGCCGCGCCGCTGTTTCGAGTGCCGTAGACTTTCCGGAGCCGTTGCCGCCGAGAATACAGAATATCTCTCCCTCATATACGGTAAAGCTTAATCCGCGAAGCACATCAGGTTCACCGCGTGAATATCTGAAAAACACGTCCGAGAACTCAAGCGCCGGTGCCGCGGAATGGACGTACGGCTTACCCTGTACACAGCGCACGGAATTTTTAAAGCCTCTCTCTATAAAATCCCTGCCCTCCCGCACGGTAATCGGGCATACACAGGTCTTGTCGAACCGGCTGTAAAGCCTGACCGCCGCCGGCATCCCTTTAAGAAGCTCCGGCTTTGAACGCAGATTTTGCGCAACCGTGCGCACATCCGCATAATCCGATATTCCGCCGTTTTCAAGCACAAGCAGCTTGTTCGCACAGGCAAGAACATCCTCAAGCCTGTGCTCAACAATTATGACCGTAAGCGACAGCTCGCGGTTCAGCCTTGATACGGTTGAAATAAACTCCTGCGCGGCTATCGGGTCAAGCTGTGCCGTGGGCTCATCAAGCAAAAGAACATCCGGCTGCATAACCATAACACCGGCGAGATTCAGAAGCTGCTTTTGTCCGCCCGAAAGCTCGTTAACGGACTTGTCGAACCACTCCTCAATACCGAAATAACACGCCATTTCGGACACACGCCGGCGGATTTCGCCGGACGGAATATTCAGGTTTTCAAGCCCGAATGCCAGCTCGTGCCAGACCTTGTCCGTCACTATCTGCTGCTCGGGACGCTGCATTACAAAACCGATTGAACCCGCGCCGCCGGAGCAACACCCGCCGTTATAACGAACCTCTCCCGTCAGCTCTCCGGCAGGAGCGGTTTCTTTTTTAAGAAGCCTGAGAAGTGTTGACTTTCCGCTTCCGGTTGCGCCGCACACGGCAACAAAATCCCCTTTTTCCACCGAAAAGGATACTCCGTCAAGCGCCTTCTCATTACAAAGAGGATATGAAAAGCTCAGATTTTCGACCGCAAGTATTTCCACTTTATATCCTCCCCTGTTTCAATTACCGCCGGCAGAAACGCCAGCAGAGCATAGCACACATATGCCGTAAGCACCGCAGCGGAAGCGGGCGGCGGCTGTACGATGGGATACCAGCGCACCTCAAGCAGTCCCGTCAGAGCAGTTGCAAACGGCACGGCGAAAAGCACCAGCACCGAAAGGACAAAGGCGGCATCACGCTTACCGAAGCGGTAAAGCGAAAAGCTGCTGCGCTTGCCCGAGGCATAGCCGCGCGCGCTCATGCTGTCGGCGGTTATTATGCCGTTTTCAAGCGCCCATGTAACCATAACGGAAAGCACCCGTCCCGAGCCGCGCGCAGTATCTATAATGTTGTTGTCCGTATAAAGCCCAAGCGCCCGCTGCGTGCGCAGTGTCCGTGTCGCCTGCTTCTTAAACAGAGGAATGTAACGAAGCGCCATTGAAAGTATGAGCGCAAGCTTAGGCGATGCCGCTCCGAAAACGTACAGCAGACGGTCACTCGTCATAATCAGCGAAAATGAGCGGAACCAATATAACACAGCGATAATAAGCGCTGAAGAAAAAACACCGTAAATCAACGCCTCGGCTGTGACGGGATTGTTATTTACAACGAAAAGCACGGTTGCCCCGTTATGTGAAAACAGCGGATTTATAAGTGCCATAATTATAAAAAGCCCGAAAAACGCCGCATGCGTGCGCACACCTCCGCCGCCGTCACGGCAGAGGAAAAGAGCCGCCGCACCGCCAAGCGAAATAAGAATAAGCACGGGATTACGGCAAAACATCGCCACAAGCGTAACGCAAAGAAAATATATGAGTATTGCCGCGGGATTGTATTTTTCAATGCCCATTGCGCACGCATCCCTTCATTTTATATCGTTGCCCATCTCACAGGTATAGAGCCACTCCACACTGTCACCGTCGGAAAGCACGCAGCCCGCGCAGCCGACCGACTGCTGCTCGCCGTTCACACGGTAAATCCAACCGGACAGGTCCCCGAATTCAAGCTCGTAAATATAATTTATACCCGATATATACCCTCCCGAGCCTGCCGCCTGAGGACCGCTTTGGGTATGTATTTTATACTCCCTTGCCGCACGCATGAGCACATCGTAAACCGTATCGCCTTCGGTTATTTCAAAGCTCGTAACCGGCAATATCACTCCGTCTGGCGAAATGTGTCCGTCCTCGGCTTTGCCGGCAACCGTATCGCAGCGGATTGTAAGCGTAACACTCCCCCGAACCTCTTCGGGAGGGACGGTTACGCCCGAATAATAGCTGTCCGCACTTTTTATATCCGTAAGCGCCGTTGCAAGAATAACAACCAAAACAACCGCGACCGTGAATATGAAATTTTTAAAATTCAGCTTCCTGCGGAAGGCAAGCACAACACATACCGCCGCCGCGAGAATAACCGCGGCAATATACACCCATTGCTTATATCCCGCTTCGCCTGATTTTTTTTCACTCTGCTGCTGTGACGTAATGTCCTGCGTGTACTGTTCAGATGAAGCTGCCGGGCTTGTTTCGGGCGCGGTTACAGGCTCCGTCTGAGTCGAGCCGCTCCCTGACGTTTCCTTTGTATCGGACTTTTCTGTCCGGGCAGCGACTTCTGCTATTGCCGACATACCGTCCGGAGCAGAGCCGAAAATATAAAGTGAACCCAAACCGTTATTCATACGCCACAACGCCGTGCAAGCGCACATCGCCTGGAAGGTTGCACTGTGGTTGTATGCACCCGAAGACGCATGACTGAAGCTGCCGTCCGGCAGCCTGTATTCGAGCATGGCATCAAAGGCGGTTTTTCCGTTTTTTATAAATCTTCCGTCACTCAGGCAGTCGATTTTCAGCGCCGAGAGCGCAATTATCACCTGCGCCGCACTCTCCGGATTTTCCCTGCCGTAGCTTGAAAAGCCGCCGCTTGCAAGCTGCCTTCCTGACAGCAGTGCAAGCGCTGAATCCACAGCGGATTTTACATCCTCACGAGTCTCAAGATACGGCGCAAGAGACTGAAGCACCATGGAGGTAACATCGACATCCGATGTGTCCGAATTGAGCGCCCAGCCCCCGTCCGCAAGCTGTGCCGACAGCAGAAAACCTATAAGCTCCCGCTCCCCGGGCGAACCCTCCGTGCAGCCGTTATTGAAAAGATGCAAAGAGAACACCCGGTTCATAAGCCCTTGTGCCGTCGGGTCATCCACAGCGAAGCTGCTCTCCGGTCTGCCTGCGGCTATAAGCGCAAGCGCACAGCGCTGGCGTGTTGCCGCGGCGGAGCTTGACGAGGAAAGAGCAGACTCAAGCGCATCGGCATACAATGAAAAATCACATTTGCACCCCGCCTGACGAAGTGCAATAACATACCACTCCGCAGAAGCCCCTGCGTTTTTTGTCAAATCACCGTCAAGCCATCCCTGCACCGACTCCGCGCCGGTTTGGGACAGCTTGAAGCTGACAATATCATTTAAAACAGCCTCCGGAGAATAGGCTCCCTTAGCCCGTATACCCGCAGCGGGAAAGCATACAAGTGCAATTACCGCCGCAAAGCATACGGCAATGGCTTTAAAAGCTTTATTTTTCATCTTTTTTGCCGATTGCAACCGAGGCGCAGACCGCCGCAGCGACAAAAATGAGAAGTGATACACAGCTTGCCGCCGCATCGGTATCCGGAACCTTTTCCGACACCGTGACAATACACGCAGCGGGCACGAGCACCTGCGAATCCGAAACCGCGCTTATCACGCACCTCTTATCGCCTTCAAGGCTCATCGTAACCTTCCCCTGCGAGTCGGTAACATACTGAGTTCTCTCACCGTCAACCGTTATTACCGCACCCTCTGCCGGCTTTACAACAGGCTGCCAGTTCTCATCAAACGCGGCTGCGTTCAGCGTAAGCGTAAACGCCTCACCCGAATCCGACTCAATCGCGCTCTTGTCAAAGAAGCAGTAGGTATCCGAATACGCGACGGTATCCGTATACACAAACGCGCTGATGTAATCTCCGTTTTTCACTGTATCGGCAAGGCTCATAGCAGAAGCGTTGTTGATGTAATAGCCGTAGCCGCTGCCGCTTTTTACACCCCAGAGCGATGTTATCGCAGGTCCGTAATCACCCTCAGCACTTGCGTAGCCGGCAGCCGCGCCGCCGGGATATTCAGCCTCGTGTGCAAGATAAAGCGCGTCGTTTACGGTGAGTACGCCGTCGCCGTCGGTATCCGTCATTTTAACCGGCTGCTGAGCTGTTTTCAATACGCCGTCCGATATTGTAACATACACCGTCACCGCTTCGTCTGCCGCAAGCACCTGCGCAGACATGCACATAATAAGCGAGAGCACCATAATTGCGAGAATTGCGGTTTTTACCGATTTCTTCATTTTTATAACTCCTTTTTTAGGGCGCAAAGCGCCTTATTTCTGTTCCTTTTTGCCCGCATACGCTTTTCCCTGTTCAGCTTTCTGCGGTCAAAGTCCCTCTCCGGCTTAATTCCCGCCGCCTCAAGGGCGCGCGGCCACGGACCGAGAAAGGCTTTTATTGCACTGACCTGCTGCTCCGAAAAATCCGAGCGACAAGGGTATCTGCTTTCTCCTGAGGCGCAAAGCTCCGTGCTTTTTTCTCTGAGTATATCGACACATATCTCTCTGCTGTATTTTTCGCTTTCCATGCGGTCCTCCCTCAATAAAAAATGCACCTTCCGCCGTCAAAAAACGACAAAAAGCGCAACTGCTCAAAAACCCCGCAAGAGCATATAATTCGCCCTTGCAAAATCTTAAAACGGCTGCACCTTTCATGCCCAAAAATGTTCCGATTTCATCGCTGCGCGGAAAGTATTCCGACTTAACGGGACTGTGCCCGCTTACGGTAATGGCTGTTGCGACGGATTTTCACCGAACTTCCCTTTTATTCGCCCTGAAAGACGAAACCGCGCTGCTGTATTTATTTTTTATTATTATAACAGTGTTTTCACCGAAGTCAATACCTGAGCATTTCCGGATGGCGATTTTCCAGCACCTTCAGAAGCTCCCGCGCCTCTTTTTTTGCCGCCGCAAGGTCATGCTCTCGATAATTTCCGCACTCCGCGGCGCTCACTCCGGGTATCTCACCCTCATAATCAGCCGTGAATTTCAGTGCCTCAACAGTAAGCTGTATTGCCTTTTCGTGCGGCAGCGAACGCGTGAGGAAATAAAAGCCGGTACGGCAGCCCATGGGTCCGAAATATATAATATTGTCACTGTACTGCGTGTTCCGGACATAGGTTGCAAAAAGATGCTCGATTGTATGTATCGGCGCGTTATCCATGACCGGTTCTACATTGGGTCTTCTCGCCCTTATGTCATAAGTGACTATGTCGCCGTCTATTCGGGAGATATACATTCCTCTTTCAAGCTTGGTATGGTCAACCTGAAAGCTTGCTATTTTTTCCATATCGGATAACCTCAATCAACAATAAATTTCAGATATGAGCGGTCGTCAAATGAGATGTTTCCGCTCTTAACGCCCTTTGTGGAGATGTTTTCTATGTAGCACAGGGGGTCCTCTTTCAGAACGCGCTCAAGCTGAGCCTCACTCTGCTCAAGCGTACGGCAAAGCTCCGGATAGCCGTCACTCGCGAGAATCACCTCATCACCCGGCGAAAGCCGGTAGGTCTTTATGCGCTCGTAAAGCGGACACGAAATACCGTCGAGCATATCAAAGCCGAAGCGCCCGGGACGGTTTACGAAAATCGCCTCTTTTTCAAGCAACGGCATTATGAACTCGCGTCCGATGTCCCTGTCGAAAAGGGATTTTTCGTCCGCACCGCCGGCGAGCGCGGTCTCAATCGCGAGAGCGCGCACAGCCGAGACTATCGCGTCGAACTCCTTTTCATGCCTGTGAAGCTCGCCGTTTATCATGCACTGGCAGTCGCCGAAGCACCACAGCTCACGGCGTTTTACGCTGTAAAGCGCAATACACACCGCCATTCGCTCACCCACGTCTGCACGGGCGATTTCGAGAAAATCACCGTAAGCGCCCATGATTGCATCGTTGAGCAAGTCAAGCGATGCCGCCGAGGACACTGACGCTTCAAGCGTTTCAAGCGCTCCGAGCACTGCGTTTTTCGCCGCACAGCCGCTCTTCATTCCGTTGAAAAGATGTTTACCTTTAGACGTTACGCCGTCAACCACTGCCAAAAAATTCCCGTTTACAAATATACCGTCCTCACACTCGGCGGCGTTTCCGGTTTTTCCGAGTATGAAGCTTTCAAGCACCTGCGGCACAAAAAGTCCCCTCTTTTATTTATTGAAAAGCTCCTTGACCGCACCGAAGTACACGCGGTTTACGAATTGCGCGTTCATATCGCACATTTTTGTGATTTCCTTGGGCGGAAGCGTGGAGTCCACGAGCGATTTGAACAGCACTGCGACATCATACCACTTATTGAACTTATAGCACATACGGCGCGCCGTACCCACCATTTCAAATTTCAGCGAACGGTGCAGAGCAAGTCCGCGCTCGCTGGGCAAGGCGATATATGAATATGCGTTATAAAAGCCCTGTCCCTTGAGTACCTCCAGAATAGAGCCGTAGAGAGACTGCTCTATCTTTATATCCTGATACTCCGCAAGCACATAGAGTGAAATTTTCGCGTCATACATATATGTTGCACCGGGTGAGAATTTTCTCGCTATGGTATATCCGACTACCTTTCCGCCATACTCGAAGACAACGCAGGGATAGGTCTGCATGCTTTCTGTGATTTTTTCCGTAAACTCCTCCAACGACGGAACCTCTGTTTCAAACGAAGCTGTTGAATTGAGGATAAACGGCGCATAAATCTCAAGCATTGCCGCCGCATCCTCCGGAACCGCTGTTCTGATTTTCACAAAATCCGGACGCAGGTTTTCAAGTATTCCCATTTTTCTCTCTCCCTTTTACTTTTATTTTAAAACGGTCTGACGGGATTGCCTTGTCGCGCCGTACTTAACTGATTTTTTCGTTCTTCACTTCAGTAGAACTTTCATCGGTTGTCTCGTCGTCCGAGTCGGAAATCACATCCTCCTCAAACGCCTCCCATGGCTTCCAGCCCTCAGGCAAATCCTGCGGCTCCTGCGGCTCGGACCTTTCATATTCATGATATACCTCACTGACGGATTGGCCGTAGGTTTCAAAGAAGAACGGAAAGCCCTCCTCCTTTTCAAGCGCCTTGAACATTTTCGCGTAATAAACGGCGTTAAGCCCTATACGAATGCAAAACACGGAGGAAACCGAAAGAATGATAGGAATAAAAACCACCACGGGTATATTTCTGAATGCGAAAAAGGATATTATGGCTGCAACGACAAGTCCGATGCCTATTCCGAGAAAAATCATCGCCGCATCCAAACGCTGACTTTTTGCCTTTGTTGAGCAATATACAAACAGGAAGAATACTGCCGCTCCGACAAACGACAACAGCATAAATCCGTAGCCCCCGCCGCCGATTGCGCCAAAGGTGTAACCGGCACACGAGCAGCACGCTATAAGCGCAAGCAGACTGAACGCATCACAGATTTTCGGAATGATTTTAAATGCGTCAACGCATTCCGAGGCAAGACACTGCTTTTCCACTCTGCCGAGGTTCGGGACATCCTCCGGGCCTATTTTTATTTTGTTTGTTTTTTTCATGGTTCCCTCCGAAAATGTGTCAAATGAGTGATATTACAGCATCTGTCATCTCACACGTACCCGCTTTTCTCAGCCCGTCCTCATATATATCGGGCGTCCTCATTTGAGAAAGAACGGCGTCAACCGCACCTTCAACCGCAGCCGCGGCTGCCTCCTGCTTGAGAGATATTTTCAGCAGCATAGCCGCGGAAAGTATCGTCGCCAGAGGATTTGCTTTTCCGGTACCCGCTATATCGGGCGCCGAGCCGTGCACCGGCTCATAAAGTCCGAAGCTTCCCGATGAAAGCGATGCCGACGGAAGCATTCCTATTGAGCCGCTTATCATTGCCGCCTCATCCGAGAGGATATCCCCGAACAGGTTCGAGGTAACTATAACATCAAACTGCCACGGCGCTTTCACAAGCTGCATGGCGCAGTTGTCAACATAAAGGTGCGACAGCTCAACTTCGGGATATTTTTCACTCACACGCAGTACCGTTTCGCGCCAGAACCGCGAGGATTCAAGGACGTTCGCCTTATCCACGCTGCAAAGTCTGCCGTTTCTCGACATGGCAAGCTCAAATGCTATTTCGGCTATCCGCTCGATTTCCGGCTGTGAATATTCCTCGGTATCAAACGCACACGCAACGCCGTCACGTTCAAATCTGCCGCGTTTGCCGAAATATATTCCGCCCGTAAGCTCCCTTACTATCATCACATCGAAGCATGCCGTGTCCCCGAGCTTCAGAGGAGAGGCGTTTTTCAGCGGCTTGAAAACCTTTGACGGACGAAGATTCGCATAAAGTCCCAGCGCCTTGCGTATTCCCAGAAGACCCGCCTCCGGACGCATATCTCCGGAGAGATTATCCCATTTCGGACCGCCGACCGCTCCGAGCAGCACCGCGTCCGACGCCTTACAGCGTTTCACTGTATCCTCCGGCAACGGGGTGCCCACGGCATCTATCGCCGCGCCGCCGAGCAGCGCATAGTCAAAATCTATATTGAAGTTGTATTTTTCAGCGGCGGCTTTAAGCACTCTGACCGCCTCGCGGGTGATTTCGGGGCCTATTCCGTCGCCCTCAAGCACCGTTACCTTATACATTTTCATACATTCCGTTCTCTTTGCAATATTGAATATCTCTGTTTATCGCACACAGAACTCCGCGTATGGACGCATAGTTTATATTATGCGATATGCCCACTCCGAATATGCCTCTGCCCTGCGGAGAGGTCAGATGTATGTAGGAGACAGCCTTTGCGTCCGAGCCGATTGAAATTGCGTGCTCGGAGTAATCCTCGAACGAATAGCCCTTTATTCCGACCTGCGCAAGAGCGTTGAAGAAAGCATCTATGGGGCCGTTACCGCTTCCGCATATTGCAACGGGCGGCTCGGATTCATGCTTGAGCATACCCTCAAAGCGCACCTTGGGCGAAACCTCATTGACCTCGCTTTCCTCAAAGAAGCGATGCGCCGTAAGGCTGTAAGGTCCGGTTATGTCTATGTATTCACGTCTGAACAGCTCCATAACCTCGTTTGCGCTTATCTCTCTGCCCACGCTGTCACAATAAGCCTTTACTGCTCTGCCGAACTCCGGATGCATTGCCTTGGGCAATCTGTAGCCGAAGGTCTCTGCCATGATAAACGCCGCGCCGCCCTTGCCGGACTGCGAATTTATGCGTATTATCGGCTCATACTGTCTGCCGATATCCGAGGGGTCTATCGGGAGATACGGAACCTCCCAATACTCCGAGCCCGTTGAGCGCATATAGTCCTCGCCCTTCTTTATCGCATCCTGATGCGAGCCGGAAAACGCTGTGAAAACAAGGTCTCCGGCGTACGGATGTCTGGGGTCTACATGCATTTTCGTAGTGCGCTCGTAAATATCGCGAAGCTTGTTTATGTTGTGAAGGTCAAGCCCCGGATTAACCGCCTGAGTGTACATATTCAGCGCAAGCGTGATTATATCGACATTTCCGGTGCGCTCCCCGTTGCCGAAAAGCGTACCCTCTATTCTCTCTGCTCCCGCAAGAAGCCCCAGCTCCGCCGCCGCAACAGCCGTACCCCTGTCATTGTGCGGATGCAGACTCACTATTGCACTTTCGCGATTGTCGAGCAAATCGCAGAAAAGCTCTATCTGGTCGGCATAGCAGTTCGGCGTGGAGTTTTCCACCGTTGAGGGAAGATTTATTATAACCTTGTTTTCGGGCGAGGCTGCGAATACCTTCATAACCTCACCGCATATTTTGACCGAATCCTCAACCGGTGTGGCGGTAAAGCTCTCGGGAGAATACTCGTATCTTACCTTCGTGCCGCCGTGCGCACACGCCTCATCTCCGAGCTTTTTTATAAGTGCCGCTCCGTCACAGGCTATTTTTATAATGCCGTCGAGGTCGCTGTTGAAAACTATTCTTCTGTGCAGGGGCGAGGTGTTGTTGTAGAGATGAACGATTACATTTTTCGCGCCCTCTATTGCTTCAAACGTCTTATATATAAGATGCTCCCTCGCCTGAACGAGCACCTGCACCGTAACGTCATCCGGAATGTGGTTTCCGGTTATAAGCTCGCGGAGGATTTCATATTCCGTCTCGCTCGCCGAGGGAAATCCGACCTCGATTTCCTTGACGCCGAGGCTTACAAGCGCGTTAAAAAGCTCAAGCTTTTCTCCGATATTCATAGGGTCTGTAAGTGCCTGGTTACCGTCGCGCAAATCCACGCTGCACCACGCGGGAGCGGCACTTATGCGTCTTGACGGCCAACGCCGTGCACTCAGCTCCACCGGCTTAAAGGGCTTGTACTTCATGTACCCTTTGTTCACGCTTTATTCCCCCTTTCTTCACGTAATTATATCAGAAGCTGTTCACTTTATAATTACCCTTTTATATTATATTATATATTTACGCAGATTTCAATAAAAACCTCAAATTATATGGAAAATTCCGAAGTTTTCTGCTATTATATTTTTACATGTACGGAGGTGCTCTTTTATGCGCAGATTTCTTTCCCTGCTTATTATAATGTCAATTGTCATGCTCTCTTTTTGCGCCTGCGGAGAGACCGAAACTTCAAATAAGACGCTTTCATTTCCCGTGCTTACCAATCCCGGAAGCCTTGACCCGCAGATTGCATCCGATACGGGCGCACGTATTGCGGCAGTCAATTGCTTTCAGGGGCTGTACCGCCTCGGCGCGGACGGAGAGCCGATTGCCGATGCAGCGGTTTCCTGTGATGTATCCGCGGACGGGCTTACATACACCTTCACACTTAATCAGAGCAGCCGTTGGCATCTCATTTCAGGGCTTGAGGACATGCTGGGAGAAAGCTATAAAACCGACTTCGACACCCGTGTAACGGCGGATGATTTTGTATTTGCGCTCAGACGTGCTGTTGCGCCGGAAACAAACGCTCCCGACGCAGCCAAGCTGTTCATGATAAAAAATGCCGAGAAAATACACTCCGGGGATGCAGCCGCAGATACTCTCGGTGTGACAGCACAGGGAAGCTACACCCTGATAATAGAGCTTGAACAAAGGAGCAACGAGCTTTTCCGCGTGCTTGCCTCCCCGGTTTCAATGCCCTGCAATGAAGCTTTTTTTGAAGCCTCAAAGGGTCGCTACGGCTTGAGCGTCGACAAGTTTCTTTGCAACGGCGCCTTCTATCTTTCAAAATGGATACAGGACTCATCCCTTCTGTTCAAGCGCAACCCCGACTACCTCTCGGGCGACACGCAAGCCGCCCCCGTGCCTGCCGCGTTCCGGCTCTATGTGAATTCCGATGTTGCGTCAATAACCGAAAACCTTGCAGAATCAGCATACGATGCCGCATTCATCACTCTGCCGCAGGACAAATCAGTGCTCGGAGAATGCTCAATAACCGAATATGAAAATATAACGGAGGGGCTTATGCTCAATCCGTCAAATAAATTTCTGGCAGATGCGGATATACGTCTGGCACTTATAAAATCCCTCGACCGGGATACCGTGCTTTCAGCCGCCGGAAATCTCTCGATTGCAAAGGGCTTCGTTCCGGATGCATGCAAAATAAACGGTTCTGCTTACCGCGAAACCGCAGGCGCTCTTGAATACGGCATATATGACGAGCAACAGGCAAAGCAGCTTTGGAACAGCGGTACTCAGCGCCTCGGCACAGAGGCTGTAAGCCTTGTGATATCCTGCTGCGAAAGCAACAAAACCGCTCTCGGCAAGGTCATGCAGAACTGGCAGCGCGTGCTCGGAGTTTCTCTTTCGGTGACTCTCAGGGTGCTGAGCGATAAGCAGCTCGCCGCCGCCACGGCAGCCGGTGATTTTGATATTGCCTTCACAAAATATGAATGCAGTGATTTTTCCGCTTACGGCTTTCTCAGCGGTGTGTTCTTTTCCTCTCTGCTGCCCGAAAGCTATTTTGACTCACTCTCCGCAGCCGCAAGCGCACAAAGCACCGAGCAAGCGGCGGCGCATTGCCTTGAGGCGGAAAAAATACTTCTTGAAACAGCGGTATTCTATCCTGTTTGCACCTCAAAAACCTGCTTCGTGCTCGCACAGGGCTCAAGCGAAATATATCCGGCATTATCAAATGACAAAATTTATTTCCGTGACGGACGGAGAACGGACTGAAGCATGAAAACACAAACAAACAAGGCAGCATACACTCTCGCAGCCATATTTTTCTGGGCTGCAACCGCGGCAATAATGATAACAATATTTTATTTATCCCACCAGCAGGGCTCGGAATCCGAAAGCACCAGCACGGGCTTCCTTGCCTTTGTTGAAGGTCTGCTCGGAATAACCATAGACCACGGGGTATTCCGGGAGATTGCCCACGCGGCGGAGTTTTTTGCTCTTGCCTTCTGCGCTTTTTTCGCAATCGGCTCTACCTGCGGATATTTCCGCCCCGTCCTGACACTGATTGCGGCATCGGCATACGCCGTAACGGATGAAATACATCAGATTTTTGTTCCCGGCAGGGCGTTTCAGGTCTTTGACTGGCTTGTGGACACCTCTGGAGCCGCCGCAGGAGTACTGGTATGCGCCGTAATTGTTGTGGTTATCGGAAAATTCAATATAAAACGGAGGTCAAAATCATGAAAAAAGCACTGATTTTCTGGGGCGGCTGGGACGGTCATCAGCCGGAGCTTGTTTCACAGCGATTCAAGAGCTTTCTCGAATCCGAGGGATTTTCAGTGGAAAGCTTCCACACGCAGGAGTGCCTTTCCGACCTTGAACATCTCAAGACGCTTGACCTCATCATCCCCTGCTGGACAAGTGACACCATCGACGGCGCGCTGACCAAAAACGTGGCGCTTGCCGTAGCGCAGGGCACCGGACTTGCCGGCTGTCACGGCGGGATGTGTGATGCCTTCCGCAATGACGTGGAGTGGCAGTTCATGACCGGAGGTCAATGGGTAAGTCATCCCGGCTCGGACGGCACAAGCTATACGGTCAATGTCTCGCGCAATTCAAGCCCCATAACGCAGGGCATAGAGGATTTCCCGGTATGCAGCGAGCAGTACTACATGCATGTTGACCCGTCAATAGAGGTGCTCGCAACCACGCGTTTTCCTGTCGCTGTGTATTACCACTGTGCCAACAAGCCCGTGGATATGCCGGTGGTATGGACAAAATACTGGGGCAACGGCAGAGTATTTTACAACTCTCTCGGGCATCACGACGATGTTTTCGACAACTCGCCAGAGGCTTGGACTATCATGCAGCGCGGTATGCTGTGGGCGGCGCAGGGCAAGGAATACGCGGTTGCCAACGGTCTTACGGTTGACAGATTCAAAAATGATGCGAAAATGTATTGATACATATTTTTGAACGGAGGTAAATGCCATGAGTACAGTCAAAATCGGCTTTGTAGGAGTCGGGGACATCAGCGGAATATATCTCAAAAATATAACCGAGCGCTTTAAGGAAATCGAAATTGCCGGAATATGCGACCTTGTACGCGAAAAGGCGGAACGCGCCGCCGAAAAATACGGCATAAAGAAAATATACAAGGACATGTATGAGCTTTTTGCCGATGATGAGGTTGACATCGTGCTCAATATAACTCGTCCGTATGAGCATTTTGAGGTCAGCCTTGCTGCGCTGAACGCAGGCAAGAATGTCTACTCGGAAAAGCCTCTCGCGGCAACCCTCGAACAGGGTGCACAGTTAAAAAAGCTCGCCGCAGAGAAGGGGCTTTTCCTCGGCGGTGCGCCCGACACCTTTATGGGCGCGGGCATTCAGACCTGCCGCAAGCTCATTGACGAGGGCGCAATAGGAACGCCGGTCGGCGCGGCGGCATTCATGATATGCCGCGGTCACGAAAGCTGGCATCCCGACCCTGAATTTTACTACAAGCACGGCGGCGGACCGATGCTCGATATGGGTCCGTACTACCTGACCGCGCTTGTCAACCTGCTCGGCCCGGTCGAGGCTGTTTCGGGAATGACGAGAGCTTCGTTTCCGCAAAGACTCATCACCAGCGAGCCGAAAAACGGAACCGTTATCGACGTCGATGTACCCACATACACCACCGGTCTTCTCCGCTTCAAAAGCGGCGCGATAGGTACAATATTCACAACCTTTGACGTGCATTACACACAGGGCGCGCGCCTTGAGGTTTACGGCAGCGAGGGAACCCTTCTCGTGCCCGACCCCAACGGCTTCGGCGGTGACGTTATGCTTTTAAGAGCAGGCTCAAAGGAATACGAAAAAATCCCGCTGTGCTTCAATTACGAAACCAACAGCCGCGCGCTGGGACTTGCCGACATGGCAAAGGCGATGCAGACCGGCAGGCATCACCGCGCAAACAGCGACCAGACCTATCATGTGCTTGAAATCATGGAGAGCATAATAAAAAGCAGCGATTCCGGACACACGATAACCCTCGGCTCCGGCCTTGAAAGAGGGGCGCCGATGCCCGGCGGCGGAACAGAAGGTATTCTCGACTGAGTTGTCGCTCTATTATTTTTACGGAAGTGATTTTTTGAAAACCCGGCTTACGCTTAAAAGCATAAAATACAGCAGGATAGTTTTCATTATATGCTTTATGGCATATACCTGCGCCTATGTCGGCAGAACCAACTACTCCGCTGCGCTTGCCGCAATCGTAACGCAGGGGCTTTTCACCAAGCCGCAGGCGGGAATAATCGGAACGGTTTTCTTCTTCTGCTACGGCTCCGGTCAGATTATCAACGGCTTTCTCGGCGACCGCTTCTCCCCCTTCGGCATGATTGCGGGAGGGCTTTCGATTTCCGCCGCCGCAAACCTTATGATGTCATTTTCCGACAGCTACATCGTTATGTCCGTTATATGGGGCATAAACGGCGTTGCACAGTCGATGCTGTGGTCGCCCATACTCAGAATATTCTCCGGCGTAATACATGAGGATTTGCGTCAAAAGGCATGTCTTAATGTTTGCATAACGGTACCCGCCGGAACCGTTGTGGCGTATCTTATGTCCACACTTGTAATCAAATACTCCGTATGGCAGAATATTTTCCGTATAGCCTCGCTTGTGCTTTGTGCCGCGGCGGTAATTTTCCTTTGTGTGTACTCGCGCGTAAAAAAGCACTTTACGCTTGAGGAGGTCGCAATTCCAAAGGTGAAAAGCTCTGACGGTAAAGCCTCCTCGATGAAGCTGCTGCCGGTTATGCTCACTTCGGGTCTTGTGCTTGCCATGCTTCCGACCATGCTCCACGGTGCGCTCAAGGAGGGCATAACCACGTGGGTGCCCACAATGCTTACGGAAACATACACGGTTTCGGCGTCGTTCTCTGTATTCATATCGGTTGTGATGCCTGTTTTCAACGTCTTCGGAGCATACTTTATTTCTCCGCTGTACAAAAAGCTCTTCAGGCGGAATGAAATGATTTCGGCAATGTTCTGTATTCTTGTTGCCTGCATACCGCTTACGGTGCTGCTCTTTATCGGTAAAATTCCGGTGCTGCTCGGCATTGTAATGCTTGCGGTAACAACCACCATGATGCACGCGTTCAACTACATGCTTATCACAATGGTTCCCGTACGCTTTGCTCCGTTCGGCAAAACCTCCACCGTAACAGGGCTTATGAACGCCTCGGCATACGCCGGCTGTGCACTGTCCGCCTACGGCTTCGGCTGGGTTTCCGATGCGGTAGGCTGGCAAAAAACAGTGGTTTTCTGGATGATAATTGCGGGCGTGATTATCGTTTCCTGCCTTATGTGCATGAAGCCCTGGAGGCGCTTTACCGACTCGCTTGACGCAGAGGAAAGGAGAGCGAAGCAAAATGAATGTGTATGACTTCGATAACACCGTATACGACGGCGAGAGCGCAATTGATTTTTTCATCTGCTATTTGCGCCGCGACCCGTCACTTGTAAAATACATTCCCAAAATCGTCCGCGCACTCATCCGCTACAAGCGCGGCACAATAAGCATCGAGCAAGCACTGGGCGAATACGGAAGGATTGTTGAGGATTATTTTTCAACCGTAAAGGGGCTTGAGGATGATGTACGCATATTCTGGGATAAGCATATCGGCAAAATAAAGCCGTTTTACTATGAGCTGCACTCCGATGATGACCTGATAATCTCAGCCTCGCCCGAGATATCGCTCAAGGATATCTGCGCCCGGCTGGGAATAAAGAAATACATCGGCACGGCGTTTGATGAAAGCGGAAAAATTTCCCGTTTCTGCTTCCGCGAAAACAAGGTCAAGGCTTTTTTCGAGCTGTATCCGAATGAAAGAATAGAAAATTTTTATACAGACTCCCTCAACGATAAGGCACTTATAGACATATCCGAAAACGCCTTTCTGGTTAAGGGAATGAAGATTACAAAGATAAAATAGCTTGCAGCTTAGGCTGTCAGCTTACAAAGGACGAAAGCCTCCCGCCAAGGGGAGGCTTTAGCTTTCCGCTACGGGCTACAAACAATCCTCCGTCAGTGCTTACGCACTGCCACCCTTTGCCAAAGGAGGCTTTCGATAGCCGTAAGTGCTATAGGCTATAGGCTACAAGCTAATAGCTAAACAGCCGCCGCCCTCGCTTATATGATATGATCCCCTTAGAGTAGACAGTGGAAATAAAAAAACACTGCTACGGAAAGGGGATC
>LFRM01151454.1_pt1 | contig 38299 bp, 38 predicted proteins | sample 618341 | NCBI WGS metagenome assembly LFRM01 (sample SAMN03654438, study PRJNA283298) | anaerobic digester metagenome | isolation source: pool of bioreactors CSTR01a, CSTR02a, and CSTR03a thermophilic anaerobic... | place: Denmark: Kgs. Lyngby | collected 2014-05-21 | reverse complement strand
GTTATTGCTTTTTCTTGCAGCTTTAAGAATTTCACCTAAACTATCTAAATCGTTGTGCATCACTGGTTCACCTCCGATAACAGTTTACAGTTCCTGTTTAGGAGGTTAAACGATACATGAGAGCTAAAAAAATAAGAACTAATAGAGCGTACCATCAAATAACTCCATATTAGATATGGTTTACATTAAGTTATTAAGATAGACGATACCCGCCAAATAAAAAAAAGCGTGAGTTTGGTGGGGTTTTCGCATGTCTAAAGAATCCCTCTTCAGGCTTACGGGTTTGGAGGGTTTAATAATGTTTATCCAGCATAATACGAGGGGTCATCATCCGCTAATATATAGCGGTCGGGTTTGATAAAGCCGACATCATTTTTTGTCTCACAGCTAATCTCCAATTGTTAAAAAAAGCTCATTTTTATCACAGGGCAAATGTGGGCATCAAGTAGAACTAACAGAGCGTAATATTAGGAAACACAATAGCGCAGCTTTAGAAAAAGCTTATTTGGATTATATCCAAGTAGGCTTTTTTTGTCGAAAAAAGGAGAATTGTATCGGGTGCCGTTCTCCTCCGCCTCTGTTTTGGTTTTTAACTCAAAAAAATCAAAACGGAGGTTCATATATGAAAAAGATCAATTTAAGGGATTTATACCCGTTTTATAAATCTGACTTTTTTATTGAAATTGCAGATGAAGTTGTAGAACTGATCAAACAGATTGAGCGAAAAGAACATGCAGATTACGAGCGCATCCGCGTGAACAAGGCCTACTATTCTCTTGACGCTGATGATGGAATAGAAAGAGATATTGTACTGCTTGTATTATCACCGGAAGAAATCTATGAACGAAAACTGAGCAAACAGGAATTGTATGCTGCTATCAACAGCCTGCCGGAAAAACAGGCAAAACGTATCTATGCACATTTTTTTCTTGGCATGAGCAAAGCAGAAATAGCCAGGATTGAAGGTGTTAACAAATGCCAGGTATCCCGTTCAATTGATAAAGCATTAAAGAATATTGAAAAGTTTTTAAAAAAATTTCTTTAAGGGGTGCAACTTTTGGCCAAAAAATCTGCTGATTAGTAGAGGGACATATGCTACCCCCTCAAGTGTTCTTTGATAATTGAATAAGTGTTTATCCGGTACTTTCCCCATATGTCCTAAGAAGGAAAGCCAGATTGCAGGTACGCTAGGACCACCTGCCGGTATAACGCCGGTTCCAACCGAAGGATCAATTCCGTTTATGGACTGGATGAAGGTAAGGTGTGAGCGAAGAATACTTATGCAATGAAAAGTGTTGGTTACACTTTTGGCGATAACGCATACGGAGGGATAATGATACTTGCGCATAGTCGAGGTTAAGTCCCAGAGTGCGCCCCGGTCGCTGACGGGGAGGTGTGATTCCTATGAGGACGGTCAACCGCTGTCTGCCGGATATAACATAAGTATATAAAAACCAAAACAGAAAAATGATTGGGGGTTCGTCTATCTATGCAAGTATATGTGTATTCAATCAAAGGCGTAACCCCTAATACTGCTATAGCAAGAGATAAAATGGAAAGGGGGCTTAAATATGGCTAATGAAAAATTATCACAGGAAAAAGCTTATCGAATTATGTTAAAGAAATATCCTGATGTTCTTGACATGAAGCAAATGTGTGAAATTCTTGGCATTAGCCTTAAGACAGGATATGGTTTAATACAAGAAAACAAAATTGAGTGCCTAAAAGTTGGGCGAGCATATAGAATTCCCAAGCCTTTTTTATTAAGCTATCTAAGAATAGGCGTGAGTAATGAATAAAAATTTTATTCGCACATTTTACGAACCTTTTTTATTATGTTACACTCATCATGTCAACGGCAGGTGAGTGAATAATTTGAAAGGAGGAAACGCATGGAACTCACCAAAATGTTAGAAATGGTAAGGTTGACCGAGGATGAATTGATAGGAGGATTCGTAACATCTAAGAAGGGATATTACTATACAGTTCTCAACCGAAAGGATAAGAATGGGAAGCGTAAGCCGCTTTGGATTTCAACAGGGCTTCCTGCAACTGATGAAAATAAAACAGAAGCTGAAAGTAAATGTCTATCGACCAGAATTCAATATTCACTTGATTTGAAAAATGGTGTTGCCGATAAGACTTCCGCCTATGAAACACCTGAAAAAAACGTTGCTCAGGATAATGCTGATGATACCCGTTCAGAAAATCCCCTGTTTGCAGATTTATTAAAAGAGTGGCTTGAATTCAGACATCCGGATAATATCGTTGTTGGTGAAGACTTCAATTTTGATAAGACGATTAAACTGAACACTTGGGCAGGGTATGCAGAGAACATTGAGCATAACTTGTATCCAACATTCAAAGCTTATGGATGCACTGTCAAAGAAGTTACACCTGACCTGCTGAAAGGGCATTATGCATATAGACTTAAGAATGGCAAGAAGAAGTCAACAGTTGCAAAAGATTACACAGTTATCAATCAAGTATTGAACTATGCCATCAGCAAGAAAATAATTAGTGTAAACCCAAACAGCGCAATTACTTTACACAAAATTGAGAAATATAACGCAGCTACATTAAATGCCGAACAGATGCAATATTATATTGAATTCATTGTAGGCGATATCATTGAAATTCCCATATTACTTGGCGGTTTTTATGGGATGCGGCGCAGTGAATGTCTCGGTGTTAGAGAATCTCAGTTTGATTTTAAGCATAAATTCTTCCGCGCCAATCACACGGTAACAAAAGTTACTATCGGTAACAAGAAGATATATATCCCTTCAGATAAACTTAAGACTGACTTGAGCAATCGCACTTACCCCTTAATTCCTTATGTGGAGGAAAGAATAAAGGCTAAAATAGCTGAAAATAAGGAACTAAGGGAGCTTTGCGGCAACTCATACAGCAATGAATGGCTTGGATACATTTGCGTTAACCAATTGGGAGAAATCATTGATCCGGATTATATAACCAACAGGCACCGTGATCTGCTAAAAAAAGCCGGATTACTCCCTATTAGATTCCACGATCTGAGGCATTCCTGCGTAGGTTTGATGATGGCAAATGAAGTACCTATGGAGCGTATCAGAGATTGGGTTGGTCATAGCGACATCCGGACAACGGTTAACATCTATGGGCATCTGGAATACCAATCAAAGAAAAAGACAGCAAAAATCATTGAAAAATCTTTGCCGCTTAAAAAGGTAGGAGCTGCTAATCTTTGAAATTAACAGCTCCATGGCGGAGGAGGTGGGGGTTGAACCCACGCGCCGTTGCCGACCTATCGCATTTCGAGTGCGACCCCTTCACCACTTGGGTACTCCTCCAGATATTATTAACTTGTAAAACTGCCCCGGATAGAACTCGGATAGAACAGCTCAAAAATTACCTTTATTCGAACTCCGAGGGCAATAGAAACCGCATAAAATCAAGGTTTTCGGCTGCAAGACTTCCACATTGCCCAACACATTTCGAGTCAGGCTCGTTATGACCACTTCGATACTCTTCCGCGTCAGAACAATTTCGTTTAATTGTCTTATAATTTTAACGCAGAATACGGCTAAAGTCAATAACGGCCGAAACGGGAAATACCGCCATATCGTTTTTTGAATTTTTAGGTCTGAGGTTATTCTATGCTGCTTTTGTATGTAAGTACATTTGTTTCGTATTCTTCATCCATCATTGGTGAAGTAATCAGGAAATCTGCGGTGCACTCGTTCATTGCCACCGGAATTCCGTATAATACCGCTATTCTCAGGAGCGCTTTAACATCCGGATCATGGGGCTGAGCAGTCAACGGATCCCAGAAAAAGACCATAAAATCCACTTTTCCTTCTGCTATAAAGGCCCCGATCTGCTGATCCCCTCCCAATGGCCCGCTTTTATACGGCCTTACCGGAAGCCCGGTCTCTTTTGAGATCAAGGCGGCTGTTGTACCCGTCCCGCAAAGGAAATGCCCGCTCAATATATCTTTTCTGCGCCTTACCCACTCGACCAAATCCTTCTTTCTGTTATCATGGGCAATAAGGGCAATGTTTTTCTGTTTTCCGATTTTCATTTTGCCTCCTGACAAACATTATATTTATAAAAAGCATACTATGATCGGTCCGGTTTTGCAACCCCGGGCACAGGGACAGGTACCCTGTCCCACATCAAAATAATTATTTGATGTCAATTTCTCATGAAGTTTGAATTAACCTGGTTTCGGACAGGCTGCCCCGAGCCAGAAAAATCAGTTATTGTGAAATTTGACAGGAAGATTAGATATGCGGTCATGTGAAGGGAAAATTCCTGTAATATGCAGATAAATTCGATATTTCCCTGTTATAAACACATTTCCTCATTTCACGTGAAAGATACAGGTAAGTCACGATACCGGCACGGGCCGCATCCCGGACAGGGTTAAAGCCTGTATTGACCGCGGACAGGAGTCCGAATAATCAGAGAATACCTGCAGACTGCCCGGTCCGATATCGATGCGATAACACCTGAACGGTTTTGTGAAAACGAAACGGTGAATCTGATTCTGTCCTCTTTTTCGGCAAAAGCAAAAAAGTCAGGGATTATGCTTGAGAGCGATGCAAAGCTGCATGATTCTGTTCCCTTCAGTGACACCGAGCTTTGCTCGCTGTTGTCAAACGCCCTGGAAATGCGGTACAGGCCGCAGAATATTACCCGACGGTAATGAACGCATAATCCGGCTGCGTATGTATAACAGGAATAACAAGCTGTGCATGGATATCCGCAACAGTTATCATACAGAACCGGCATTTCATAACGAGATCCCCGTTTCAAAGGAAAAGGGCCATGGTTTCGGTACAAGGAGCATGGCTCATATCATAGAAAAGCATGGCGGTGTATACCGGTTTTCAGCCAGCGACGGCTGGTTCATATTCCAGGCCGCTGTATAGCTGCCTTTTCCTGTTTGTGCATTATATAACCTGATAATGGTTATAATGTAAAACAGGTGATAAGGAATGGTCAGAAGGGTAAAAAAGCCTGCAAGGATAAAAACAGAAACCAGGATTCCCGCCCATAAATATATTAGCAGTGATTCAAACCTGCCGGTACCGTCAACGGTTGACGAGGTTAAGACCAGGCTCAGCGAGATATTTTCCTGCTGCAGCGATTTTATACAGCGGGAGATTTCATGCGGAAAAAACCGGCTAATAAAAATAGTTGTTGCATACCTCAACGGCTTTGTGGACAAAAGGATCCTGAACCAGGATGTGATCCGGCCGATCCTGGACTTTCTGTCAAATGCCGCCATGAATGAAAGCATGAGTATAAGTGAACAGCTTAAAGAATGCGTAGTGGTCAACAATGATATAAAAGAAGCCTGTAATATGCAGCAGGCGGTGGACGGTATTGTATCAGGGGAAGCCCTGATTTTTATTGACGGGGAGGAAACGGCACTGGTTATCGGGGTAAAGGCCCCGCAGGGACGGCCTGTTAAGGAGCCCGATACCGAGATATCCATCAGGGGTGCAAGGGAAGGCTTTGTCGAGAACCTGCTCACAAACACCACGCTGATTCGCAAAAGGATCAAAAACCCGAACCTGAAGCTGGAAATGATGCAGCTCGGAAAGCAGACAAAAACCGATGTCTGCATCTGCTACATCAAGGGGATAGCAAATGAGGAAATTATCGGTGAGGTACGCAGAAGACTGAAAAAAATAGACATTGACAGCGTACTTGATGTCGGTATCATAGAACAATATATCTCCGACAGTAAATTCTCTCTTTTTCCGACGGTGGGAAACAGTGAAAAATGCGACAAGCTGGCAGGGAAACTTTTGGAAGGCCGCATAGCCATATTTTGTGACGGTACCCCCCAGGTCCTTACCTTACCGTATCTTTTCATAGAATCGATACAAAACACCGATGATTATTATGATCACGCCATTTTTGCAACGGTCATACGTTTTCTGCGCCTGACGGCTTTATTGCTGTCAACCCTGCTGCCGGGCATCTATGTGGCACTGGTAAGCTATCACCACGCCGTAATTCCGTTCAGGCTGATGATCACTCTTGCGGCTTCGAGGCAGGGGATTCCGTTTTCTCCTTTCATTGAGGCGATATTAATGATCATAGCCTTTGAACTTATGCGTGAGGCAGGTGTCCGTATGCCGAAACCCATTGGCCAGTCACTGAGCATTGTTGGAGCGATCGTACTGGGTGAAGCCTCGGTAGCAGCCGGAATTGCAAGCAACCTTATGGTAATTATCGTATCCATTACTGCCATCTGCAGTTTCGTTGTTCCGCCGCTTATCCGGGTGATCATGCTTCTCCGTTTTACTGTTCTTCTGGCAGCCAACCTTATGGGATTCCTCGGGATTATTATTTTGATTGTGGTTGTATTTGCACATCTTTGCAGAATGCGCTCCTTCGGGGTTCCCTATATGGCTCCTTTTTCGCCGCTTACTTCTGCTGATCTCAAGGATTCCTTCGTGGTGGTGCCGATTTGGGCTATGGTGACAAGACCGGGGATACTTCGCCAGGAAAAGGCTGAAGGTGCAAAAGGTACAAAGCGCCAGGAGGTTATGCTGAACAGTGATGTGCAGAAAGATTAAAAAAAGAACTGACAGGGTACTGATTGCCTGTTTGCTTGTTTTTTTGCTGTTTCTGACCGGTTGCTGGAGCAGAAGGGACTTAACTGAGATAAGTATTGTAGCCGGTATTGGATTGGATCGGACTGAAGACGGAAAAATTATTCTGACCGTTCAGGTGGTAGAACCTGCGGCAGTTCAGTCCACAGCCTCGGGAAAAGGCGGAAGCGCGCAGCAAAAACCTGTATTTGCCGAGAGTTATGAAGGTGAAACGGTTTATGATGCCGTAAGAGGCATACTTTCGGTTGTTGACAAGAAAATGTTTTTCGGTTCGGCCCAGGTTCTCATCATTGGTGAAAGACTTGCACAGGATGGCATTGAAGAGGTACTGGATTATTTTATCAGGGACCATGATTTTGATTATGAAATATACATCCTGGTGGCTAAAGATACCACACCAATGGAAATTTTTGAAATGGAAACCGATATAGATGCGATACCTTCCGTATATATATACGGAACGGTCGATAACACCGAGTCGCGTGGAACGGTAAAAAAGACCATGTTGATTGACTTGATAAAGGAAATGAGCGGCAATGAAAAACAATTTGCCATCGGCAGTATAACAAAGGCAGGCGAGATGAGAGTAAAAACAGAGGGTGTTGCGGTTTTCAGGGACGGAAAACTGGCAGGCTGGATGGATCGGTATGAAACGCGCGGGTACCTGTTTGCAATGGATAAAATAAAAAACGCCATAATTAATGTCCCGGCTGGTAACGGCAAAATTGCAATGGAGATTATGAGGTCAAAAGGGAAAATTAGTGTAGAATTTAACAATGGTGAGCTGTCCGCACTAATTGTCAATGTGAAGGTTTACGCCAACGTGGGAGAATACAAGGGAAAAGGCAGACTTGAAACACCGGACAGCCTTTATGAACTGGAGAAAGCCCTGGGAGAGGAAATCAGGAAAGAGATTACGATGGCAGTTGAGAAGACTCAAAAGGAATATTGCAGCGATATATTCGGTTTTGGTTCTTATGTGCGGAAATACCATCCCCGGTACTGGAAAAAAGCAAAAAGAGACTGGCTTGCCATTTTCAGCGAACTTCCTGTCATCGTTAACGTGGATGCAAAAGCAGAGCGGGTTGGTATTGTAATGAGCCCGATAGAATAAGGGTGAAAAAATGATTCTGATTTTAATGGCGTTTGCCATCCTGATGTTTTATGATTTGCGCAGGTTCATACGAAAAAAAGAAAAGGCAAAAGTCTATATCCTGTATTTTTTCTTTATGACAGTGAGTTTAATTGTCAGCCTGCTTCTTGAAGCAGGCAGAAGACCTCCCGGTCCCTCGCAGTGGATACAGGCTGCATTAAACTTAATCGGGGTTTTAAAGTAATGGAAAAAGAAAGGATATCAAACATTCAGCTGTTTTTGCATTTATCAGGCTTCCTTTTCGGAAGTACTGTTATATTGTCTCCTGCAAGGGGAGCAAAAAATGATGCATGGCTGGCCATATTGTTAGGAGGAGCAGGCGGTGTTCTTCTGACGTGGGTTTACGCGGCTTTGGCAACCCTGAACCCGTCAAAAACACTGGTTGACATTTTAAGGGAAAAATTCGGGAATATTGCAGGCAGTATTATCTCCGTTCTGTATATATGGTATTTCATTCACCTGACCTCCCTGGTGATGCGGGATTTCGGAGAGTTTATATGTACTGCTACTTTCCCTCAAACACCCATGATTGTAGTTATAGGTCTGTTTGCAATTGTCCTGGTATACGTGGTGAACAGCGGAATTGAGGTAATGGGAAGGCTGGGTGAACTTTTGGTGCCCGTTATTCCGATTGTTATTGGCATTATCAGCCTGTCGCTCATTACTACCCATGATTTTACTGCTTTCCTTCCTATACTGGAAAACGGCATGGAGCCTGTAATAACGGCGGCCTTTAGTTTCATAAGCCTTCCTTTCGGAGAGACCGTTGTATTTCTTATGCTGTTCAAGCATTTAAATAAAACCGACAAGCTAAAAAAAATTGTTATTGTAACTGCAATAATCTCGGTCATCATGGGGGTTTTGGTATTTTTCAGGGATATATCTGTCCTGGGAAGCGATTTGGTGACCCGTGCCACCTTTGTTCCTCATTTGGTATCGCTGCTTATACCCGGTCTTAATGTGGAGCCGTTGGTAGACATAAACCTCCTGATCGGAGGAGGAGTTAAAATTTCGGTTTGCATATACGCTGCAGCACGAGCTGTAAGCCAGGTAGCACATATTGACGACTACAGGAAACTAACCGGCGCAATTACCACATTCTGCGTTGTACTGTCGCTGTGGGAATATGAAAACCAGATAGAAATGTTCAACTGGGCCGAAAAGGTATGGCCGTATTATTCAATTCCCTTTCAGATTATTATTCCGCTGCTAATGTTGCTGTTATCCCTCAGATCGGGAAAAAGAAAAAGTACCGCATCTTAGGCTCAGCGTTTGGATTTGAAGAATTCAGACAGAACAAGGGAGCATTCCTCTTCCATGATCCCTGCATAAACGGTTACCCGGTGGTTCAGTTCTTTCAGCCGGAAAACATCGGTAACAGAGCCGCAGGCCCCACCCCTTGGATCAAAAGCACCGAAATAAAGGCTTCTGATTCTCGCGTTGATAATCGCGCCGGCACACATGATACAGGGTTCAAGGGTTACATATAAATCACAGTCGGTAAGGTACCAGCTGTTCAAAACTTCACATGCTTTTTCAATGGCAACAATCTCCGCGTGTGCTGTTGCCCTGTTAAGGGTTTCGCGCAGGTTATGGGCCCGGGCTATAATCTCTCCCTTATACGTGATCACCGCACCAACAGGAACCTCATCCTCCATATATGCCTTTTTTGCTTCCTCTATTGCCTCAGCCATGAACCGGTTAACCATATCCACCTCATGAATAAATTTATTTCTCCCTTCCGGGATGCCTGGCCTCTCACTGAACCATAAGCAAAACTGAAGATTCTTAACCGGGGCATAAGTTTTGTGCCCCGTTCCCCATCGGAACCAAAAACCCCGGACAGGTTCATTATACCAGATCAATCGGCCTGCAAAAAGCATCCTGTCAATACAGCTTCATTCCCTGCGGTAAAAAGATACATGTCCTCCCGGCCGGGGTTATTAACCTTATGTTTTGTGCATATATTTTTAATAGTATGTTCTTACATGATGCTGAAGCCACATGCTGGCTGAAACAGTGCTGAACTTGTCGGGCAGTTTCTTATTTTTTATTAATTCAGGCAGAGGAGGCATGCCGGTAAATGAATAATAACAGGAAGGCTCTTGTAGTGCTGCTGATTGTATGCCTGCTTATTTTTTTATCTGTTTCACGAACCCTCAGGAAGGAAGAGAAGGATAATGAGCCTGAAAAACAGCAACAAACTGTGTTCAAAGCGGATATTATAGTATATAACACCCGGAACAAGGTTATTGAGCGAATGGATCTTGATGAGTATATTGTTGGCGTTGTGGCGGCGGAAATGCCGGCCAGCTTTGAAATGGAGGCACTGAAGGCACAGGCGATAGCAGCAAGAACTTATGCCCTCGGAAGGGCACTGGGCAAATACGGAAGCACTGTCGACAGGCACCACGGAGCCCATGTATGCACCGATTCAACCCATTGCCAGGCCTGGATCCCAATAGAGCTGTACCAGGCATGGTACCCGAAATCCAACGTGGAAGAAAACTGGGCGAAAATCGAAGAGGCGGTATACGGTACAAGCGGCCTGATATTAACTTACAACGGCGAGGTTATAAACCCGCTTTACCATGCGAACAGCGGCGGGATAACCGAAGACATCCAGGAAGTGTGGAGCTCGGTCAGCGAAGTCCCATATCTTCGAAGCGTATACAGCGAAGGGGAGTCGGACTATTCCAGCTTTGAAAAAAAGGTGGTTCTGACAGGTGAAGAAATCCGCGAAAAACTGATAAAGGCATATTCGGATATTGTATTTTTGGGGCCTGTGTCCGAAGATGTTGAAGTCGTGGAATACACCAACAGCCGGAGAGTGAAGGAGATAAGGATTGGAAGCATAAGAATACCCGGCACAAAATTCAGGGAACTGTTTTCGCTGGCATCCACGATAATGGAGTTTAATTTTACCGATGAAGATGTTCTGGAGGTCACAACATACGGTTTCGGCCACGGTGTCGGAATGAGCCAGTGCGGGGCGAATGAGCTGGCGCAGAAGGGGAAAAATTATGAGTACATACTTAAGTATTATTACACCGGCGTTGAAATAGAACCCATGTCCGAAGAGATTAAAACAAGGCTTAACAGCTACTGAATCAAAAAAATTCCTTATATGTATAAATCCACTTCCGTTGGCAATAATATTTGCTGGAGGTGGACAATGTGAGACAAAAAGGTTTTTATAATGACGATAATGATTGGACCGGAAAGATAAAAGAGTTTCTGAAGGAAAGCGGTTTTTATATTCTGGTTGTTATCGGATTATGCGTCCTTGCAGTGGGGGCGGTATATTTTACAACAAATCATCTCATTTCCTCACCCGAACAGTACGAAGACGATTTGGTTCCCGACGGAGCATCCATTGAAGACGAAAGGACCGATGATTATGCTTCACTGGATGACGAAACAGCGGATGTGGATAAAGCTGCAATTGAACAGTTACAGAACCCGGAAAGGCGTTTTGACTATGAATCAGGCTTGAATACACTCCCGGGGCCCGAGAACGAAAACGATGATGATATTGCGGCCGGTAATGACGACGTGGCCGAAGACATACCCGAGACAGCACAGAACGATATTGAAACAATGGCAAAACCCACCGCTGCACCTACAGCTGTGCCTGCAACGCCAACACCAAAGGAGCCGGAAAATGAGAAACAGCCTGAGCAAAAGAGCGAATCCAGGGAAGTTGTAAACCTGTTCGGCAAAAAACCGACCTTTATATTACCCCTTGAAGGCAAGATTCTTAATGACTATGCAATGGACAGACTCCTTTACTCAAAAACCCTCGACGAATGGCGCACGCACAGCGGAATAGACATAGAAGCACCAAGAGGCGAGGCTGTAAAAGCCGTGGCCGATGGTTATGTAAAGGAGATTAAGGAAGATCCCTGCTATGGCATTACAATTGTAATTGATCATGAAAACGGCTACAAATCCGTTTATTCAAACCTTGCAAGTGCAAGCATGGTAAGCGTGAACCAAAAGGTCAAGGCCGGTGATGCAATATCAAGTGTAGGAAACACAGCGGTGTTTGAATGCGCCGATCCTCCTCACCTGCATTTTGAAATGTATAAGGACGACAAACTGATAGATCCTAAAACCGTGCTTCCGTTCTCTCAGGAATAATCAGGTTTTATCAAGAAACATAACCGCATTAAAGCGTGCATATAAATATTAACAGAAACACCTCGAGCCAGGCAGGTTCTGATGCTGTAGGAGGGAATTGGCTTTGAAGCAGTATATTGTAGAAAGGGCCCTCGAACTGGGAACATTTATAATTGAAAACAGAACAACCGTCAGGGCGGCTGCCCAGACCTTTGGAATCAGTAAAAGTACCGTACACAAGGATGTTACCGAAAGGCTTAGAAAACTTAATCCAGCCATGGCGAAACAGGTTAAGAAAATCTTGGAGGAGAATAAGGCTGAGAGACACATACGAGGTGGAGAAGCCACACGGATAAAATACAAAAAGAACGAAAAAAAGGCCGGGTGAATCCCGGTCCTTTTGTATTTGCCGGTCTTTTGCGTACAATTCCCATTTTCTGAATAACTGTAAAGGTCATCCCCCACCCTCCTCTTAAGACCGGGAAGTATCGGGTTATACCGCCTAATATCTGTATGCGTTTCATTATTTATGAATTTTTTATATCATTAGATTAAATTTCATTTGCATTCGTCTTCAAATATGATAATATAAAAACAGACAAAAGTTGACACCGTGAAATTGCTTTCTTTTTTTCTTTTTTAACGCGGGGAATATGTCTGTATATAAGTATTCATGGGTATAATAGGATATGCTTAAATGCTTTAGATTTAACTTTTGCTATTTAAAAAATACATAACGGTAAGGGGTTGTCTTGATTGGGTCTTGGTCTTGATATTGGAATTGATTTAGGAACTGCGACCATTTTGGTCTATATAAAGGGAAAGGGTATTGTTCTAAGAGAACCATCCGTTGTTGCCATTGACAAGAATACCAACAGGCTGCTTGCAGTGGGTGAGGAAGCAAGGAGAATGCTCGGAAGAACCCCGGGGAACATTGTGGCTATCAGGCCTCTGCGCGACGGTGTTATTTCGGACTACCATATTACCGCGCGGATGCTGAAGTATTTTCTTAACAAGGTATGCAGCAAAAGCCTTTTTAAACTGTTCAAGCCCAGGGTTATGATATGTGTTCCGAGCGGGGTAACCGAGGTTGAAAGGCGTGCGGTGGAAGACGCGGCCATGCAGGCAGGCGCAAGAAAGACATACATCATAGAGGAGCCGATTGCGGCTGCCATAGGAGCAGGAATTGACATTACGAAAGCCTGCGGAAGCATGGTGGTCGATATAGGCGGCGGTACAACAGATATCGCAGTAATTTCCCTTGGCGGAACGGTTGTAAGCAGCACCACGAAAATAGCCGGCGACAAGTTTGATGAAGCCATAATCAGGTATATGCGCAAAAAGCATAATATTATGATTGGCGAACGTACCGCTGAGGAGGTTAAAATAAAGATAGGAACAGTCTTCCCGAGACCCGAGGAAGTGTCAATGGATGTCAGGGGGAGAAACCTTGTATCCGGTCTTCCGAAAACAATAACAATAACTTCGTCGGAAATAATGGAGGCCCTGGAAGAGCCTGTTTCCAGCATAATAGATGCGGTGCATTCAGTGCTTGAAAGAACTCCTCCTGAATTGTCCGCAGATATCAGCGATAGGGGTATTGTAATGACAGGCGGTGGTTCCCTTGTTTACGGCTTTGACAAACTTTTGCAGCATAAAACCGGAATAGACGTTATAATAGCCGAAGATGCCGTATCATGCGTAGCCCTGGGAACCGGAAAGGCTCTTGATAACATAGAAATACTTGAAACATCGGACTCCGAAACACCCAGTTACCGTATATAATACTTAATATAAAAAAAGACTGTTTCAGGATTTGAAACAGTCTTTTTTTAATAAAAATTATTATTTCTTTCTAAAAAGTTTCCGATAAGAACATTAGAGTTGTTTTTACGGCGGGACTTTTTTGACTTTATGAAACTGCATCATTTGCGCCAATAATTCTGTAAAGGAAGATATTTATGGTCAGAGGTCTGTATACATCGGGATGGAGCATGCTGGCACTGAATAAGAAGATGGATGTTCTGACAAACAACCTTGCCAATGTCAACACCACGGGCTATAAAAAGGATACCGTTGCCCTGGAAGGATTTCCAAGGCTTCTTGCAGAAAGGCTCCACGACAATACCGACGGTACTGCAAGAGGAGTGCCGGTCGGAGAGCTGTCATTCAGCAATGATATAGGAGAGGTTTATACCTACTTCAGCCAAGGTACGCTTTTGAAAACCGATAACGGCCTTGACATGAGCATTAAGGATGACGGCAGGGCATTTTTCACCATTGCCGGGCCGAATGCAGGGCGGTTTTATACAAGGGATGGCAGTTTCAAACTTAATGCGAACGGTCAGCTTGTAACGGGCAAGGGTTATTACGTGTTGGGTCAGAACGGGATTATACAGCTTAACGGCAGCGATTTCATAGTTACCGAAAACGGAACGATAATACAGCACGGCCAGGTTGTGGACAGGCTCCTGATAACCCGGTTCCAGAACCCTGAAACCCTGAGGAAAAACGGGGAAAACCTTTTTGAGGCAGTCCAGGGTTCGGTTACCGAAGAGTTTGCGGGCACTGTCCTGCAGAACTGCCTTGAACAGTCGAATGCCGATGCAATAAGGGAAATGGTTGACATGATATCCCTTATGCGAAGCTATGAGGCCAACCAGAGGGTTATAAACGCGATTGATGACACCTTAGGCAAGGCGGTTAACGAAATAGGAAAAGTATAAATGCATGTTTATTTTAATATATCGAATAATTACGGATTAAAAGGGTGATAAATTATGATGAGGGCACTTTTTACAGCAAGCTCGGGCATGAAGGCAATGCAGTTTAACGTGGACACAATTTCGAACAACCTTGCAAATGTGAATACATATGCCTATAAAAAGGAAAGAGCCGAATTTGAAGATTTGTTGTATGTTACAATGGAAAGGGCGTATATACTGGAAGACCGCGGACGCCCGGTCAACCTCCAGGTTGGCCACGGCACCGTTATAAGATCGGTCGCAAGGGACTTTACCGAGGGAAGCCTTATCCAGACCGAGAACCAGCTGGATTTTGCCATCATCGGAAAAGGCTTTTTCAGCGTACTGCATCCGAGCCAGAATATATACTATACCCGTGACGGGAGCTTCAAGCTGTCGGTAACCGAAGAGGGCAATATGCTGACAACGGCAAGGGGCTATCCCGTTCTTGATGAAAACGGAGAGCCCATCTATTTTGACTATCCGCTGGACCAGATGATAGTGAATGAGCAGGGCGAAATCAGCTACAGGGACGAGGACGGCTTTATCATTCCCACAGGCCAGAGAATAGGCATTTTCAAGTTCAACAACCCGCAGGGGCTTGAATCGGTAGGCGGGAACCTGTATGCTGAAAACACCGCCTCGGGCTTTGCGGTTTATGATGAAGAAATGGGAGAGCCAAGCATAATAAGACAGGGGTATCTCGAGGCATCAAATGTCCAGGTTGTGGAAGAGATGGTTAACCTCATTACCGCGCAGCGGGCATACGAGCTGAATTCCAAGGCAATAACAACGGCCGATGAAATGATGAGCATAGCAAACAACCTGAAAAGATAGTTCTGATTTAAAACGACTTAAGGCTGTTCAGGCTGATGCGTCTTATTGATCAGTCAGGGAGATGCGGATGAAAATAGAAAGTATTGGTGCTTCAAATATACAGAACGGTATAAATGCCAAGCAGGTGAGTGAAGAAAAGGCCTTTGAGGAAGTGCTGAAAAAAGCGTACAACGACGGCGACAAGGAAAGGCTTATGGAAGCATGCCGGGACTTTGAAGGGATCCTCCTTGGCATAATGTTCAAACAGATGAAAAAGACCATACCCGAAAGCAAGTTTATGCCGAAAAGCTATGCCCGTGAGATCTTTGAAGACATGCTTGATGAAGAACTTGTCAACAAGTCGAAGGGCACAGGAATCGGTATAGCCGAAATACTGTACAGGCAGTTGAGTACAAATCTTGACAATATATACAAAATCAGCGAAAATGATCCGGAATGAAGAAAATTCTTAAACTGGTATTGTTCCTGTTTTTTATATTTGTAATTATTACAGGCCCATCGGAAGAAAGGAAAAAGACTTTTTTTGATGGGCCTTGTTCGTATGCCGAACCATCCCCCTCTCCTTCGCCGGTACCAGCTCCTGTTAAGGAGCCGGTTGTCTATTCGAGGATTGAACTGGAGTATGAAGGATCGCCACAGGTTCTGCATGTACTGGAACTGGACCTGTCCAACCCGGATCTGACTGTTCTTCCTGTATTGGCAAGGGAGCAGGTATTCGGGTTTGAATTATTAAGCGAAATAAATAAAAGGCATGAAGCCGATGCCACGGTGAATGCAGGCTTTAACTTTGCCTACGGCCAGCCTTCGGGACTGGTCATTCAGAACGGTAAAATATTAAGCTCTGTAAGGGGCTACGGGAGGATACTGCTAATTGATGGTCAGAAAGCCTGGTTCAGCTTTCCGCCGTTCATGGTCAGCCTGAAAGCCGGGGATATCATGATACCCGTCGACAGTGTAAACCCTTACCCGCATGAAAAGGGAATCCTGGTCTTTACCCGGGAATACGGGCCGACAAACAGGATTAACGGGAAGCATACCGTTTGTGTTGTAAGGGATAACATCGTGGAATCGGTACAGATTGCTTCTGATGAAACCGATATACCCGATGACGGCTTCCTGATCGTGGACCTGAGGCTTGAAGGCTCCCCGCTTTCCGGCCTTAAAAGCGGAGAACGGGTTGAAATCGTGTTCCAGGAGCAGGCCGAACAGGGTTACCAGTGCTCCGGCTCCCTTGTTGAGAACGGTATAAATGTTGCGAAAGACGCCGATGAATGGGCCGGGGACTTAAGAATAGCAACGCCGAGAACCGCTGTGGGAATAAAGGATGAAAGCACGCTGGTTTTTCTTGTAGTGGACGGAAGGCAGCCTGGATACAGCGTCGGCGTAACCGGAAAACAGCTTGCCGATATTCTTATATCCCTTGGTGTTACCGAGGCTTCCATGCTGGACGGAGGAGCATCGAGCGAATTAATATACAACAACGAAATTGTCAACAGGCCGTCTGCCGGAAAGGAACGGCTTTTGGCATCAGCCTTCATAATAAAGGTGTCGGGGGAGCGGCAGGACCGCTGAGTATTTTATTTTTTTCCCGGTATTTTTCTTTATGTTTACAAAGATTTCAAAACCATGTCAAACATTGACATACCGGAGCGTTACCATGGTATAATATATATGCTATTTTCAGGCGTATTGGTTTTTGTAGATCTTTTGAGTTACTTGGGGTGTGTTTTGAAAAAAGGCGTAAAATCAGCAATAGTAATTTTTTGCTCATTATTGATATTAATTAATCCCTATGCCCTGGTGTTTGCTGAAAACCAGGCCGATACAGGGCAGATTGCCGCTGAAAAAACATCAGTTCGGAAATCGGCGGGCATTGAATGCCTGTTCCCTGCGCATTTGCAGCGTGATGTTTTTTTCGAAGGTGAACTGTCTGAAGAGAATATTACATATCTTAAGAATATACCCCACGACGAAGCATTAAAATCCCTGAACGTTTTAAGAGGTGACAAGAGGGGAAACCTTATGCTGGACAAGGTTGCAGAGCGTGTTGAAGGAGCTGCAATGCTTGTTCGCCTTTTGGGTGCTGAAGAGTATGCAATGAGCAGCGCACTGTCCCATCCTTTCACTGACGTGCCCGACTGGGCGAACCCGTATATCGGGTACCTGTACCAGAACGGTCTCACAAACGGAATTGGAAATAACCTGTACGGTTCACGGGAGCTGATAGATGAAAAACAGTACCTGACCTTTTTGTTGAGGGCTCTTGGCTACAGTGACAAGGACGGAAGGGATTTCACGTGGGACACCGTAGGCAGGGCCGCTGTTGAAGCAGGCCTGATAAAACCCGGGGAAGAGGCTTTCATCGGCAGCCAGTTAAAACGCGAGCGCATGTCCCAGCTTTCATGGCGGGCCATGTTCCTGAATCACAGGGACAGGAACAAGCCGCTGCTGGTATGCCTGTATGAGCAGGGCATGATAAAACGTGAAAATCTTGCCGCGCTGTTTGAAAACAAGGATAACAGGATTATTATTCAGTGGTTTGCAAACCTTGACTCCCTTGAACAGGCTTTTTTCCGCCATGATGAGAAAATAGAGATAACTATAAGCAGGGAACAGAAGGATAACGACTATAAAAAATACCTTGAGCATACCCTTGAAAGGGTCCAGCTGAATACCGGAGTGTTCCTGCACCAGTATTACACTGAGCTATGGCAGCAGGGCGGCAGTTACAGGCTGATTCTTTACCCGACCTACACAAATAGCGCGTCGGGCGATGAAAAGCTCCGCCTGTGGGTAGATGAAATTGTATCCCGCGTTATATCCCCGGGTATGACCGATTATGAAAAGGTAAAGGCTGTGCACGATTACCTTATTACCCGGCTTGAATATGATCCAAGGGAGGAATCCATGGTTCCGGTTTCATCTTTCAGCGCATTGGGTGCATTGGAGACGGGTATTGCGGTATGTAAGGCCTATTCGGAACTTATGGCGCTTATTCTGAACAAAGCCGGCGTTCCGTGCCGGATTGTCGTAGGTTCGGCAAATGGGACGGGTCATTCATGGAACATGGTATGCATCGACGGGGAGTTGTACCATGTTGACGCTACATGGGACGATCCTGTAACGAACTACAAGGGAAATACTACAAGATATGACTATTTCAATTTATCCGACAGGGAAATAGAAGCAGATCATTCCTGGGACAGGAACAGTTATCCCGTTTGCAATGCAACGGCCCAGAACTATTTTGTAAAGAACAACCTAATTATCAGGGATTCCAGGGAGTTTAAAGCTGCAATTGCCGAGATTGTTGAAAACCGCCAGACCGATCTGTCTGTAAAATATCTTGGCGGTAACTCCGAAAAGATAGATATCCATAAAATAATCAATGATGTCAATTCCGATGCAGGCTATGTCATATCACGTTATGTTTATTCAGTTAATGAGGCAGTGGGTGTAATCAGCCTTGAGTCCATAGAATATGTGGACTGATCCTGTTCGTCTTTTTCCGGTACGTATCCGTTCATTGCCTTTGCCTATAAAAATATGACATTTTTATGGGAAAGATGTCGCATTACCATATCAAAAAAACTTCAGCAAAAGTATAATCGAATTAAGCCATATCAAAAATGTCTTGAGACGTCATAGCCCGAACCTGAAAAGGGCATATTTGATATTATGGCCCCGGAAAGCAATTGAGGCATGTATTTCGGGGTGTTCCCGGTGTTTTCGGCCCGATGCAAATAAAATACAGAGAATGATTTGATGGAGGTTAAATATGGACAGGAAAAAATATCTGAAAGAGATAGAAAGCGTAATCCAGAAAGGCCCGTTTAAGGATTCCTGGGATTCATTGTCAGACTTCAGCTCGCCCTGCTGGTTCAATAAGGCGAAATTCGGAATATTCATTCATTGGGGCGTTTATTCGGTTCCTGCCTTCAGGAACGAGTGGTATCCAAGGAATATGTATATCCAGGGCTCCGACGAGTTTAAGCATCATATCGAAACTTACGGCGAACACAGGAATTTCGGTTATAAGGACTTTATTCCAATGTTCAAGGCCGAGAAATTCAATGCCGATGAATGGGCCGAGCTTTTCAGGGAAGCGGGTGCGAGGTATGTTGTTCCTGTCGCCGAGCACCATGACGGGTTCCAGATGTATAAAAGCGAGCTTTCCCGCTTCAATGCATATGAAATGGGGCCAAAGCGTGATGTGCTGGGCGAGCTGAAAGAGGCCTTCGAAAAACAGGGCCTGATACTGGGAGCTTCGTCGCACAGGGTTGAGCATTGGTTTTTCATGGGCCATGGTAAGGAATTTGACAGCGACATAAAGGAACCGCTGAAATTGGGTGATTTTTACTGGCCGGCAATGCCCGAGCCCAATTTTCACGATCTTTTCAGTAAACCAGAACCATCGCAGGAGTTCCTTGAGGACTGGCTTTTGCGTACTTGCGAAATAGTTGATTGTTACCGTCCGAGGCTGGTATATTTCGACTGGTGGATTCAGCACAGTGCCGTCAAGCCGTATCTTAAGAAGTTTGCAGCCTATTATTACAACCGTGCCGAAGAATGGGGCATGGACGTTGCGATCACGTACAAGCATGAGGCCTTCATGTTCGGAAGCGCAATAGTGGATATAGAGCGCGGACAGTTCGCCGAGCAGAAACCCTATTACTGGCAGACCGATACCGCGGTCGCAAGAAATTCCTGGTGTTATACCGAAAACAACCAGTACAAGTCAGCTAACGAAATTATCTGCAACCTGGTCGATATCGTGAGCAAAAACGGATGCCTACTGCTTAATGTCGGTCCGAAATCCGACGGAACAATACCTGAGGAAGACAGGGCAATACTTCTTGAAATAGGCGACTGGCTGAAGGTTAACGGGGAAGCCGTATACGGCAGTAAAGTATGGCGTATAAGCGGGGAAGGTCCTACAAAAGTCCAGGAAGGACAGTTTACCGACAATAGTACAAAACAGTTTACGCCCGAGGATATCCGCTTCACGGTAAATGGTTCATGCATCTACGCGTTCGTACTGTCCTGGCCTGAAAACGGCGTGGTTAAAATAAGGTCCCTCGCCGAAAGAGACGCTTCAAGGCTCCCGCTGTTCCACGGCATTATAAAGGATGTGTCGGTTTTAGGCTTTGAAGAAAAACCTGTATGGGAAAGAAACGACGAGGCGCTTGTCATTACCGCGGAAAAGGTGAAAAGCGATAAGCCGGTAGTGTTCAAAATCCTGGTGGATTGACAGCGAGCTTTCGGAACTCGCTCGGGCTCATCTTATAATACTTCCTGAATGCCGATGAAAAATGCTCGGGAGATGAATAGCCGAGCTCGTCGGCAATGAAAGCGATGCTCCGGTCCTTGTCCCTTAACAGGATGGAGGCCACCGACATTCTCGCATCGGCCTTTTTCTGCTGGAACGACTTGCCGTAGTATTTCCATATCAGGCGCTGTGTCTGGCGCGGGCTGAGCTTGAGCCTGTCTGCAAGGTCGTTAAGGGAAAGGGAGGCATATTCGTAAAGGAAATACTCTTCTATTATAATAGAATTACTGTCAACAAGGTTGCCCGGGGAAAGATCATCCCGGACATGCCTTTTATTGTCATAGTTCCGGACAATGTAGATGATAAGCTGGGCCAGGAGGAGCTCAACCTGTTTCTGGTATCCCGTGTACTTGTATTCCAGTTCCCTGAACATCTGCTTCATAAGAGCATGGATCCCGTGATTGTCCTTCCCGAACCAGAAGGGTGTGGACATGAAGGTATTCAATATTGGCGATGCTGTTTTCTGCGTAATTTTCCTGGTTTTCAGGTAAACACAGTATTCCTGCATCGGATCGTGGGACAGCGGGAACTGGGCATGTTCTATATGCGGGCCTGTTACATAGAGTGTATTGGGTGTAATGTCATAAAAGCGTCCGTTGGCTTTCAACCTTCCATATCCGAAAGGGATGTAGTGTATTTCAAAGCAGCCCTCCCCATGGCTGTGGGAGGGAATGGTCCTCGTGAAACGCTCGAAAATGATGTTCGGGACACTGAACGATACACCGTCCATGTTTAAGTTAATATCAACATCGGAATAGGCAATTTTCATGTGCTCTCCCCTTCAACGCACCCGTTCGGAAAACAGGTGATTCCTGGATACAATCCCGTGTACTACCCGCCTAAATTATACCACAGTGCATGTAAAAGTACGACACCGAATCGCAGGAAATGTCGCGTTTTTATATAAACAAAAATCGGGCAGAAGTATAATTAAACTGTAACATCGAGTCATCGCCAATATTATGTCTTTTGTATGCCGGAAGGAAAACAGGGCCGCCGGAAAAGCAGCTGCTGACTTGCAAACAAAACCCAATACCCCTCATAGCTTCTATTATACAGCACTTTTCAGCGGCTGGGGAAAATCCTAAACTGTTGCGAATCAAAATTAACAGGTCTTGACAAGGCCGGAGGAAGGAAGTGTAATCATGAGCATTCAGGGAAAGATGAAAGGCGCAATACTGCCGGGAAACAGCACGGTGGAGATACGGGAGTTTGATATTCCAACACCCGGGTATGGCCAGGTGCTTATCCAAACAAAGGCGACCACGATTTGCGGCAGCGATATCCGCTGCATTTACAGGGAACACACCGGCAAAGGCCCCGAGGGATATATCCCTGGCACGATAGCAGGGCATGAACCTTGCGGCGTTATTGTTGAGGAAGGTAAAGGGCTGAAGCGTTTCAAAAAAGGCGACAGGGTGATTGTATATCATATTTCAGGGTGCGGAGTATGCAACGACTGCAGGAGAGGCTATTATATTTCCTGCAAGAGCAGGTACCGCCAGGCATACGGCTGGCAGCGCCATGGAGGTATGGCACCCTATATACTCGCAGAGGAGAAGGATTTGATTGAACTGCCTGATGAACTGACATACAAGGACGGCGCGCAGGTGGCCTGCGGTTTCGGAACCGTTTATGAAGCATTCGAAAAGATAGGCGTATGCGGTAACGATGCAGTCCTGGTAACCGGCCTCGGGCCTGTTGGAATGGCTGCACTGATGATTGCAAAAGCAATGGGTGCAAACAGGCTGATCGGCGTTGAGATTAATGACTACCGCATAAACCTTGTAAAACAGCTTGGCCTGGCCGACTATGTGTTCAAACCCGGGGAGGATACCCTGGACCGTATCCTTGAAGTAACCGGCGGAAAAGGGGTAGAACGGTCCATCGACGCGAGCGCCAGTGACGCGGGCAGGCAGCTTGCCATTCGCGCAACAAGGGAATGGGGCAGGATCGCATTTGTAGGAGAGGGAGGAACCTGCACCTTCCAGCCAAGCCCGGATATTATTCACGGACAAAAGACCATTTACGGATCCTGGGTAACTTCGCTGTGGAAGATGGAAGAGCTGGTGGAACGGCTGGTACGCTGGGGGATCCATCCCGAAATACTGATTACCCACGAGTTTCCGCTTGATGAAGCCGGCGAGGCCTACAGGCTTATGGCAGAGGGCAATTGCGGAAAAGTGGCGGTAACATTCGGGGATGAATAAGAAAACGGGGGAAAACGAAAAATGAGTATAGATCAGGACAGGATACCAAGAAAAACGTTATGCAGCGGTGAGAAGATCCCGGCAATAGGTCTTGGGACCTTCGGATCGGACAAATATGGTGCAGACCAGGTTGCAGAAGCGGTTCTCGGTGCCATACGGTACGGATACCGGCTTATTGACTGTGCCTCGGTATACCAGAACGAGGACCGGATTGGACAGGTTCTCAGGCAGGTAGTGCAGGAGAAAACGGTGACCCGCAGCGATTTGTTTGTCATTTCGAAGGTGTGGAATGACATGCATGCCGAAGGGCAGGTCATCATTTCATGCAAAAAGAGCCTTCAGGACCTGGGGCTTGATTACCTTGACCTGTATCTTGTGCACTGGCCGTTCCGGAATTATCATGCTCCGGGCTGCAGCGGCGATTCCCGGAATCCCGACTCAAAACCCTTCTCACCCGATGAATTCATGGAAACATGGCAGCAGTGCGAGGAGCTGGTGGAAAAAGGGCTTGTACGGTATATCGGCATGAGCAACATGACCATTCCGAAATTGGAGGCTGTGCTTCCCCGGTGCAGAATAAAGCCTGCCGTTCTTGAGATGGAACTGCATCCTTCATTCCAGCAGCCGGAATTGTTTGATTATGCGGTCTCCCGGAACATCCTTCCAATCGGGTACTGTCCTCTCGGCTCTCCGTCCAGACCCGAGCGCGACCGTACCGATGAAGACGTGGTGGATATGGAACTGCCTGCGGTTGTCGAAGCAGCCCGGGCCCATGGCATACATCCTGCAGAGGTCTGCCTGAAATGGGCCGTCCAGAGAGGGCAGGTACCGATACCCTTTTCGGTAAAGGAGCATCAGTATAAATCCAACCTGAAATGCATAACCGAGGATCCGCTGACAGAAGAGGAAATGGAAGCCATACGCCTTGAAGACAGGAACTGCCGCCTGATAAAGGGGCAGGTGTTCCTGTGGGAAGGCTCGAAAGGATGGGAAGACCTTTGGGATGTTGACGGGAAAATAACGGGCCTGGAATGAACCCGCCGGTGAAAGGAGTGGAAACTATGCTGAAAGGAATTCCGAAAATACTTTCTCCTGAGTTGTTAAAGGTGTTATGCGAAATGGGTCATGGCGACAGTATTGTGATCGCCGACGGAAATTTTCCTGCAGAATCGGTAGGCAGAAATGCGAAAGTCATACGCATGGACGGCCATGGAACATGTGAACTGCTTGAGGCCATCCTTAAGCTGTTCCCGCTGGATACCTATGTAGACCATCCCGTCCAGTTGATGCAGGTGGTACCCGGGGATAAAGTTGAAACACCCATATGGGATGAATATGTGAATATAATAAGGAAGTATGATGACCGGGGCAGCAGTGCCGTATCGCACGTGGAACGCTTCAGATTCTACGAGGAAGCCCGTAATGCCTATGCAATCATCGCAACCGGAGAGAGTGCTCTTTATGCGAATATAATGCTAAAGAAGGGTGTTGTTGTATAAGAGGAGGCGCTATATGTGCCTCCCTTGTTATAAAATTTCTAATAAATACCATTGCAAAAAGCAGAAATATATTGTAAAATAAAATCCGCAGTTTGCGTCGGGGTGTGGCGCAGTTGGTAGCGCACGTGGTTTGGGACCATGGGGCCGGGGGTTCAAGTCCTCTCACCCCGACCAGTAAAATGTCCTTATAGTCGGAAACTATAAGGGCATTTTTGATTTTATGCTCAGTTTATCGCCTTTTTGTAGTTCGATATATTCGCCACCCCATAGTTCCGTACTATTTTTTCAGCCCTGGAAATTGAACTGCTCAGCGCGTCGATGGCATTCTGAATATCGCTGCTGTCATCAAGAACAAGTTCTATCTCGTTGCCGTTCATGACCAATTCGCATTTCCTGCAAAGATAATACGGTGAATTAAGCCATACAAATTTAAGGCCGTCCTGCCACTGCTTCCCGGGTATGCCCCTGATCTCGGCCCGTATTTTGTATTTATCAGGCGCCTCATTCAACGTCACCGATATATGATCGAGCTCCATCAAACCACTCCCTGCATTTGTCAATAGAAATCCGTGTTACCCGTTTTATATGTCCCTGTTGTTTTTTCATGTGCCGGTACCGAAATGTTTGTAACAGAAAGAGCTGCATATAGTATTGTTTACATTGGGAAGGATAATAATTCAGATAACAACGACTTAATGTTTTTTCACTGCATAATAACGTAATTACCACCGCAAGATAAATTTTCAGGACTGAAAATACCGGCCATACAGCATTTAAAAAAGGATTTCATGTTTTGCGGGATAAATTCTTTATTTGCGATGCTGCATTTTTTCCGGTTTAAAATCCGGAGCTTTGCCCAATTCTCCTATATCCTGAAAATATGCTATAACCGGTAGTTGCAAAATGAATCGAAAACATAAATTCAGTTTTTTATTTCAGGCCTTAAAACAATAGTTGCCAGCGGCGGTATCCTTAAAATCAGGGAATACGGCCTGTAATGGAACGGGATTTCTTCCGAATGGATTCTGCCTGCGTTCACTACATTGCTGCCGCCGTACTCTTCCCTGTCGCTGTTGAAAACCTCTTCATAGTATGTGTAAAAAGGAGCTCCGATGCGGTAGTTTTCATGGGCCGCGGGTGTGAAATTGCATACAAAAATAAGCATGTCGCGCCAGTCCCTGCCCTTTCGGATGAAGGATACAACACTGTGCTCGGTATCATTGCAGTCAATCCATTCAAAGCCTTCATAGTGGAAATCCACTTCGTAAAGCGCCGGTTCCTTCAGGTAAAAATTATTCAGTTCCTTCACGTACCGGTGCATTTTCTCATGCATCGGGTAGCCTAAAAGATGCCAGTCCAGGCTTTCTTTATATTTCCACTCAATAAACTGGCCGAATTCTCCGCCCATGAACAGCAGCTTTTTCCCGGGATGGCCCATGAAATAGCCCAGTGCCGCGCGCAGCCCTGCGAATTTCTGCCAGTAATCTCCCGGCATTTTGCTCAGCAGCGAACACTTGCCATGAACCACTTCGTCATGGGACAATACAAGGATGAAATTCTCGCTCCACGCATACATGAAGGAGAAGGTTATAAGGTCCTGGTGGTATTTCCTGTATGCCGAGTCCATGCTCATATACCTGAGAAAATCGTTCATCCAGCCCATGTTCCATTTATGCGAAAAGCCGAGCCCGCCGTCGTGTGCAGGTCTTGTCACCATCGGCCATGCTGTGGATTCTTCCGCAATCATCATTACGTTCGGAAAATACCTGTACACGACACAGTTCAACTGCCTTAAAAAATCTATCGCTTCAAGGTTCTCACGGCCGCCGTACCTGTTCGGTATCCATTCACCATCTTTCCTGCAGTAGTCCAGGTAAAGCATGAAAGCAACAGCGTCCACCCTTAACCCGTCCACATGGAATATTTCGAACCAGTACACCGCATTGGATATTAAAAAGCTCCTGACCTCATTCCGCGAGAAATTGAAAACATGCGTCCCCCATTCATGGTGCTCGCCGCGGAGTTTGTCGGCATGCTCGTAACATGCGGTACCGTCGAACCGTGCAAGGCCGTGGCCGTCCTTGGGGAAATGGGCCGGAACCCAGTCGAGGATAACGCCCAGGCCGTTCTGGTGGCACGTATCAATGAAGTACTTGAAATCCTCGGGCTTGCCATAACGTGCGGTAACAGCATAATAACCGGTAACCTGGTATCCCCACGAACCGTCATAGGGATGTTCCATGACGGGCAGAAGTTCGATATGCGTGTAACCCATTTCCCTGGCATAGGGGATTAGTTTTTCTGCCAGCTGCCTGTATGACAGCGGTTTAAACCCTGTTTCGGACTCCGGATCGGGATCGGGCTGCTGCATCCACGAACCCAAATGCACTTCGTAGATATTTACCGGTTTGTCAAAAGTGCTTTCGGCTGCGCGCTTTTTCATCCATTCCCGGTCGTTCCATTCATAGTTGTCAAGGTCATACACCCTTGAGGCGGTTTTCGGGGGTTTCTCGGCATAAAACGCATACGGATCGGCCTTGATATAGATCTCATCAAAAGGGGTTTTAATTTCATATTTGTAAATATCGTTTTTCACAACACCCGGGATGAATATCTCCCAAACCCCGGAACTTCCCAGCATCCGCATCTGGTGGCGCCTTCCGTCCCACTGGTTGAAATCGCCCACAACACTTACCCGTTTTGCTTCGGGAGCCCACACGCAGAATGATACGCCCGAAACGCCGTTAATGGTCCGGATATGGGCGCCTAATTTCTCATATATCCTGTGATGGGTGCCCTCGTTGAAAAGATACAGATCGTAATCCGATACTGTGGGCCAGAATGAATAGGGATCATAGGTTTCAAAAACGTGACCGGTATAATCCGTGACCCTGAATTTATAGAAATAATCAAAAGATACACCGGGGAGAACCAATGTAAAAAATCCCCGGTGGTCCCTTTTGGTCATTGTATAGGAAATACCGCTTTTTTCAAAAATAACGTCAATGCTTTCAGCATTCGGTATGTATGCACATATCGCGGTTTCATCGCCCTGTGTGTGCATACCCAGTATCTCGTGAGGATTCCTGTGATAACCAAGAATAACCCTTTCAATACCGCCATCGTCAAAGACATAACCCATATGAATTACTCCTGAAATTTTAAAGATGCAGGCAATTCAATATGAATTATGCCCTGAAAAGGATAAATTAATCTATTTCTCAAGCACTTTAATCATCCGGTATATAATGGCAGCAGCCTCCGCCCTTGTTGCATGGTTTTTCGGTCCAAGCCTGTTGTCGCCTATCCCGTTTATAATGCCGGAATAATGCATCAGTGCGAAAGCCGACTGGGCATAAGGGTCAATTTCGGCATAGTCCGTGAACTTGTAAAGCACGTATAACGGGGGCTGGTCAAGGGTAAGGCCCGCGGTTTTTATTGCCCGGTACGAGTAATATACAATATCCTGCCTTGTTATCGGCTTATCAGGATAGAACCTGCCGCTGCTGTCGGGCTCGATTATTTTGTACCGGTATGCAGTCATAATATAACGGTGATACCAGTCATTCGGGGTCACGTCTTTAAAGCTCCCTATCGGGGTCTCGGGCAGTGCAAATGTTGTAACAAGGAGCTTAATAAACTCGGCGCGGGTAATATTTCCCGACGGATTGAAATTTCCATTTCCGTCTCCGTTTATAATTCCCATTGAAGTGAGGGTATTTATCGCATCCCTTGCCCATGCATAATTCTCAGGAATGTCGCTGTATCTGGTAACAGGCGGTGTCTGAACGGTAACCTCGTTGCTCGGGAAGGATTCGCCTGCCGCGTTCTTGGCTTTTACAATATAGGTGTATGAATGTTCAGGCTCAACATTAATGTCGGCAAAAGTGACAGCATTCCTGTCAGCAACCCCTATCAGTATGAAATCGTTGTCGTAGGCATTGCTTTTCCGGTATATCGTAAACTGATCCTCATTGTCCGACAGGTCAATCCACGTAAGAACAACACGCCCAGAACCTACGACGGTGGGTACCGAAAGGCTTGGAGTTGCGGGTATTTTAGTTGTATAGAACACCTCGTTCGTGAAGGTTTCGAATACGGGATATTCGCAATGGGCGCGTATCCGGATGGTATAGTCAACGCCGTCAGCCGGAATAAACCTGCGCATCGTAACATCCTTCGGGATCTTTTCAAGAGTGTGCCATATATCGTTCACGCTTGTTTTATACTCAATAACGTAGTATTCCTCCACGTCAGAAAAGTCGTTCCAAGCAAGATAAAGCCAGCCATCTATCATTGCTACCGCCAGTTTCCCTTCAGGCCTTTCAAATGAAATATGAATGGGCTCGGTGGATACAAAGCCCGAAAAAGCCGTATCATTTTTAACCGCGCGGATCTGGTAGGTATAGGTTTCGCCGTTTATTATATTCTCGTCGGAATACATGAACTGGCCGCTCCTTACGGTACCGATATGCTTCCATATTCCGTCCGATTCGGCCATGCGCCATATTTCAAAACCGCTTTCCACGGCCCTGTCATACTCCCATGTAAGGAACACCCTGTTCGGAACTATGCTTTTGATTTCGAAATTCTGCACCCTTGGAAGCTGTTCGGTTGAAACATAAATCTCGGGTGTGTAATCCGAATCAACGTACGCTGAGCGAAGTTTCAGACGATAACCGTTTATCGAGCCGGGCTGCACCGTATCAATGTACGAACCGGCATTTGTCAGCGTGGCCAGCTGCGTAAACACACCGCTGGAATCGTACTTTTCAAGGACAATCGTGTAATTGCCCGCGGCCTGCCTGTTCCATTCCAGGAGTATTTCGGTGTCTGAAATTGCACGCCCGTAGAAATGGGTTTCAAACAACAGCTTTGTATATGCCGATACTCCGCTTGACGAAGGTAAATACTCGGTGGTAAACCCGCCGTCATAACGGCCTTTTATCCTGTAGTAATACTTTGTTCCCGGGATAAGGTCATTGTCTGTGTATTCGGTCTGGCCCGGCCTGGTGGTATGGATCTCTTCCCACTGGCTGCTTGATGCTTCCCTTCGCTCTATAATAACAACCGAGTTGTCAGCAGAAATATAGCCTTCTCCGGGGTATTTCCACGACAGGATCATCTGTGTGCTGTAGGTCTCGGTAATGTCGAAGTCTACAGGGAACAGGAACGGAATGGTAACCTCTTCGCTGTATGCCCCGCGGTATGAGGAGCTAAACGGTACAACCCTGTAAGTATAAAGCTGTCCGTTCTCTGCGCTTTTGTCTATGAAGCTTGTTTCATTGGCCTTTGTGGAGCCGATATGTACATAGTATCCGTTTCCTTTCCTTCTCTCCACCCTGTACCCTGTTTCCTTTGCTGAAACGTCATCCCAGGTTATTTTTACCGAAGCGGTGGACAATACTACCGCCTGAACGTTCTGCGGGGCTTTCAAAAGCGTGGTTACAAGCTGGCCTGAGCTTGTGGCGGGATAGTACAGGTATATTGCAGAAACAGATGTAACTGCACGGATCCGGTAAAAGTACTTCGATGCCTCTGCAAGGCCTGTGTCCGTATAGGATCTCTCGTTTCCCGGAACCGTTGCAATGGTCTGCCATGTATTGCTTCCTTCGGATCTTCGTTCAATAACGGTCTGGTAATTTGATTCGGGAATCTTGTTTGAGGAGGGGTACGTCCATGTCAGTTCGGTTTCGGAGTCTGAAAGCGCCTTTACTGAGAGACCCGTGGGATAAAGGAATTCAACAGGAAATGAATCACGGGATCTGCCCGCCTCACCGCCTTTTGTTGCAAACACCCTGTACACATACGTGTGCCCGTTGGATATGCTGGTATCGGTGTAGGATGAAACATTTGCCGGCACATTGGCAATCGTGACAAAAGTGCCTGAATCGGTCTGCCTCTGTATTGTGTACCTCGTGGCTCCTGAAACGTTATTGTCCCAGTTTACCTGGATACTGGAGCTGTTGTACACAAAAGCATTTACATATGAAGGCGAACCGAGGGTATCGGCGTTTGAAATGCTTGCAAACAATAGTATTACAAGCATAGGGATAATTAAGTAAAGTGCCTTCCTCATACCATCATCTCCCCAAAAACCATTTACTACATGTATTGTACCATAAATATGTATGCATTTCTCTGTTGTATTTTTCTTAAGAGTTTGGTTATACGGTGTTTTTTTATACCCTCATTTTACATATCGAAATATTATGAAAAAATCTTTTGCAAAAATAACGGCAGGAATATCCCTTCTTTTTGTCAGGAAATGCAGAAAAGGCAAAAAAAAGAGGCCGACGTAAAGAAGTGCGTCAGCCAAAATAAAGGGGGTCAAAATGTATTGTGAGGTCATTAAAGAGTTTAACCTATATATGGGTTTTTATACATGATTTTATAATTTTTTTAAAATAGTTATTTGTATTGGATTAATGCTTCATATATAATATAACTGTCGGTCGGTTAAGTATGAAAATACCGGGTTTAATTTGCCTGTTACCGGGTAAAAAAGCAAGTAACACAAACTAACCAGGGAAGGAATATACAATGGAAAAAGAAATTTGGAAAAAACCGCTTCGCCAGTGCAATGTCGGCGGAGAAGCCTTAATAGAAGGCGTTATGATGCGAAACGGGAATAGAATCGCTACCGCCATCCGGAAATCCAACGGCGAAATCGTGGTTGAAACCACCGAATATGTACCGCTGTCGAAAAGGTTTTGCCTGTTTAAACTTCCGGTAATCCGCGGTGCTGTGAATATGATAGATTCCATGTTTATCGGAATGAAAGCCCTCATGGATTCGGCCGAAAAGGTGGATATCGAGGAAGAAGAAGACTCTAAACTTGACAGGTTCCTTAAGAAAGTATTCGGCGATAAGTTCTTCCAGGTTATGCTGTATTTTTCGGTTGTTATAGCGCTGTTATTCGGTATTGGCCTGTTTATGCTGCTTCCGAACTGGATAACCGGGTGGTTCAGCTTCGACAAGTCCACAACCGGCGGCTCAATACTTGCGAACCTGATAGAAGGCTTAATACGTCTTATAATTTTCTTTTCATATATCTGGCTGGTATCAAGGAACAAGGAAATAAAAAGGGTGTTTCAATACCACGGCGCTGAGCATAATGCAATTTACGCCTACGAAAACAAGGAGGAGCTGACGGTTGAAAACGCGATAAGGCATACCACGCTGCATCCAAGATGCGGAACGGCGTACCTGTTCGTGGTGATTATCACAAGCATAGTACTGTTTTCGTTTGCAAAATGGCACAGCCCACTCGTGAATATGGCGATAAGGCTGCTGCTTCTGCCTCTTGTAGCGGGGATTGCATACGAAGTGTTCAAACTGGCCGCAAAGTCCGGTTTTAAACCCTTGCGTGCAATAAGCTACCCGGGCCTTATGCTGCAGAAAATAACAACGCAGCCTCCCGACGAAAGCCAGGTAGAAGTTGCGCTTGCAGCACTGAAGGCCGTTATTGACGATTAACGGGTTGAAAGGCCCTTCCGGAGGTTTATGCCGTTGAATATTAAGGAAGCACTGGCATTCGCAGCCGAAATCTTAAAAAAAGGAAACATACAGGCCCCGGTACGAGAAGCCGGGGCTTTGCTGGCATATGTCCTGAAAAAGGATTTATCCTATATTTACGCCCATCCCGAGGAGAACCTTCCCGGCAGTATTGAAGGAGAATTTTTAAAAGCGGTTGAAAAGAGGGGCAGCAGGATGCCCTTTCAGTATATTACTAATCACCAGGAATTCATGTCACTGGACTTTTACGTGGACGAAAGCTGCCTTGTCCCGCGCCCCGAAACCGAGATACTCGTTGAGGCGGCACTGAACGTTGTAAAAAAATACGAAAAGCCCATCCGAGTTCTGGACATAGGCACCGGTTCGGGCGCGATTGCGGTAAGTATTGCGTATTATGACAGGAATACCGTTGTTGATGCAATCGATATATCTGAAAGTGCTTTGAACACGGCGATGAAAAATGCAAAACGTCATAAGGTCCTTGACCGGATAAGTTTCATTAACCGGGATTTCATGCATTTTGCCGCTAAAGAGCCCTACCGGGTTATAATATCAAATCCGCCGTATATCCCCCGTGATGAAATCAAAAACCTTATGCCCGAAGTGGCGGATTACGAACCCGTTATTGCCCTTGACGGCGGTACCGACGGGCTGGATTTTTACCGCGCCATAGCATCAGGACTAAAAAATCTTTTAACCCCGGACGGAACGGTTCTGACCGAGGTCGGAGCAGGGCAGCATGCCATGGTCCGCGGGCTTTTCGAAAAAGAAGGAATGTCCGTTTTGGTGCTGAAGGATCTTGCAGGCATCGACAGGGTAGTCGTTGGAAGTTTGTCGGAAACATTTTTCCTGTAATTTGTATAAAATCTCCTTTTTAAGATTATACTTCAATAAGTGAATAATCTTATCAGGGAGTTAATATATGAACGGAAATGTGGGTTATAACTATTCGGAGAATAAAAGTCCGGGGTTCATAAAGAAATTTCTGTACAGCTGCGAAGATGATTATGAAAACACTGTATCAGACAGTCTTCTTGTTCTGAAAAGCATTCAGCAGGCGCGCCAGGAATGGATGGAGGCTGTTGCAAATTTTGACCAGGCCGACAATGAAGAGCTGATAGACTATTACATCTACAGGATGAAAGCCTGCCAGATTCGCTACAATTATCTCCTTAAGATAGCCAAGGAAATGGGTATCCGCGGGGAATTGAACGACGCCCTGTGATTTTTCATGCGTGTTGTTTATCACGGGTAATCATAATTCCCCGTCCGGCTGAATAGAATAGTAACCGACAAAGATCCTGGGAGGTTGCAATGGATAACCTTTATATTCTGCTTGCCTGGGTTGCAGGCATTGCTATTGTGCTGTTTTTCGGGAAAGCACTGAAAGTACCTCTCAAGATTGCGTTAAAGCTGCTGTTCAACAGCCTGTTGGGCGGGATGGCCATTATTGTCATCAATTATCTTGGAAATTTCGTAGACTTCTATATTCCGCTGAACTTTTTCTCAGCCCTGATAGTGGGAACGCTGGGTCTTCCCGGAGTTATTCTGCTTATTATTCTTAAGTATCTGCTGTAAAAAGCAATAACGCCTTGTTTTCCGGGCAGGTGCAGTATCCGGCCTGCCGTTAGTTTTCCCGTTCCCGTTTTCTGTAATAATCAATATTTCCCCAGCATATAATTGTTCAGTAGACAGACATGTAAAAGCTGTAAACCCGGAGAGCCTTTTGGCCTGAATCTTTTTGCGCAGCACTGAAATTACATTCTGAAACACCTGAATTAGGAGACGGGATGTGAGATTATGCAGGAAGCAAGGAATTTGATAGAGAACAGTTATGGTATACGTATTATGGGAATAAAGCCGTATCGTGCAGGCTATATTCTTGATACAAATGCCGGAAAGAAGTACATAAAAGCCTGCCAGTACACAAAGGAACGTATCCTGTTTATCCATCAAGCAAAGACCCACCTGGTAATGAATGATTTCAGGAATATTGATCCCTATTGCCTTACCCTGAATAAACAGCCTTTTATTGAAATAGATGACGTGCCGTATACGATGGTAGACCTGATTGAAGGCAGGGAATGCGAGTTTGATGATGATCGTGATGTAATAAGGGCAACAGAAGCCCTTGCGTTAATGCATAAGGCAGCCCATGGTTTCTTCCCGAAAGGTCCGTATATTCCGAGCGGCCTGGGCAAACTTCCTGCATCCTTCAAAAAGCGCCTCGAAGAGATCCGCAAGCTGAGAAGAAAGGCCGAGAAGGAACGGAACACGTTCGACTATCTGTTCATGGAGCATTTCGACCATTTTTACAGGTCCGGGCTGAAAAGCCTTGAAATACTTTTCGCATCCAAATACAGCAAGATTGTTGAACAAACCCTCAGAACGGGCATGATCTGCCACCATGATTATTCATACCAGAACATTTTAATCAAGGGCGACATAACTTCCATTATTAATTTTGATTACTGCAGCGTGGAGCTTAAAATATACGACATTGTGAATATACTTCGCCGCAGGATGAGAAAGTGCAGCTGGGACATAGAAAAAGCCAGGCTGATACTTGATGTGTACCGTAAAATAGAGCCTCTGGACCAGGATGAAATGAAAGTAATGAAAAGCATGCTCCAGTTTCCACAGAAATTCTGGAGGGTTATAAACCGCTACTACAACAGCAGAAGGTGCTGGGCGCAGAAAAACTTCACCATAATGCTTGAAGAAGTTATACAGGAAAAAGACGCCCACAGGGAATTCATGGAGAAGTTCGACACCCTCTGAACCCGGGACAACGTACCTGTCCCGCTGTTTAAAACAGACCGGTGATTCTGCCGTCGGGCTGTATATCCATCCTGTTTGCCGCAGGTTCCTTCGGAAGGCCCGGCATTGTCATGATATCGCCTGTTAATGCCACAATAAATCCCGCACCGGCCGATACCCGGACATCCCTTACAGTCAGCTCAAAACCTTCAGGGCGTCCCAGGAGGCTTGGATTATCAGACAGCGAGTACTGGGTTTTGGCCATGCATACAGGCATTTTGTCAAGACCGATGGCTTCTATCTGCCTGATGGCTTTTTCTGCCTTGTCTGTAAATACAACCTTTCCTCCGCCGTAAATCTCCCGGTTTATAATCTGGATTTTCTCGCGGATGCTCATATTTACGTCATAAAGAGGCTCAAAATCAGACGGAGTGGTTTCAGTAAGCCTTATTACCTTGTTTGCAAGCTCGAGACCGCCCAAACTGCCCTTTTCGTACACTTCGTTAATTGCCGCATCAACGCCAAGGTCATTGCAATGATTGATAATGAAATCTATCTCGGCATCGGTATCGGAACTGAAACGGTTTATTGCAACCACAACGGGCACCTTGAACATGCGGATGTTTTCTATATGCTTGTCAAGGTTTGAAATTCCCTTTCTTAATGCATCAAGGTTCTCTACAGAGAGGTTATTCTTAGGCACGCCGCCGTTATACTTCAGTGCCCTTACCGTTGCCACCAGTACCGCGGCATCGGGTTTAAGGCCCGCAAACCTGCATTTGATGTCAAAGAACTTCTCAGCGCCCAGATCGGCACCAAACCCGGCCTCGGTAAAAACATAATCGGCAAGTTTCAGGGCAAGTTTTGTTGCGATAACACTGTTGCAGCCATGGGCAATATTCGCAAAAGGCCCGCCATGCATGAATGCAGGGGTGTTTTCAAGGGTCTGGACAAGGTTCGGTTTTAGCGCATCCTTCAACAGGAGAGCCATTGCGCCTTCAACCTTCAGGTCTTTTGCCATGACCGGCTGCCCTGCAGTATTGTATCCTATAATAATGTTTCCAAGCCTGTTTTTAAGGTCGGTTATGTCCTCGGCAAGGCACAGGATTGCCATAACCTCGGATGCAACGGTGATATGGAACCCGTCCTCCCTCGGGAACCCGTTGGCTTTACCGCCGAGGCCGACGATGATGTCCCTTAAGGCCCGGTCGTTCATATCCATTACACGTTTCCATACAATATTCCGTATATCTATATTCAGTTCATTCCCCTGGTGAATATGGTTGTCAATAATGGCGGAAAGGAGGTTGTTCGCGCTTGTAACCGCGTGCAGGTCCCCTGTGAAATGAAGGTTTATATCTTCCATGGGCACAACCTGGGCATACCCGCCGCCTGCGGCACCGCCCTTAATGCCCATAACCGGCCCGAGTGAAGGCTCCCTTAGTGCTATCACCGCTCTTTTGCCGAGCTTCGCCATGGACTGGCCGAGACCGATGGTAGTTGTTGTTTTTCCTTCACCTGCAGGGGTCGGGTTTATGGCTGTTACAAGAATCAGTTTTCCGTCGCTATAGTTTTTTACCTTTTCTATGAACGAAGGCTTTACTTTAGCCTTATAGTCCCCGTACAGTTCCAAATCGTATCTGTTCATTCCAAGACCGGCTGCTATGGTTTCTATCTGTTTCAGGTTTGCATTCTGAGCTATTTCGATGTCGGTAGGCATATTGTTCATATTCTGTTCAATTCCTCCCCAAGAACTAATATGGGCTGTGTGAATGTACCCGGAAAAAATTCAATACGTGTCCATTCTATCAAAAAATGTATATGGTATTCAATAAAAACACGCAAAATACATACACTATGTCTGTAGGATGCATCAAAAACGGGATTTCGGGAAAAACTGAGTACCGGGTGTTTTTTTGCTTTTATAAAAAATCACCAAAAATGCATGCCTGAAATCAAGCAATAGTTGTTCAAAGCGCAAATTACATAGAAAACAGGAGAAAAAATAATATAAATTAACCGGATTATACCAGAGTGCTTGTAATTTGAATAAAAACACTTGACAGGAGAAAGAAATCCGAGTATAATCAGTAATTTTATTGACAGTGGGGTGAAAATTGTGGTATAATGTCACAGACAAAAGAAGAGGTGATTGGTATGGTTGAGAAAAACGCTCTGGGTCAAATCAGAAAAGAGATGGAAGCCTGCATTGGTAAAAGGATTCAGCTGAAAACAAATAAGGGGCGGAAAAAAACCCAGGTCAGAGAAGGCATCTTGGAATCAACTTACCCCAGTATTTTCACAGTTCGTTTCGAAAATGACTTTAAGAACGTGCGTAAAGTGTCCTACAGCTATACCGATGTACTAACCAACACCGTTGAAATAAAAGTTTGTGGTAGCAACAAGATGATAGTTTAACTTGGTCTGATTATATCGGTTGGTTTAAATCTCATTAGGTTTGAAAATCCAGAAAAAATCCCGGTAATGCCGGGATTTTTGCATGTTTGGGAGTATTCCATTGCACTATAGCTCCAAACACTTGATCAGTAAAGAAAAGCTATCGTGCGAATGCTCAGAAGCAGCCGCTGCATTAGCAAGAGCTGTGCGATTCAGCTCGGGCAAGCCAAAACTCGCAAAAATGCTATAAGAATAAAAAAGTATGTAGCATTTTTGCTCAAACAGTCGGTTTGCTTATCCTCGCTTCTTTTCGCACATCTCTAAGCTGCACTCCGCTAAAAGTTTCCTTGCATTGCACAAATATCGCCACACATGACGATTAAGCAAAGCTATCGTACGAATGCTCGGAAACAGTCGCTTCATTTGCAAGAACTGCGCAGTTCAGCTCGGGCAAGCCAAAATTCGCAAAAATGCTATAAGAATAAAAAAGTATGAAGCATTTTTGCTCAAACAGTCGGCTTGCTGTTCCTCGCTCTGACTGCGCATTTCTAAGCTGCACTCCGCTAAAAGTTTCCTCGCATTGTACGATGGCTACAAACACTTGATCAGTAAAGAAAAGCTATCGTGCGAATGCTCAGAAGCAGCCGCTGCATTAGCAAGAGCTGTGCGATTCAGCTCGGGCAAGCCAAAACTCGCAAAAATGCTATAAGAATAAAAAAGTATGTAGCATTTTTGCTCAAACAGTCGGCTTGCTTATCCTCGCTTCTTTTCGCACAGCTCTAAGCTGCACTCCGCTAAAAGTTTCCTCGTATTTACACGATATCTCCAAATAGTTGACCAGTAAAGAAAAGCTATCGTGCGAATTTCGGCTTGCCGGTCCTCGCTTCTTTTTGCCTATCTCTAAGCTGCATTCCGCTGAAAGTTTCCTCGCATTGCACGATATCTTCAAACACTTGAGGTAAAGATATCATGCGAATACTCGGAAACAGTCGCTGCATTTGCAAGAACTGGCGAGTATTAGCACGGGCAGGCCGAAACCCGCAAAAATGCTTAATGCGTTCCGCCAACCCTGTAATCATCGCTTGAGCGTTTGTCCGTGTCATAGAATACAATGTC
>LFRM01325423.1_pt1 | contig 38388 bp, 30 predicted proteins | sample 618341 | NCBI WGS metagenome assembly LFRM01 (sample SAMN03654438, study PRJNA283298) | anaerobic digester metagenome | isolation source: pool of bioreactors CSTR01a, CSTR02a, and CSTR03a thermophilic anaerobic... | place: Denmark: Kgs. Lyngby | collected 2014-05-21 | reverse complement strand
TGGGAAGCGCGGGAGAAACCATGGCATTGTACTCAATTGTGAATTCCTTGACGGATCCCGCTAATACCGAGAATATAAAGCAGGTGCAATTCCTGGTGGATGGCAAGGTTGTTCAGGAATTTGGCAATATGGCCCTTGGTGAACCCTTTGTGCGAAATCCTGCTTTGATAAAAGAATAGAATTTTAGGAGGTGTAAACATTTACATCTCCTTTTTTATGCCTCTGCAAAGGTTGGAAAAGTGGTCAAAAGTCCAGCAGCAAAAGGTTCAATAATCGGCGTATTGCTTAAATATAGGAGATTGTTTATAATGATGCTTGGTTTGAATTTTAATCCCTCTGGATTTTACAAAATTTTTGTAATATTGTAATATATAGATTGAAAAACCAATTGAGTTTTACGAGGTTTTATATTTTTTTGATGACGGATTTTTGCCGGCTGCCGGGTTTAATGTCTATAAAGTGCGGGTGGAGCAGACAGTGCAGTCGGCATAGAACGTATTTTCCTGAGAGGAGTGCAAAAATAAAAAGCATGAAAGAGCGTGCAGCATATTTAATTGAAAAACTGCTGGCATTTGGTCTGGCTAACGGTATGATTTCAGAGCATGATGTAATATGGACACGAAATCAGCTGTTGGATCTCCTGGCGTTGGAGGAGCCTTATCCCCAGCCGGTGGATTTGGAGACCTTTGACGTACCCGAGACTGCCACCCCTGTTCTGGAAGAGCTTTTGGATTATGCTGTCCGGTGCGGAATCATCCCCGAGGATACGCTGACCCATAGGGATTTGTTTGATACCAGAATAATGGGTTTGTTGATGCCCAGACCATCCGAAATTATCTCCAGGTTTGAAATGTTAAAAAAAGAAAAAGGCATTAAGGAAGCCACCCGATACTTTTATGACCTTTGCAGAAAATCCGACTACATCCGTGTAAACCGTATTGCCCGGAACATAAAATGGCAGCATGATAGCGAATTTGGTCAGCTTGAAATAACCATAAACCTTACAAAGCCGGAGAAGGATCCTAGGGAAATTGCAGCCTTGAAACAGGCTCCGCAGGTTGGATATCCTAAATGCGTTCTTTGTCTGGAGAATGTCGGTTATGCCGGACGGATCAATCACCCGGCACGGCAGACCCTGCGTGTGTTGCCTGTTGAACTTCAGGGTGAGCGGTGGTATTTTCAGTATTCTCCCTATGTGTATTACAACGAGCACTGTATTGTGCTGAGCCACGAGCATATTCCCATGAAAATCACCCGGAAAACCTTTGCCCGGCTTTTCGATTTTCTTAAACTTTTCCCCCATTACTTCATAGGTTCCAACGCTGATTTGCCCATAGTCGGAGGCTCCATATTGAACCATGACCATTTTCAGGGCGGTTATCATATATTTCCTATGGAAAAGGCACCAATAGAATATAATCTTAAGTGTGAAGATTATCCCGATATGGATATTGGGATTGTACACTGGCCCATGTCGGTTGTCAGGATTACCCACCATAAGCCGGAGTTTATTGTGGATTTGGCTGATAAACTGTTGAATTTGTGGAAGAGCTATTCCGATCCGGTAGCGGAAATTCTGAGCCATTCTACAGAAAAAAATGGGGAAAAAGTTCCCCACAATACCGTTACACCCATAGCAAGGATGACTGATGACGGCCGGTATCAGCTTGATATGGTATTCAGAAATAATCGCACCAGCGAGGAACATCCGATGGGGATATTCCATCCCCATCAGGAATTACATCATATAAAAAAGGAGAATATCGGATTGATTGAAGTAATGGGCCTGTTTATACTCCCCGGCCGCTTAAGTACCGAGCTCGATGCCATTAAGGACATATTAACCGGGAAGAAGCTGATAAATGATGATATTTATTCGGAAGCCCATCCGCTAAATAAACATCTGGGTTGGATCAAATGTTTACTGAAAATGTATGGCAATAATCTCGACGATGAAGCGGCACAAAGGGCGATCAGGGATGCGGTGGGGCAAAAGTGTGTTCAGGTTCTGCACCATTCAGGTGTGTTCAAGGCTACTGAAGATGGCCGTCGGGCATTTAACCGTTTTCTTCAAACGGCGGGGATAAAATTAGCATGACAACCGGGTTTAAATCAGAAAACCAATCAAACCGCATTAAATGTCAGTAATCTTACAATCAAATTAAGGTTATAATTTGGCCGGCTGCAGCCAGGGTAAACAAGGCTAAATAAAGTACGGCCGCTGATTCTGGAGGTGTTTGAAGATTATGACTTTGAATTTATTGAGGCAAAGGCTAAGGGGGCCAAAGGCAGGAGATTTGTTATCAAAGCTTTACGGCTCGGATTCACAGATGGCGGAAAAGCAAATTACGAGATACATACAGGCAACGGTACGCTTTTGTGAACTGTTTCCACAGCATATCAATGAGGAATTCTTTATTTTCAGCACTCCCGGCCGTACGGAGATCGGGGGCAATCATACCGATCACAACGCCGGCAGGGTATTGGCGGCCGGCATTAGCCTGGATGCTATTGCTGTGGTCACCCGATCTCAGGACAGCGTCATCACTGTGTATTCGGAAGGCTATCCCGAGCCCTTCATAGTCGGGCTGGAAAATTTGCATCCCGTCCCGGAAGAGGAAGGAACTACGGCCGCACTCATCAGGGGGATTGCCGGGCGGATAAAGGAATCCGGATATGAAATTGGCGGGTTTAACGCCTACATAACCAGTGATGTTTTAGGGGGTTCGGGCTTGAGTTCTTCGGCCTGCATTGAGATTTTGCTTGGAACCATCATGAACCACCTGTACAATGAAGGAAAAATAGATGAAATACTTTTGGCCAAGATCGGACAGTATGCCGAGAATGTGTACTTTAATAAACCCTGTGGCTTGATGGATCAGATTGCCTGTGCCATGGGAGGACTTGTTGCCATTGATTTTAAAGATTTCGATAATCCGATTGTTAAGAAGATAGATTTTGACTTTGCATCCCAGAATTATTCCCTGCTGGTAGTTAATACCGGCGGCAGCCATGCCGATCTTACCGATGATTATGCGGCTGTACCTGCAGAAATGAAGTCGGTGGCTAAAGCCCTGGGTAAGACGGTTTGCAGAGAGATTTCAATGGCGGATCTGTTGCGGAACATTCCCAGGCTCCGACAGGAGGTAGGGGATCGGGCAATTTTACGGGCGATGCACTTTTTGGGGGAAGATCAGCGGGTAGTGCAGCAGGTAGAGGCTTTGGAGAAAGGAGATTTCAATAAATTTCTCAAATTGGTCAATGAATCCGGAAATAGCTCATGGAAGCGTCTACAAAACTGTTTTACCACCAAGAATCCCCATGAGCAGGGTGTTACGCTTACATTGAGCCTTACCGAAGACTTCCTGAAGGGGGCTGGCAAAGGGGCATGCAGGGTTCATGGGGGAGGCTTTGCCGGTACCATTCTTGTTTTTATGCCAAATGAATTGCTGAAGGAGTATGTGGAGCTTATTGAAAAGGTGCACGGAAGCGATTGTGTAACCGTTTTAACTATACGTTCCTACGGAACCCTGTGTATAAATACGCTGATATAAAGTATTTTGTCTGTGGCTTGTCTCCCTGGATTACCGTATGACGATTTAATAAGCAATTAAAAGAAAAAATTAGCTTTATTTGGTAATAGAGATATAATGTCAAAAGAAAAGGTGAAAATGAGCCCATATTTCTTTTTTTGCCAATAATTTGACTTTGACTAACTTTGACTATTGCGTTTATAATAAAAGTGCAAATTGAGGAAATAATAAATGATAAAAAGGAGTGAGCATAATGCGTGATATAACCCTCTTCAGAAGAAGGCGCAACGCTTTAACACCCAGTGAATTGATCAGGGACTTTTTTGGGAGAGATCTTCTGGATGAATTCTTTGATGTAGGTTTTCTAACGGGATTTGGTTCCGGAATAACCGGAATAAGGGCTGATATTAGAGAGACAGATAAGGAATACATTATTGAGGCTGAAATGCCGGGATTCAACAAAGATGAAATAGAGGTTGAACTGCTGGATGACAGATTGACCATTTCTGCCAAGCGTGACCAAAGCGTGAACGAAGAAAGAAGCAATTTCATCCGCAGGGAAAGAAGATACGATCAGGTATCCAGAACCTTCCTGGTAGATGGTGTGAAACAGGAGGATGTAAAAGCCGAGTACAAGAACGGTATACTTCGAATTGTGCTTCCTAAGGCTGAAGAATATATAAGACGAGGCAGAAAAATTGACATAAACTAAGGTTTAAGGTATCGAGGGATAGCTGATCCAATATCCAAAAGGGGTACGGCTGGTATGAGCTGTACCCCTTTTGGTATTGATCAAAAGTACAAATATAACTTCGCTTTTATAAACCCAGATATTGCCGGATTCTTTGTATATAATTTCGGGTTTCGGCAGGAAGTTTTTCGAACTGGACCGGATCTGTTAAATCGGTAATTCCATTTGATTCGATTCTGCCCGGCCCCCAGTTGTAGGCAGCCAGGGCTAAATCTATATTTCCGTTAAAACGGGTAAGCAGGCTTTTCAAATACCGTACGCCTCCATCGATATTTTGAATCGGATCGAAAGGATCTGAGATGCCAAGGGATTGGGCCGTGTTCGGCATAAGCTGCATAAGGCCCATGGCTCCAGCCTGTGATATCGCCAGCGGATTGAAATTCGATTCGGTTTTAATTACAGCTTTTATTAGTTGGGGATCCACACCGTATTTTCCGGCCGTTTGCGCAATAATTTGATCGTAATTGGCATTAACTTCTGAGTAGGCATCCGGACCCGGGTATAGCAGCTGAGAGAACAAAAGCCGGGATAATAGCGGGTTATTGGAAATCTGCCTGAAATAATTGCCTGCCACTCTGCTTTCGTCTTTTTTTTCAGATCCGCTATCCTTCATGGTATTGTCTGTTTGTTGCTTAAGAACTCTTTTAAAGGATACGGCATGTCTTTTGGAAGCCAAAAAAGTTACATTGTGAGGAAGACGACTTTCGATCTCATGAAGCTTCTGTTGGAATATCTGTCTAACCAGGTTTGCCATAGAATATCCCACCTTCATTGTGTGTGCCTATTTTACCATTTTATATTATCGTTTGCAAGACGGACATTTTTAAGCCGCCGAACTGAAAATCCGAAAAAAGACTTAGAAATTAAGGAGTGGTATGCGGGTCCTGTGGTATAATACATGATAGAGGCATCAACAGCGGTGTTGATGTATTTAATGAAGGAAAAACATATACCGTGCAGAATAATATAAAATGCGAGGCTTGAGCGGAATAACATTTTGCGAAAAGTTATGTTGATAGCAAAGGAGAGATTTGGCAATGGAAACAAAATATTATGGCAATAAGGTCACTATTATAGGCGCCGGATTTGTAGGTGCTACCACTGCATATGCACTGATGATGGGGGGAACGGTATCGGAAATCGTGCTGGTTGATGTTAATCAGAAGCGGCTGGAGGGCGAGGTAATGGATTTGAACCACGGAATTGCCTTTGTTCCTCCCGTCAGGATAAGGGCGGGTACATATGAGGACTGTGCTGACTCCAACGTGGTCATTATAACCGCGGGAGTTGGTCAAAAACCCGGTGAAACGCGTATTGACCTGCTGAAGAGGAATATAGAGGTATTTTATTCAATTACACCTAAGATTGTGGAGCATAACAAGGACTGCATTATACTGGTGGTCACGAATCCGGTAGACATACTAACATACGCTACCCTCAAGATATCGGGACTGCCACCCAGCCAGGTCATTGGTTCGGGGACCGTGCTGGACAGCGCCAGGTTCAGATTTTTACTGGGCCAGCACTGTCATGTTGCCACCCAGAACATCCACGCGTATATCATAGGAGAGCATGGCGACAGCGAGGTGCCTGCATGGAGTATAACAAATATAGCGGGTATGCCCATAGAACAGTATTGTTTTCGTTGCGGACGGGCCTGTTTGCCGGAGGAAAAAATGAAGATCTTTGAGGATGTGAAGAATTCGGCATACAAAATTATTGAGGGGAAGGGTGCTACCTATTATGCGGTAGGGCTTTCGGTCAGGCGTATTGTAGAAGCTATAGTACGGGATGAAAATGTTGTTCTGTCGATATCATCGCTGATGCAGGGGTATTACGGTGTGGAAGATGTTTGTTTAAGCCTGCCCACACTTCTCAATGCCAAGGGTGTGGTAAAGGTATTGGAGCTTCCGCTAAACGAGGAAGAAAAGAAGGGATTTAGGAGATCGGCTGATATCCTTAAGGGTTGGATGAAGGAAGTAGGGCTTTAAGGTGGGAGTTGCATATGCCATTACATATAGTTCTGGTAGAACCTGAAATACCCCAGAATACCGGAAATATTGTGCGAACATGCGCCGCTACGGGTTGCATACTTCATCTTATTAAACCCCTTGGTTTTTCGGTGGATGATAAATATTTGAAACGGGCCGGCCTGGATTACTGGCATCTGGTTGATATACGTTACCATGATTCTGTAGATGAGATATTTCGGCAGCATCCCGGAGGTGACTTTTATTTTGCGACAACCAAGGCCCCAAGGGATTACACCCGGGTAAGATATAATCATGACAGTATAATATTTTTCGGGAAGGAGACGGCGGGACTTCCGGAGGATTTGCTGCGGAAGAATTATGAACGCTGTATCCGCATTCCTATGAAGCCGGAAGCTCGTTCGCTTAATCTATCCAATTCGGTAGCCATTATTGTATATGAGGCATTGAGACAGCTGGACTTTCCCGGTTTAGAACTTGCCGGCAGGCTTAGGACGGAATAAAAGGGCCAACCATGGATTGGTCATATTTCGTCGTTTGGGATATAATGAATTTAGGAAGATAATATATTGGTATTAACCCGGATTTAAAAGGGTATTGGGGAAATTGCCTTGAGCAAGCTTGATGTTAGGTCGGGGAGGGACCAGTGTGAAATTGAAATTTGAAGCGGGTCTGGACCAGAGCCAAAGGATAGTCATAGTCCCTGAACTTAAGCAGGCTTTAAAGGTTTTACAGTATTCATCGGATGAGCTATACAATTTTATACAGAGCGAGATGGAACAGAATCCATTATTCGAGTTATGTGAAGAAGTCAGAAGAATTGGCCAGGAGAACGATGATGCGGATTTTCCAGTAGATTGGAAGGAATACTTTGGCAGCGCCGGCTATCATGATGACCCTGATAACACGGGATATTACGAGGATGAACGGGAGTTTTCGTATGAAAACATAGTATGCAGGGATGTAACTCTGCATGAGTATCTTTTGGAACAGCTGAAGGTGTTGAACATCAGCCAGACTGATAAAAGGATTGCTGCCTTTATTATTGAGAACCTTGATGACAATGGCTATCTGCTCATATCCAAACACGAGATTGCATGTATTCTAAATACCGACAGGAAAAGTGTTTTCAGGATGCTCCACTTGGTACAAACCATGGATCCTCCCGGGGTAGGGGCCAGAAGCCTGCGGGAATGCATGCTCATTCAGCTGGCCCGGATGGGGAAATTAAACCCTACCGTAAAGATAATAGTTTTGGAGCATTTGAATGATATTGCTCATAATCGACTGGCCCTGATCAGCAGGAGGTTGGCCGTATCTATACAGGAGGTTCAGCGGATTAGCGATCTTATTCGCTCCCTTGAACCGAAGCCCGGGAGGAAATTTGCAAGCGCGCGCGGGATCCGGTATATTACTCCTGATGTGACAGTAAGAAAAATAGGAAACGATTATCATATATCGATTGAAGAGCATACAGCGCCACGGTTGCGTATAAATCGGGTATACAGGAAGATTCTGCAGCAGTCCAATCTTGATCCTGGCGTTGCAGAATATATTAGGATGAAGTTGAACAGGGCCCTGTGTATTATAAAAGCCGTTGAACAACGCAGAAATACCATTATTAAAGTGTCCATGTCCATAGTGAAGCATCAGAGAGAATTCCTGGACAATGGGCCAAGAGAATTGAAACCCCTTTCCCTCCAGATGGTTGCACATGATTGCGGTTTGCATGCGTCTACCGTAAGCCGGGCAATAGACAATAAATATATTCAGACTCCCCGTGGAATTTATGATATGAAATACTTTTTTACCGGCCCGGTAGAAACTGAAGACGGGCTTGAGATGACGGCCGAAGGAGTTAAGGAAATTATACGCAGCATTATAGCTGACGAAGACATAAGAAAACCCCTTAGCGATCAGAAAATATCCGAAGTTCTGCGGGAGAAGGGAATAGCCATATCGCGCCGAACTGTTGCAAAGTACAGGAAACAGTTGGGGATATCCAATTCGGTGCTGAGGAAAAGATATTGTTGATTTTTTTGTTTTTTTACAGACAATCGTATTGAAATTTCCAGGATTTTAATATACAATAAAAAACGTATTACCGTTGTCCTTGTTGTGTGAGGTGGGCGGGACGTTTTTTGCACGGCGGGACAAAACAGGTCCGGGGTGGAGTGATTTATGGCGCAGCCCCATATATTGCTAAAAAAAATAGTACCTGAGCTAATAGAACTGTACGAAAAGCGATATACTATATTGCGGAATATATATACTTTTCAACCTATTGGACGAAGAGCGCTGGCATCATGTCTTGGGCTTGGGGAAAGGGTAGTCCGCAACGAGACCGATTTTTTGAGAAATGCTGGTTTTTTAGACATTGGGCCTTCAGGTATGAGGGTTACGGTAGAGGGTGAATCGCTGCTTGAAAATCTTAAGGATTTTACCCATAAGCTGAGAGGGCTTCATGAGTTAGAAACAAAGCTGGTAGAAATATTTGGTTTGCAGCATGCTGTTGTCGTACCCGGTGATGTGGATGAGGACCCGCTGGTTTTAAAGGATATAGGCAAAGCTGCGGCTAAATATTTGAAAAGCATAATCACCGGAGGCAACATTATAGCAGTAACAGGTGGCTCTACCGTTGGTGCTGTTGCTGACGCCCTGTCTGCAACCCATGGCCGAACCAACATAGTGGTGGTGCCTGCAAGAGGCGGTATGGGCAAAAATGTAGAGTATCAATCAAATGTTATAGCCTCCATATTTGCGAAAAAGCTGGGTGGACAGTATAAGCTTCTGCACATACCGGATCAGCTGAGGGCGGAGTCCATGGAAACCCTTATGAACGAGCCCGATATAAAAAGCGTAATAGAGAATCTAAAAAATGCCGATATTCTTATCTATGGGATCGGGCGGGCACAGGACATGATGCAAAGGAGAAACTTTCCACCAAGCTTGCAACAGGCATTGGAAAAGATGGGTGCTGCAGCTGAAGCTTTCGGTTATTTTTTCAATGCAAAGGGCGAGATAGTTTATGCCTGCAATTCAATTTGGTTAAATATGGATAATCTAAAACGCATTCCCAAATTAATAGGGGTAGCCGGAGGCAGACAAAAAGCGCAGGCAATAGTTGCCGTACTTACCCACTGGAGAAATGGTGTTTTTGTAACCGATGAAGGTGCTGCCCGCGAAATTCTCCAATTGGTTAAGGACCAGGAGCTCCAACGGAAGGAAATGGACGTGGTGCCATATAACGATGTGCGAAAAGCATAGCCCGCAGTATGTTGCTTATCAGAAAAACGAAAAAGATGCTGTTTTGACAGCAAAAATAAACAATATTAAGAAGGAGGAATACATATATGGCTGTGAAAGTTGGTATTAATGGCTTTGGAAGAATAGGAAGGAATGCATTTAAGGCGGCATTGGCAAAGAATTATGACAGTTTTGAAGTTGTTGCCATCAATGATTTGACGGATGCTGCTACTTTGGCGCATCTATTGAAGTATGATTCCTGTTTTGGCAAATTTGATGGAGAAGTAGAGGCAAAGGACGATGTGCTGGTAGTCAATGGTAAAGAGATCAAGGTTTTGGCCGAAAGAGATCCTGCAAATCTGCCTTGGAAAGATCTTGGCGTAGACATTGTACTTGAATCCACCGGGCTTTTTACTGCAAGGGATAAAGCTGCCAAGCATATAGATGCCGGTGCGAAGAAGGTTGTAATTTCTGCTCCTGCAAAGAACGAGGATATCACCATAGTTATGGGTGTAAATGAGGACAAATACGATCCCGCTAACCATCATGTTATTTCCAATGCTTCCTGCACCACCAATTGTCTGGCTCCGGTTGCAAAGGTAGTACATGAAAAGTTCGGGATTAAGAAAGGCCTTATGACCACCGTTCATTCCTACACCAATGATCAGAGAATTCTTGATCTGCCCCATAAGGACTTAAGGAGAGCCAGAGCTGCTGCCCTGTCAATTATTCCTACTACTACAGGCGCTGCCAGGGCTGTTGCGTTGGTGCTTCCAGAACTGAAGGGCAAATTAAACGGCTTTGCCATGAGAGTGCCCACACCAACAGTATCGGTTGTGGATCTTGTAGCTGAGCTTGAGAAGCCTGCTACGGCTGAAGAGATCAATGCCGCTCTGAAAGAAGCTGCCGAAGGTTCCATGAAGGGCATACTGGGGTATGAGGAAGAGCCATTGGTATCCATAGACTTCAAGGGAGATTCCCGTTCATCTATAGTGGATGCTTTATCCACCATGGTGATTGACGGCACTCTGGCCAAGGTTGTGGCCTGGTATGATAATGAATGGGGTTACTCCTGCAGAATAGCTGACCTGATAGATTACATCATAGCTAAGGGTCTGTAATGCAAAGGAGTGATCTTGGTGAATAAAAAAACCATTGAGGATATTCAGGTAGCAGGTAAACGCGTGCTGGTGCGGGTGGATTTCAATGTTCCCCTGGATGAGAACAAGAATATAACCGATGATACTCGCATAAGGGCAGCGCTTCCTACAATTCAGTACCTTGTTAAGAATAAAGCCAAGGTTATCCTTATGTCTCACTTGGGAAGGCCTAAGGGACAGATGAATCCGAAATACAGCCTGGCACCGGTTGCCAAGCGTTTGAGCGAGCTTCTTGGTCAGGATGTTATAATGGCTCAGGATGTTATAGGTGAAAGTGCAAAACAGGCGGTAGCCAATATGAAGGATGGCCAGGTGGTTCTTCTGGAAAATGTGCGCTTCCATAAGGAAGAGGAGAAAAATGATCCTGAATTTGCCAAGGTCCTGGCCCAACTAGGAGATATATATGTAAACGATGCTTTTGGTACCGCACACCGGGCCCATGCATCAACCGAAGGGGTAGCCCGTCATTTGCCCGCTGTGGCAGGATACTTAATTCAAAAAGAGCTGGAGATCATGGGGAAAGCCCTTGAAAATCCAGAGCGTCCCTTTGTGGCTATCCTGGGTGGTGCCAAGGTTTCGGATAAGATTGGAGTAATTGAGAACCTGATAGATAAGGTGGATGTCCTTCTGATTGGTGGAGGCATGGCCTATACCTTCCTGAAAGCCATGGGGTACGAGATAGGCAATTCTCTGCTGGAAGAGGATAAGATAGATTTGGCAAAGGATTTGATGGATAAGGCAAAGGCCAAAGGCGTAAAGCTGTTGCTTCCTGTTGACAATGTTGTGGCCCAGGAATTTAAGGCTGACGCCGCCCATAAAATAGTGGACAGTCAAAATATCGAACCGGGCTGGCAGGGCTTGGATATTGGGCCGAAAACACGAGAGATGTTTGGCCAAGAGATAAAGAAAGCCAAGACCGTTGTATGGAATGGGCCGATGGGAGTTTTTGAAATGCCCGCCTTTGCCGAGGGCACCAAGGCTATCGCAAAATACGTCAGTGAATGCGGCGGTACTACCATCATTGGGGGCGGGGACTCAGCGGCAGCTGTTGAACAGCTTGGCTTTGCTGATAAGATGACCCACATTTCCACGGGCGGAGGAGCGTCGCTGGAGTTCCTGGAAGGAAAGGTGCTTCCCGGTGTAGCCGCACTAAATGATTGCTAACATTGCCCCCTAAATTTTTATATAGATTACCCAACCAAAACCTGCCCGGAAATCCCGGGCAGGTAGGCTGGGATGTGAGGAGAGTTTACATATGAGAAGACCAATTATTGCAGGAAACTGGAAAATGTATAAAACACCGTCTGAGGCGGTAGCGCTAATAGAAGAACTAAAACCGTTGGTGAAGGATGCACAGGCCGAAGTGGTAGTGTGTCCTCCTTTTATTTGCCTGCCTGCTGCTAAAGAGGCTCTGAAAGGCTCCAATATAAAGCTGGGTGCTCAGAATATGCACTGGGAGGAGCAGGGAGCGTTTACCGGAGAGGTTGCTCCCGGGATGCTCAAGGAGGTAGGAGTGGAATATGTAATTATAGGCCATTCCGAGAGAAGGCAGTATTTCAGTGAAACCGATGATATGGTAAACAAGAAGGTGCTGTCGGCTGTTTCTCACCAGCTGATTCCTATAATCTGTGTAGGCGAAACGCTGGAACAAAGGGAAGAGGGAGTTACCGAGAAAGTTGTTGACACCCAGACAAGGGCTGCCCTAAAAGGGTTGACCTCCGATGTGGCTGACAGAATAGTCATTGCCTATGAACCCGTATGGGCCATAGGAACGGGCAGGACTGCTTCCAGCGATGATGCAAACGAGGTTATCGGATATATCCGCAAGGTGGTGGAAAGCATACTGGGCAGCCAGGCGGCATCACGGGTAAGAATTCTATACGGAGGCAGCGTGAAGCCGGATAATGCTGCTGAACTGATGCATATGCCTGAGATTGACGGCGGATTGGTGGGCGGAGCCAGCTTAAAGGCACAGGATTTTTCAAAAATCGTTAATTACTAGGAGGATAATATGCAGAAGGATTTAACCGCCCTTATTATAATGGATGGGTTTGGAATAAATAATAGAAAGGAATGGAACGCAGTATATCAAGCGAGTACTCCCAATATAGACAGATATTGGAATGAGTATCCCCATGTGATGATAGGTGCCAGCGGGCTGGATGTAGGTCTGCCCGATGGACAGATGGGAAATTCAGAGGTAGGACATCTCAATATAGGTGCTGGAAGGATTGTATATCAGGAATTTACCCGTATCAGCAAAGCCATTGAGGATGGCGTTTTTTTTAGTAACAAGGCACTGCTGACTGCTGTTGAAAATGTCAAAAAGAACGGTTCAAAGCTTCATTTAATGGGTCTGGTGTCTGACGGAGGTGTTCACAGCCATATTGAACACCTGTATGCCCTGGTGGAGTTGGCCAAATCCCACGGTCTTGAACAGGTCTATATTCACTGTTTCATGGACGGGAGGGATGTTCCTCCTTCAAGCGGAAAATCCTATATTGAGATGCTTGAGAAAAAGCTCCGGGAATATGAGTTTGGGAAAATTGCCACAGTAGCTGGCCGTTACTATGCGATGGATCGTGACAGGCGATGGGATCGTACCCAGAAGGCATACGATGCCATGGTTCTGGGCAATGGAAAATTTGCATCATCTGCGGTACAAGCTATGGAACAGTCGTATAACGACGGTGTGACCGACGAATTCGTGATCCCAACGGTAGTGCTTGAAGGTGGAAAGCCAGTGGCTACGATTGGGAGTAATGATTCCATTATATTTTTTAACTTCCGCCCGGATCGGGCAAGGCAGATAACAAGATCCTTCATTGAGAGGGATTTTTCCGAATTTCCCAGAGGTATGGGGTATTTTCACGTTTGCTTTGTATCCATGACCCAATACGATATAACTTATAAAAATATCCATGTGGCTTTTGAACCGCAGAATCTTAAAAATACCTTTGGAGAATATATAAGTAAGCTGGGAAAAAAGCAACTTCGGATTGCCGAAACTGAAAAATATGCTCACGTAACCTTCTTTTTCAATGGAGGGGTGGAGAAGCCCAACGAAAACGAAGACAGGGTGCTTATTCCCTCACCAAAGGTTGCCACATACGATCTGAAGCCTTCCATGAGCGCCTTTGAGGTAACCGATGAGGTGGAAAGAAGAATTGCTTCCGGAGAGTACGATGTTATTATATTAAATTATGCAAATTGCGATATGGTGGGACATACCGGAGTGATGGAAGCGGCCGTAGAAGCCATTGAAACCGTTGACAAGTGTGTGGGACGAGTGGTGGAGGCCGTTCGTTCAAGGGGAGGAAAGGTGATCATCACTGCCGATCACGGCAACGCCGAACAAATGCTGGATTACGAAACAGGCCAACCTCATACCGCTCATACATCCAATCCCGTACCTTTTATCCTGGTAGACGACACAAGAAAGAATGCGGTATTGCGGGAAGGCGGCCGTTTGGCCGATATAATTCCTACCGTGCTTGAATTAATGGGATTGGATAAGCCCGAAGAGATGACAGGAGAGAGTTTAATTCAGAAATGAAAGGAGATGCGAGAGATGACCACTATTGTAGATGTAATTGCACGAGAAATTTTAGATTCAAGAGGTAATCCTACCGTTGAAGTAGAGGTATATCTTGAAGGTGGGGCAATGGGCAGGGCTGCCGTTCCTTCCGGAGCTTCAACGGGGGCTTTTGAAGCCGTAGAATTAAGAGACGGGGATAAGTCAAGATACCTGGGCAAGGGAGTACAAAAGGCAGTGGATAATGTAAACAATATCATTGCCGAAGAAATAATCGGAATGGATGCCCTTGATCAGGTTGCTATTGACAAGCTGATGATTGAGCTGGATGGAACTCCTAACAAGGGTAAGCTGGGAGCAAATGCCATACTGGGTGTATCCCTGGCGGTTGCCAAGGCTGCTGCTAACCAGCTGGGCCTTCCTCTTTACAAATATATCGGCGGTACAAATGCAAAGGTTATGCCGGTTCCAATGATGAATATTCTCAATGGCGGAAAGCACGCCGATAATACGGTGGATATTCAGGAATTCATGATTATGCCTGTTGGGGCCAAAAACTTCAAGGAAGCTCTCCGCATGTGTGCCGAGGTATTCCATAATCTGAAATCGGTGTTGAAGGCCAAGGGCTACAGCACAGCTGTAGGTGATGAAGGCGGCTTTGCACCCGACTTAAAGACCAACGAGGAGGCTATTGAAGTAATTCTGGAGGCGGTTGAAAAGGCCGGATACAAGCCTGGCGATGATATCCGCATTGCAATTGATGCTGCTGCCACCGAGCTCTATGGAGAGGATGGCAATTACCACTTCCCCGGAGAAGGTGTGGTAAGGACAGCTGCTGAACTGGTGGATTACTATGCTACATTGGTGGATAAATATCCCATCATATCTCTGGAGGACGGGGTTGCCGAAGAGGATTGGGAAGGTTGGAAACTGCTTACCGAACGTTTGGGCAACAAGATCCAGCTGGTGGGCGATGACCTGTTCGTAACCAATACCCAAAGGCTGGCCAAGGGCATTGAACTGGGAGTGGCCAATTCAATCCTGATAAAAGTTAACCAGATCGGGACTCTGACGGAAACCCTGGATGCCATTCAGATGGCCAATCGAGCAGGATACACAGCGGTTGTATCTCACCGTTCGGGTGAAACCGAGGATGCTACCATTGCTGACTTGGTAGTTGCTGTAAATGCAGGTCAGATCAAGACGGGAGCTCCTTCACGTACCGATCGGGTTGCAAAGTACAACCAATTGATTCGCATAGAGGAAGAGCTGGGCGACGTTGCTCAATACCCCGGCTTGGATGCATGGTTTAACTTAAAGAATAAATAATATTTGTATCCCCCATCACACATAAAAAGGATGGGGGATATGTTTTTTTATTGTTGTTTAATTCAATTCAAGGTCTGTTTATGATGGCGTTGCATCGTTTTTTAGATTTTTGTTATTCAAGTCGATAGGTTCTGTCCCCTTGGAAAACAAAATCTTTGGCGTATACAAATCTCCAATATTCTAATTCACAAAACTGTCCAATTTTTATAAAAAAATGACTTCTTGTGCAAAGAAAAAATATTGTAACTAATGTATAATCGATAATCAAAACACAAGATCTTATGACGATTATTGTCAGTGCAGTTCTACAAGATACTGTCAAATCTTAAATATTAAATCAACAAAAGGAGGGGACCCATTTTGGAAAAGGCATCAATATACTGATACATTATGTTGATCAAAGTATGTTGCCTGGGGAACAGAGAATATAGTATACTATATGCATACTGGAAATATGGATGCAAGGGTAAGGCAAGTGAAAAAGAGCGAATTTGTGCCTTTTAATATATAGGGGGTGAAAATACCAATGACTTCAAAAGAAAGATTATTGGCTGTGCTTAACCATCAATTACCGGATAGAGTTCCTATATCTACATATGAGATAGTAGCATGGGATGAAAATGGTTGGTGGAATTTACAGCCAGCCTACAGAAGGCTTATGGAATATATACGGGAAAAAACGGATTGTATGTATCTGATAGGAGCTTATTTGAAAGATGCTTATATGGAAGAACATATGGAAGTTGAGAAATGGGAAGAGAACGGAGATACTTTTATCAGGACTACTATCAAAACGCCAAAGGGTGATTTGACGAAATTGGACAGAAAGCCAGCAGATATTAATACTGTTTGGCATATAGAGCACTTGGTAAAGGATGAGAGTGATATCGAACGTTTTCTTTCCATTCCAAATGATCCAAAGGAAGTGGATATATCGCATATTAAAGAACGGGAAAGATATTTAGGTGATCGGGGAGTTATGATGGTGGATTTTGCTGACCCCCTATGTATTGTAGCAGAACTATTTGAGTTTGGAGATTTTACCATCAAAGCTTTTGTTCATCAGGATTTGTTTACAAAGTTATTGGACAAAGTGTTTGAGTTACAGATATATTATTTAAAGAGCATGTTGCAAAAAGGCGCAGGGCCTCTTTTCAGGATTGTAGGGCCGGAATATGCGACGGCACCGTATTTGAGCACTGAGTATTTCCATAAATATGTTTGTCAATATGACAGGCAAATTATTCAGCTAATACATGATTATGGGCAATATGCTCGTATTCATTGCCATGGGCGTGTCAGAAATATAATGCCCCATATTATAGAGATGGAGGCAGATGCAATAGATCCGCTGGAAGCGCCGCCCTCGGGTGATATTACATTGTCAGAAGTAAAGGAGAAATACGGAAAAGACATTTGTTTAATGGGCAATATCCAGCTTCGGGATCTTGAGTATTGTCACCCTGAAGAAATGAGAGCTATAGTAATTGATTGTATGAGGGCGGCTAAAGAAGGAGGAAATTATGTATTGCTTCCAACCGCCGCACCTATTAACACACAATTATCTCCTGTGACAGAAGAGAATTATATGATAATGATTGATACAGCCTTGGAATATGGACAGTATTAAGGTGCAAACGCACATATGGCTTTGTTCCAAGTCAGAACGTGTTTTTGAATAGCATAAAGCACAGAGTCAATGGTGATATACATAAATGTTTGTTTTATGATATTATTGAGTTAGAAAACTAACTTTAAACCCAGTTTATTTCTCAAGATGTCGCAGGTTCGGGACCAACATGAGAGGGGACCATAATTATGATAAAGAAGGTGTTTAAAAAGAAACGGAGCATGTCACTTAAAATAAGGCTTCGTGTATTGCTGATTGTTAGTTCAATATTACCATTGGTAATTATCTGGATATTTACAATTTGTAAGGTATATGACCTCTATTGCAATAAGACTAATATGGCTATTCAAAGCGAATTAACGCAAATAATGGACAATATGTGCACTTTAATGGATAGCATGAAATTTATGTCTCAACAGTTGGTAAATGATAACAATACAGTTCGTCAGCTAAGAGAATTTTTTTCTTCCAATGATGATGTTCAAAAGGTTAATAATCTTAAATTTCTTAGAGATCAAATAGCAATTTATGAGGCGTCAAACCCCAATATAAATAATATAACGTATCTTTATATCAATTACGGCGGCCTTGAGAAAGTTAACCAAACTTCATTAATCGGTTCCCAGCTTCCTTCTCCTTCTTGCCTTTTGTCAAGCCAGAATCAGATCACATTTTATGGTCCTCATGAAACTCTGTCAAGGGTCGGGCATTATCTTGTAATTTCCATGGTACGAAAGTTGTCGGTTACAGATACATTGGATGTATACCTTTATCTGGAATCAGGTTATAAGAAACTTGGTAATCTTTCTACGGAATTATTGGATCGATTGGGTGCAGTTTATACGGTGATATCCGATTATGGAAAGGTTGTATACTCCAGCGATGAAAAAAAGATACCTTTCAGCAGTGAGGTGCCAACTGGTAATGATATAGTATTGATTGATGGTAAACAATACTTACCCTATAAAATAACATCTCCGCAGAAGTGGAGTCTGCAAATTTTTGTTCTTAAAGATTCGTATAAACATTATCTGAGTGAATTAAGTCTAGGTTTTTTTATAATTGCAGTTTTGGCGACTAACTTCAGCATAATTATTTCAGGTCTTATTTGGAATTCTATCAATAGACCTTTTCTATTGTTTGAGAAAAATCTGAAGAATATTATGACCAACGATATAGAAGCTAATATCCGTAAGATTCATGTTGAAGAATTCGATAAAAGCATTGAGTATTTTGAAAATATGAGAAAACGGATTATATATTTAATTCAGACTGTACAGCAACAGGAACAGGAAAAATTTAAACTGCAGCTCAAACAATTTTTATCAAAAATTAATCCACATTTTATTCATAATACATTGGACACGCTAAAATGGTATTCAAAGGGGAAGGGATATGTGGATGTTGAGCTCTTTGTATCTTCGCTAAACCGATTGCTGATGTACAATATGGAAAAAGATGAAATAGCTACTATTAAGAGTGAACTTGATGCCATAGATGATTACATAGCGCTTCAGAAGTTAAAATATGACCTGGATTATAAAAAAGAGTTAAACATTCCCGAGCCCATGCTCCAGTCTGAGATGCCACGTTTTATTCTGCAGCCTTTAGTAGAAAATGCTATATTCCACGGTTTGGAAGGTAAAGGCAAAATATGTATCCGTGTTAATATAGTACCCAATGGGAAAATATCCATACAGATTCTGAATGATGGACATCGGTTGGATATAGAAAAAATAAACCGTATTCTACGGTCGGCTAAGGATCTTTCCAGCAATGGCATAGGAATTCAGTACGTTATTCGTATGCTGCAGGAGAAGTTTCGTAATACTTATGAGTTTAATGCCCGTGTAATAAATGATATGAATTGTATAGAGCTTGTAATTCCATTTTGTAAGGGTGGTTACTATGCTAAAAGCGCTGATAGTAGATGATGAAAAATTATTTAGGATAGAACTTAAGAAATTGATTGATTGGTCTGAATATCAGATAGAAATTGTGGGAGAGGCCGAAAATGGCCGTGCTGCCATTCAATTTTTGTCACAGCATGAGGTAGATATAATAATATCGGATCTTTCAATGCCAGGACTATCTGGAATTGAGTTTCTTAAAACCGTGCGTAAACAGTTTCCAAAGGTTCACATAGTTGTTATAACCATGCATAAGAATTTCGAGTTTATTCAACAGGCTATGCGTATTGGTGCAGTGGATTATATCACTAAAACCCAAATAGAAAAAGAGAACCTGGGTGTTATCATTCAGAACATTATAAAACGGCTTTCTAATGTCCCTGGCGAAGAGTGTTGCGTTACTGACAGGATATCTGTTGTGCTGGAACTAGTTCCTGAAACTTTGTCTGTCACATCAGAGTTTCGCAAGCTATCAGAAGGTATTTGGCTGGTGCCTTCGGATATGTATGATTTCCCGCAGCAAAATGTGATATTGCTTCGTATTTCAGGTGCGTTGGGAATGACTTTTCGACAATTAACAGCCTGTGTTCAAGAATATGTAAATCGGCATCTTTTTTACGATTTTATGCCGGAAAAATTTATCTATGATTTTAATATATCGAAGTTAAACCCATGTATAATAAGCCCGTATACAATCAGCAGGAGGGACGAAATTGCATCATTTTTTATGGAAGCTGATTGGTTATTGGATTCTTCTCTCTATAAAAAGCTGATGGATGAGATACCCGATATGCAGATGACCAAGGAAGAAATTATTGTATTATTTTATCAGGCATTTTTGACCTGCATGCCATATCTTAATTTAAAACCTACTGATTACTTCAACGGAACTCAAAAATTAGCCTGGTGGTATCAATGGCGTAGCTGGTTGGACGATCTTCGGTCCCGTACCATACCTTATATCTACCCGGAAGACAGCCCCAAATATGCAATACAAAAAGCAATCTCATACATTAATGAACACTATTTGGAAGATATATCATTAACGCATCTCCTTAATATAACAGCTATGAGTAAAAGCCGTTTTTGCTATTATTTCAGGATAATAACGGGTAAGTCGTTTGTTGATTACATTAAACAATTACGAATAGAATATGCCAAAAAACTACTGATGGAAACGGATCAACCCATTGCGTGGGTAGCTGAACAAGTTGGCTATCCAAATGAGAGATATTTTCGTAGGGTTTTTAGGGAATGTACCAGCTATTCACCTATCCAATTCAGATTGCACAAGTGCAAACAGATCTCCCGTCAGTGAATATATTGTGTACTATTGTACCGTTTTTTGATACATATGGACCTGTTATGTTTAATACAAAACATCTATAATCACAAACACAAGGAACTATTAATGAGCCGATACAATATAGGCTCCACCGGAGTTCCAGAAAATTGAAAAGGGGGAATATTATGAGAAGACCTGTTGCTCTTTTTTTGGTAGTAATCCTTTGTATAGCTCTGTTATTTGGCTGCTCTTCTAAACCCGGCAGCACAGATGTTGGTGATTCTACTGATTCTTCATCATCTGATACATCCGGTAGCGAAAAGGATGATAGTTCGGATACCGCTTCGGAAGCAGAAAAAACACCTGATGAATTGCTCCATGAAAAGTATCCTGAACCTGTTAAAATCAGAATTGTTCTTGGGTACAGAGATTCCGAGAATCCTGACACACCTGATAGCGTCACACCAGAGACGGCAACGGCTGTAAAGAAATTTAAGGAATTGTTTAACATCGAATTGGAGTATCTCTGGATCGTAAACACCGATCAGTACGAAGCTAAGTTTGCTGCAGAACTTGCTGCAGGTAACTTGCCAGATGTTATGATGCTTTCGCCGAATCAATTTGAAGACCTTTGTTCTCAAGGTGCTTTGGGAGATCTTACAGACGCCTATAATAAATATGCAAACGAAAGTATTAAGAAAGTAGTTGATTTTGATGGCCAGTTAATCAACGCAGGAGTTCGTGACGGTAAACTATATGGCCTTCCAATGGCAACTTATCCCGGACAAGTAACAAGTCAGATTTATTATGATATGAATAAGCTTAAAGAAGCAGGTATTACCGATTATGATCAACTGCCAAAAACCGTTGAAGAATTTGAGGCACTTTGTGATAAACTTCTTACGATGGATTTGGATGGCAATGGCAAGACAGGCGATCCGGTTTTTCCGGCTAACAAACACTATTATGGTTCCGGATTGGCTGATTTCAGCCCCGTATTCCATGCGTATGAGAGCTGGGCATGGGGCTGGTTTGATGATGGAAGTGGCAATCTGGTATATGCAGGTATTCAGCCCGAATTAAAAGAATCGCTTACCAAGCTTAATGAATGGTACAAGAAGGGTTACTTTGCAAAAGATTTTGCAGCCCTGGATGTGTGGACAGCCGATTCGTCAGTTGTTGCTGATATTGTTGCAGGCAAATATGCTATCGTTCTGGGATCGTGGTGGATTCCCAACTGGCCTTTAAACGAACACAAGAAAAATGATCCGGATGCTGACTGGGTTGTTGGGCCAACCTTGTCAAAGGATGGGAACCTGCCAACAATTTTGGTACCCCGCTATCCGGTTAACAATTTTGTTGCAGTAAGCAAGGATTTCAAGTATCCGGAAGCTGTTTTCAAAATGATGAACTGGTCCCTGGAATATGAAAAAATGACATCTAACCCTGAATGGCTGGAAAATGCAACTGAAGAACAAATTCTCGAAAAGGACTCCCATGTATATCTTTGGCTGCCTTATCGTACTTATTGTCCCAGTTCATTGATAGAGAATTATGAATTTGTCGCTGCCAAGAGGGAAGCAGGTATCACCACTATCGACCCGGAGGAAGCACCTAACAACAACGAGTTCTGGGGATCCTGGAGTGCATATTTAAAGCATATGGACGGCACAGAAGATGCAATTTCCTGGGGCCGTTACTTAAGCCGACTCGATCCCAATGGTGGCGTTGCCAAGATGTTTGAGCTTTATACCAATGCTGAGAAGAAATATGATGAGGTCTATATTACTACGCCATCAATGATTACCAAACAAGGCGAAATGGATAAATACCGTGATACTACCTTCCTGAGTATGATTATGGGCGAAACACCCATCAGCGATTTTGATAAATATGTTTCTGAGTGGAAAAAATTAGGCGGGGACGATATAGCGCGCGAAGTTAATGAATGGTATAAGAATAATAAGTAGGTTCAAACGACCCAAAAAGGGAGCAGAAACAATCTGCCCCCTTTTTCGGGTATTTTTATAAGGAGGCCGACAGATATGGTTTATAGCTCGAAAGAAATTCGAAAGAAACGTGCAAAGCTTAATCGAACTGATGCTCTGCATATTATGCTGATTCCAGCTGTTGTCTTTACGTTTATTTTTTACTATCTTCCATTGTTTGGCATAGTAATGGCTTTTCAGAATTTCAAGCCATTGCTGGGTTTTACAAAGTCAGAATGGGTAGGTTTTGAGCAATTTCGATATATATTTACCATTCCAAGTTTTTGGATTGCATGCAGAAATACCTTTATTATTGCTTTTTTTAAAATTATACTGAATATTATAGTACCCCTGACACTATCATTACTGCTTAATGAACTAATCGGTAATAAATTCAAGCGATTTGTTCAAACAATAATATTTATTCCCTATTTCTTCTCATGGGCAATTTTAGGCGGCATGGTTATTGAAATTTTCTCTTATGACGGCGCTATTAACAATTTAATTGCCGCTTTAGGTGGAGAACCTATTGCCTTTTTGATTAGCAATGCCTGGTTTCGGCCAATTATCATTGCTTCTGATGTCTGGAAAAATATTGGGTATAATACGGTGCTTTTTTTAGCAGCTATAACAAATATTGATCCAACATTATATGAAGCTGCTGTAGTAGACGGGGCAGGACGTTTTAAACAGTTGACCAAGATTACGTTGCCCAGTATAGCTTCTATGATCGTATTGCTTACGATTTTGGGACTTGGAGGAATTTTAAATGCCGGGTTTGAGCAGATATTCATAATGTACAATCCTATAGTTGAAAAGACGGTGGATATAATTGATACATTTGTTTACCGCCTCGGTATTGTTTCAACCCAATATTCTGCAGCGGCTGCAGCGGGTTTATTCAAGTCAGTTGTCTCCATGGTTTTTGTAGGTGCCTCCTATTGGTTAGCTTACAAAACCACAGAATATCGTGTATTTTAGGGGGTGAACCGCATAAGATATGAAAAATAAGGAAAGAACGAAAATAAGAGAGAGCAAATCACGGCTTATCTTTAATATATTCAATTATACTCTGCTGGCTTTATTGTCGATTACTTATATTTTTCCGATTCTTCACGTATTTTCTCTATCCCTGTCCAGCTCTACGGCTGCTGCGGCAGGGAAAGTCAGCTTTTTCCCAGTTGACTTTTCCTGGGATGCTTATGCTTATCTAATGAGAAAGGCCGATTTTTTCCGCTCGGTCAATATTTCTTTCTGGAGAGTAGTGATAGGTTCTTTAGTCAATATGACTTTGATAGTTCTGACCGCTTATCCCTTGTCCAGATCATCGGAAAAATTTGCATGGAGAAATGTATACATGGTTTTCTTCGCTGTTACCATGTTTATTGGAGGAGGATTAATCCCTACCTATATGGTTATAAGACAGCTAAAGCTGCTTGACACTTTTTGGGCTCTCATTTTTCCCGCTGCTGTTAATGTATGGCATATAATTATCATGATGAATTTTTTCCGGGGATTACCTTCGGCAGTAGAAGAAGCAGCAGCCATAGATGGTGCTTCTCATTGGCGTATTCTCTTTCAAATATATTTACCAATGTCCTTGCCAAGTTTGGCTTCACTTTTGCTCTTTTGCATAATAGGGCATTGGAATGCCTGGTTTGATGGAATGTTTTATATGAATTCACCTTCCAATTATCCAATGGCAACCTACCTTGCTACTCAAATATTGAATAATAACAGAAACATAACCAACATGACCCCCGAACAATTGGAAAAATTGGTGGCGCTTCACGAAAAAACGATGAGATCTGCCCAGCTTTTTCTTTCTATCGTCCCTATACTCATTGTTTATCCATTTCTCCAGAAATTTTTTATTAAAGGTATTGTTATTGGCTCCGTAAAGCAATAATTAAGGAGAGGATGATTAAAAGTGAGTTACGCACAAATCAAAAAATACAACGGGCAACCTACAATAATGATCGACGGTAAACCTTATCCACCTATGGGTATGACGACGCGAATTTTAAAACACGACTATTTGAAAGCCTTGGGAGAAGCGGGTATTAAAATATACTTTATTATGGCCAACACTCGCTGGTTGCGTCCGGGCAGAGAGTGGGTGGATGAGAATGGGGTTCACCAAAAAGAGCTTTCAGGTTTTGATAAATTCAAACAAGATGCAGAAAATTTATTGAAAGCAGTTCCCGATGCATACATCATTGTACGTATCGGTATGCATCCGCCGGTTGACTGGGTAGAGAGCCATATAGGTGAGGATGTTATGCAATACAATGATGGTTCCCACCAACCCGCAATTCTGGTTTCCGAAGTACACCGTGATGTGCTTCCCGGAATGTACTCCCTTTGCTCGGAAGCATGGCGGCAAGATGGAACCAAGGCATTGCAGGAATTTTGCGATGAAGTTGACACCTTACCTTTTGCTGACCGTATTATAGGTTATTTTCTTGCAGCTGGTGGTACATCGGAATGGTATCCTGTTAACCCGCTGGAGATTTGGGACAAGGGATTATATGCTGACTTCAGTCCTGCATTTAGAAAAGAATACACCCGCATCTTGAAAGAAAAATATGGTACAGAGGAAGCTTTGCGAAAAGCGTGGAATGATCCTGCAGCTTCTTTCGATAAACCTTATATTCCAACACTGGAAGAGCGAAAATATATTCGTATTGACGATAAGATACTCGATGCTTTGCTTTATTATGAAAGTGCCGATCGGACCATCGGCAAAAAAATAGAAATGAATCCAAACTATGAAGGAAATCTAGGTGTTTTCCTTAATGCAAATCGATATCCTGCTGTGGCCGATTTCTATCAAGCATGGCATCGGGGAACGGCCAACACCATTATCCATTTTGCCAAAGTTATAAAGGAACGTTATCCAGGAAAATTAGTCGGTGCTTTTTATGGCTCTTATGGATGCACGGATTTCTACAGTGCATCTACTGCAGGTGCAACACTTGCTATTCTTGATTCCGGATACGTGGATTTTCTTGCAGCTCCCGGTGTTTATAACAACCGGGAACCGGGTGGGTACGTTGCTCAGCGTGAGATGCAGGATTCTTTCCGATTGCGCAATCAAATTTTTGTAGCAGAGGAAGATAGCCGTACACATCTGGATAATGATTTTTACAGGGATTCAATGGGTTTGTATACCATTACTGATACTATTGATACTCTAAAGCGGGATTTTGCGCGCAATATTTGTGAGGACACTTTTGCATGGTGGTTTGATCAGTTTTTGGAAAGCGGACGGTACATGGATGACCAAATCTATGACTTGTTCAAACGGCAACAGGAAATTGCCCATGTGGCGTATCAGTTTGATCGTACAAAGAAGAATGAAATTGCATTGATATACGACCAGGAGAGTATCCATTACGTATCAATTGCAACCAATTCCTTAATGCTTGATTATTATCGAACCTCTGATTTGGCGAGGATTGGTGCGCCTGTTGATTATTATTTTCATAATGATATGGCTCGCGATGATATGCCTGACTATAAACTTTACCTTATGATTAATACTTTCGCTTTATCAGATCATGAACGGGAGGTAATACATAGGAAAGCGGCACGTAACGGTGCAACTGTTGTTTGGTTATATGCGCCTGGCTTTATAAATCCCGACAGGGATATAAAAATGGATAATTCTTATATAGAAGAATTAACTGGATTCCGTATTGGGCGAATAGATAACACATGTTCTCCCCGATTCAAAATAGTAGCCGGACATCCAGCGCTGCGATATGGTGATATTCACCGGCGATACGGTTATATTGATCGTGATGTGCATTCCAATGTCTGGCTTGGAACGGTAATCACTCCACCTTTTGTCAATCCATGCTTCTATATTGACGATCCGGAAGCAGAGGTGCTTGGACATTACTGTATAAATGGCAAAGTTGCATTTGGAATGAAGAGGTATAAAGGTTTTACCAGCGTATATTGTGCAGCACAAATTCTTCGTTCTGAACTTTTGGCATCATTGGCGGAGTATTCCGGCTGTCACTTGTATACCCATAGTGATGACTGTCTTTATGCTAATGAAAATTTTGTCGCTATACATGCTAAGGATACCGGCCGTCGAACCATTTACTTTAAACAGCCCTGCAGCCCGTATGAAGTCTACGAGAAACGGTATTATGGAAACAATGTATCACGCATTGATGTGGACATGAGGATGGGTGAAACACTTATGTTCTGCGTGCGTAAGCTGGAACGGCCGTTCTGATGCCAAACCATGAACATGTATTACAATTTGTTTTTTATTTTAAATTAATTATGGGGAGAGCTTTATTTCACATATTATCCTCTCCGCCTGGAGGTGTTGAATATAACCATGAATACTGAAAAAACGGTGGTAGTAAGGCCGAATGTCATCGATGATGTTCTTGTTAATCCAGGTATTGGTTTTATGACATTCCAGAGATTTAACGGAGATAAGCTGAATCCGGGCAAAGAATGGACGGAAGGTTTTCCGATTGAATATCAGGAGTTTAATGGAAATCTTAAAGTTGAGGGTTACCCCATGACTTCCATTGCATATTTCCGGGTTTACTGGAGATATCTTGAGCCGGAAAAGGGCAAGTACAATTGGGCCATGATTGACAAGGCTTTAAAAACGGCTCATGAAAGGCAACAGACCCTCATGTTCCGCTTGGCGCCGTATGGGACAGAAACTAAGGATACGGATGTACCCGATTGGTATCGGGAAATGGTGGGTGAGGAAAAGAGATATGCAGATGCAAGATGGAGAGTGGATCCAGAAGATCCTCGATATGTTGAGTATTTCGGAGGATTGATACGAAAGCTGGGTGAACGGTATGACGGGCATCCGGACTTGGAGTCTGTGGATATGTCAATCGTAGGTCCATGGGGAGAAGGAGCCGGATCACATCTTTTAAGCCAACACACCAGGGAAGCATTAATTGATGCTTATGTAGAATCTTTTAGGCGGACGCCACTTTTGATACTCATCAGTGATCCAAAAACTCATGCCTATGCTAATTCAAGGGCTAATGTTGGCTGGAGAGCTGATTGTCTGGGTGATATGGGTGTCTGGCATCATATGACGGATATCTACCCCCAAAGAATGATTGAGGGCGGTATGCAGGATGCCTGGAAGAAAGCCCCTGTATCCTTTGAGGTATGCTGGGTTGTAAAACATTGGCTGGATATGGGATGGGACATAGACTATATTATCGAACAATCTCTGAAATGGCATATTTCTTCTTTTAATGCCAAATCTTCTCCAATACCGAAAGAATGGGAACCCAATATAGAGCGATGGCTGAAGAAAATGGGCTATCGGTTTGCTCTGCGGAGGTTTGAATATCCTGAAATGGTAATGCCCGGAGGAAAGCTGGAGTTTCAATCCTGGTGGGAGAATCTTGGAGTTGCCCCTTGCTATAAGCGTTTTCCGTTAGCTATTCGACTGAAAAATGAGAACAAGACTTATATGGCGCTGACCGATGCTGATATACGAAGCTGGCTGCCGGGGGATATTCTTTTTAACGATAGGATTTTTATACCTTGGGATATGCCACAGGGGATCTATAAGCTGGAACTGGCAATTGTTGATCCGATATCCTTTGAAGCAAAGGTTCAGCTTGCAATCGAAGGACGACAGAATGATGGTTGGTATTATCTTGGCAACATTATAGTACGATAACTGTATATCCTAGGAAAAGGATTGATAGGCGATTGATAGGCGGACAGCAAACAACTCATTTCTTTATCTGCTTAATTATTGGACAAATTATCTTAATTAGGTAGAATAATATTTGGGTGAACATAAAGGGGAAAGAGGTAAAAAATTAAGTTGATGAAGAAAAGCGAGCAGTATACCAAGCAGGAATATCAGTAAGCTGAAGACACAGCAGGGGCTAAAAGAATATATGTATGAACAAAAAGTTTGCTCGTCCAGGTTTGGTTATACCTGAGCCTTCTTTTTCCAATATAAAAAAAGGAAGTGACACATAATGTCCAAGCTTACTTTTGCAAAATACGAAATGCCTTCGGCAGCGTTGGGCAAACTCAATCCCTTGCCCGATCTTCGTAGCGTTGGGGATCAGCACGCTTCCATTGCAATAGACGAGAAAACGATTACACCGGAAGAAGCACGGTATATGGGCTGGGGACAGGTAAAAAGCATATTGCCGTATTTACTGCAGGACGGATATGATCGAAAAAAGAAACAGCGATCCTGGGATGCTGCCGTCCTGGAGAACGATTTTATCCGTGCCACCTTCTTGCCGGAGCTGGGAGGGCGGCTTTGGTCGTTGATTGATAAGACGACGGGGCGGGAGCTGCTGCACCGCAATCCGGTCTTTCAACCGTGCAATCTGGCACTGCGAAATGCATGGGTTTCAGGTGGCGTGGAATGGAATATCGGCATTATCGGTCATACGCCCTTTACGGTAGATCGGGTGTTTGTTGAGGAGTTGGAGTTGGAGGATGGGACGCCGGTTCTCCGGATGTATGAGTATGAGCGGGTGCGCCGCTTGATCTTTCGTGTGGAAGCCATGCTGCCGAAGGATTCCAGGTATCTGTTTGTCCGGGTGCGAATTGATAACGCTTCGGATAGGGACACTGCGGTTTATTGGTGGAGCAATATAGCAGTTGATGAACGGGAGGACGTCAGAGTTCTTGTTCCGGCAGACAGGGCTTATTGGTGGGGATATAGTAAAATGATGAGAAAAGTGCCGATCCCGTATATGACGATTCGGGAAGACCGGATGAATGGAGGGGTTAAACAATCAGAGACACTGCACTGGGATATCAGCCGTCCTACCCAATTGCCCCATTCGATGGACTTCTTCTTTGATCTGCCGCCGGGACAGAGGCGGTGGATTGCTGCAGTAGACGGGGATGGATATGGATTGGTCCAGACTTCTACTGACCATTTGATAGGTCGCAAGCTATTTGTGTGGGGGATGGGAACGGGTGGACGAAATTGGCAGGCATTTCTGGCAAAACCCGGCTGTGCATATCTGGAAATTCAGGCTGGCCTTGCACGGACGCAGCTGGAGCATCTTCCCATGAAAGGCGGTGCAGTCCTGAGCTGGATGGAGGCATATGGGCCTATTGCTGCAGAAGCTGCGATAGTCCACGGAGATGATTGGCACCAGGCCGTAGGAGCACTGGAAAGAGAATTGGAGCAAGCATGTCCGCGGATAAAGGTAGAAGAGATGCATCAAAGAGTTCAGCAGGAACTGGATGGACGACGGGGCGAAATAAGAAAGATTGGCTCCGGTTGGGCTTTTGTACAAAAGGAACTACTGGGGGATAGATTTCGGGATGGAGGCCTCTGTTTTCCGGAATCCAGCCTGGGTCAGAGGGAATTGCCGTGGATTCATCTAATACGGGAGGGAGCTCTGCCCTGTCCGGAGATATTGGAGGAACCTGGCAGTTATCAGGTAGGCGAGGAGTGGGAACAAGTATTGGCCAGGTCCATTGAAAACGGGCATAGCAGTCACTGGTACGGCTATTATCAATATGGTGTAATGCTGGCCTATGCCGAAAGATTAAAGGACGCGGAAGCCGCGTTTGACAAATCCATCCAGTGTGCGGTTAATCCTTGGGCACTGCGCTGCAAGGCGGTGCTTCGGGAGGTTGCAGGAGATATGGAAGGTGCTGCAGATTTATACATCCAGGCTGTAAATATGCTACCTGAGCGTAGTATTGTTAAGGAAGCCTTCCAGATACTGAATAAAATTGGTAAATCACGGGAAGTCGTTCGTTTGTACGATAATCTTCCCGAAGATGTACGTGCTTTTGGCAGGATCAAATTGCTGCTGATCGAAGGGCTGCTGGGTGCAGGAGATATTGAGCGGGCAGAGAAAATGCTAAATGATAATATTGAAGTAGCTGATGTACGTGAGGGCGAGACTAAACTGACTGATCTTTGGTTCCGCATGACGGCCATGAAGCAGGCACGACAGATGGGAGTAGAACTTGACGATGCCCTGCTTGAACAGGTAAAGAAAGAATGCAAACCACCGGTACATCTGGATTTTCGTATGCGCTAATTTTTTCAAAATATTTGGTTATGGTTCAATAAGGCTAAATACTATTTTCAAAGAAGGGGGTTCACGCTTTCGCCGTGAACCCTGTAATTTTTCGCCTTGATTTTCCTCTGCAGGTATGATAAAATAGTCCCGTCATCCATAGGAGGGAGGAATTTCTGTGGCTGTTCTCAAGATCATACTTACCGTGCTGCTTGTTATTGCCGAATTGTTTCTAATCGTGGTCGTGTTGCTTCAATCCGGTAAAAAAGCTGGTCTGTCAGGTGCTATCGCGGGTGGAGCTGAGACCTTTTTCGGGAAGCACAAGGCAAGAAGTTTTGAAGGCAAGCTCCAGTTGCTCACAAAGCTATCTGCCGTAGTATTTATTGTAATAGCTGTACTTTTGGCTATATTGGATTAATGCAGACGATAAACATAATGAACGAAAACGACCCAACGGTCGTTTTTTCTATTATAGGGATTCATTGGAATTATGCTTTAATATACAGGAGATATGGGCGTTTCATCTCATGGTGCCGAATTGCCGAATGTTTAAAAGGTTTTTGATGTTCCTTAATGGATAAAGTGGCTGTGTGATGTTACCGACGGGATAAAATGATTCTATAATGCTGTATATTTCCAAGTATATTTGGCTAATTATAATAAAAGGTCTAATAAAACAATTATTAGAAAAAAATAGATATGTTGGGAGGATGTAGAGATGACAAGGGAAGACGCTCTGAAAATGGTGAGAGAGAATATAAAGAATAAAAATTTGGTGAAACATGCATTGGCCGTCGAGGCGGTTATGCGGGAATTGGCAAGGAGGTTTGGAGAACCTGAGGACAAATGGGGCTTGGTTGGGCTTATACATGATATTGATTATGAAAAGACTGCCGATAACCCTTCCCAGCACGGACTGTTGGGGGCGCAGATGCTTGCTGAGACAGGGTTGGATGAGGAAATAGTAAATGCCGTCAGGGCACATAATGAAGCCTTAGGCTATGAAAGGGTTACCAGGCTGGATAAGGCGCTGTATGCAGCCGACCCCGTGACGGGATTGATTGTGGCGGCAGCTCTGGTCAAACCCAGTAAAAAGCTGGCCGATGTGGATACTGAGTTTGTGCTGAAAAAATATAAGGAGAAATCCTTTGCCCGGGGTGCTTCCAGGGAACAGATAAACAGCTGTGAGGAGCTGGGACTTACTCTCGAGGAGTTTATTGGCTTATCAATCGATGCCATGCAAAGCATAGCCGGTGAATTAGGGCTATAGATACATAGGATATTTTATTGAGGAGGATACAAGTTTGAATATAAAGGAAAGGATACTCGATGTTTTGGGAAATAGCAATCAGCCTCCCATGTACATTGAACAGTTGATGGATCTCATGGACATTTCCCCTGGTGAAAAGGTGATATTTCAGTCTATTTTGGATGAAATGGTGAAGGATGGGCAAGTTATCCAGACCAAGAAGAAAAAATATGCTCTTCCTGAGAGTTTAGGATACATTATTGGAAGGATACAAGGCAATGCGAGGGGGTTTGGTTTTCTCATACCCGATGATCCCAAGCAGGAGGATATTTATATATCAGCTGAGAATATGAATGGTGCTATGCACAATGATAGGGTTATAGCCCGCCTGTTGCACCGAGGGACATACGGTTATCCCTCCAATGAAGGGGAAGTGTATAAGATACTGGAACGGGCAAATAAAACCCTTGTTGGAACATTTGAAAGCAATGGCAACGGTCGTCATGGTTTTGTTGTTCCGGATGACCCCAGAATTGGAAAGGATGTATTTATTCCTGTTTTTGATAGAAGCCAGGTAAAGACGGGTTATAAGGTGGTCGTTGAGATTAACAAATGGCCGGAATACAGGAGAAATCCCCAGGGGCGGATTATTGAGGTTTTGGGGCATAAGGATGAGGCCGGGACCGATGTCCTGTCAATTATACGACAGTATAAGCTGCCTGAAAAATTTCTGCCGAAAGTTGAGGCGGCAGCTGCCCAGATTGAGCAAACAGTGTCGGAACAGGATAAATCGGGGCGTAAAGATTTACGGCATATGCAGACCTTTACAATTGACGGAGCCGATGCTAAGGACTTTGATGATGCCGTGTCCCTTGAAATTGCCGAGGACGGCCATTTTCTGTTAGGTGTTCACATTGCAGATGTAAGCCATTATGTGAAAGAGGGGACACCTTTGGATGAAGAAGCGTTGGCCCGGGGGACAAGCGTATATCTTGTTGACAGGGTTATTACCATGCTGCCACCTGAGTTGTCCAATGGTATATGCAGCCTTAATCCTGACGTGGATCGCCTTACTTTATCGGTGATAATGGAGATCGATGAGGAAGGCAGGGTGCTTGATTACCAGATATATGAAAGCGTTATTCGAAGCAAAAAGCGTATGATATATGAAGAGGTCAACAGGATCCTTGAAGATGAGGATGAGGACCTGATGGCCGAGTATGCCGATTTTATAGCAGATTTGAAGAACATGGAGCGTCTGTGTCGCATACTGCACAAGCGCAGAATGAAGAGGGGCAGCCTCGATTTTGATCTGAACGAATCAAAAATAACTCTGGATGCTCGGGGCAAGGTGACGGATGTCAGGCTGTACAATCGTGGAATAGGAGAGCGCATGATTGAGGAGTTTATGCTTATATGCAATGAAACCATAGCCCAGCATGTGTTCTGGAGGAACTTACCTTTTATGTACCGCATACACGAGGAACCCGATGTTGAGAAGATGCTGGAATTTAATGAATTCATACACAATTTTGGGTATCACCTAAAGGGCATTGGAGGGCGCATACATCCCAAAGCGCTTCAGCATCTTCTGGAAGAAATCCGCGGTACACGGGAAGAGGCTATTATAAATGCGGTTATGCTTAGATCCCTGCAAAAAGCCAGGTACAGTCCGGAGAATACAGGACACTTTGGCTTGGCTGCACAGCACTACTGTCACTTTACTTCCCCCATTAGAAGGTATCCTGATCTGGTAAATCACAGGATAATTAAGGACATGCTTAACGAACGCCTGAATGAAAAGCGTATTGCTAATCTGGAAAGGCTTTTACCCGAGATGGCACAGCATTGCTCCGAGCGTGAGATTCTTGCAGATGAAGTGGAACGTGAGGTTGAAGATTTAAAGAAAGCCGAATTTGTTCTGGATAAAATAGGTATGGAATTCGATGGCATAATATCCGGGGTTACCAATTATGGACTCTACGTTGAACTGGAAAACACGGTGGAAGGCTTGGTACACATAAGTACCATGGATGATGATTATTACGTATATTACGAGAAACATTATTGTCTCATAGGACAGAGAACCGGCAAGGTATATCGCTTGGGTGACCTGGTCAGCATCAGAATTGTGGGTGTTGATATGGCTTCAAGAAATATTGATTTTGTACTGGTAGACTAGCAATCCAGATAATGCGAAGAGAAGGGTGGGCTTGAGATTAAAGAGGTTTTGTCGCTTTTGTGTGGTATCCATTGATACTTCCCAACTGGGATGAAATGACGCCGGCAAACATCAGAAGGCAGCCTGTATAAGCCCTGAGGCTCATTGTTTCGCCAAGGATCAAAAATTCCCCGATAGCAGCAAATACTGACTCCAGGCTAAGTAGGATTGCTGCATGGGAAGGACGGGCATACTTTTGCCCATATATCTGTAAGGTGTATGCAATGCCCACCGATGCTATTCCACCGTACAATATAGGTACAGCTGCTTGAACAATGCCGTCGATGGTTATATCTTCAAATACAAGAGCAAGGATCAAGCTCAGCAATGAACAGAATATATATTGAACTAGAGACAGTTTAAGAGGCTCATACTTCCGGTTGAATCTATCGATAAACAATATATGTCCGGCCCAGAAAAAGGAGCCCAAAAACACCAACAGGTCTCCCCTTGCAATGGAAAAATCTTCATTAATGCTTATAAGATATAGGCCGGCAAGTGAAACAACTCCCGCTATCCACGTGCTTGCATTTATTTTTTGTTTAAAGAAAATGCCGAAAAGGGGAACAAGGATGAGATAAAAGCCGGTAATGAATGCAGCTTTGCCTGCTGTGGTCTCCTTCAGGCCAAGCTGCTGTAGCGTTACCCCGGCGAAGAGCATAAGTCCAATTATGGTGCCCGCTTTGATTACTTCAAAAGGCTTGCTGTCTTCGGATTTAAAATTTATTGATCCTCCATTTTTTGCTTTATATTCGGAAAACAGAACCAACGGTATGAGCGATATGGAGCCCAGTGCAAATCTGATTCCATTAAAGGTAAGAGAACCGACATATTTGATCCCTACCCTTTGGGCTATGAAAGCGAATCCCCATATCATAGATGTAAGAAGAAGCAGTACATTGGCCTTGAGTGCCTTTTTGTTCATTATCATCATCCTCTACTGTATTGTTTGCAATAACTATATCTAATTTGGTGTGCTTTATATCAGTTTCCTCCATGCTTGTTCCATGGATATTCAGCGGTGAACCTTCTGAATGCTATTATGTTCGCCTTTTTATATAAATAAAAGCCTGAGACGAACTCAGAACTGCTGTCTAATCCACAGGGGTGAGCTATTGAAAAAACAGCATATATAGTTTATTATAAGCCAAAAAGTTTGTCAAACGGTTTTGCTATTCCCGCACATCCTTTTCATCAGACCAGGTGTTTTCCGGCTCAAATATTTGTCTTGACATGTCTTGACACGGCTTTATACATATGGTATCCTTTATATGCAATTTAATCGAATTAAGCAGCGCAGGTTATTGACCTGTGTAGGTGGGTATCGGGTGCGCTTGATGATGAAGATAGTTTGCCAAAGGACGATAGAGAATCAAACCCTATTTGTTCTGAATTGCCAGTGCAGGTAGGGTTATTTTGTCACATAGTAGGTGTTAAGTTAATGGCTGAGGAAGGTATCAAAGTAATTGCCCAGAATAAGAAGGCCAGGCATGACTATTTCATTGAAGAAACTTATGAAGCCGGTATTGTTTTGGTCGGGACCGAAGTTAAATCAATACGCTTAGGCAAGGTCAACATCCGAGATAGCTATGCTAGCATTAAGGATGGTGAGGTTTATCTCTACAATATGCATATAAGCCCCTATGAGAAGGGCAATATATTCAACAGAGATCCGTTAAGGACACGGAAGCTGCTGCTCAATCGCAGGGAGATAAACAAGCTTACCGGTTATGTACAGCAAAGGGGATATACCCTTGTTCCCACTAAAGTTTATTTGAAAAGGGGTTTGGTAAAGATCGAGCTGGCGGTCGCAAGGGGCAAAAAGATTTACGATAAGCGTGAAAGCATTGCTCGACGAGATGCGGAGAGGGCAATGGAAAGGGCCTTTCGCGAGCGCCAGAGGATATAGGCATGATGGGCAGACAGCATAAAAATATGGCTTGGTCTGCGGTGCAGGATATCATTAGAGGTGGGAAGCAGTAAGCCGTAAACAATGTTAAGTGAGAGTAGTAAATCGCATTAAATTAAATAATGAAGTACGCACTTATACGCAAATATAGCCAGATGATGGCATATAATAATAACACGATATACATCATGGGGGCGTACAGGTTTCGACGGGGATAGTCGAGACGAGAGAAGCGAGCCGCGGACTCCGGGGCCGCGTAAACAACCTGGAATTAAAAATAAGTGCAGACGACGCACAATTAGCCTTAGCTGCTTAATAAGCAGCTAACGTCCACCCTGTAGTGCCCACGCTGCAGGTGCTGGGCGCCGACTCAGTGGGGAACGAACCTGCCTAAGCTTTGCGGCAGGCCGGATATTTATGAAGCTACCAAAACCGGAATCCTGTCAGTGGGAGTCCGGTGGAGGGAATGTTAAAACACTGACTGCGCTCGGAGAAGCTTTCGTTGAGATATCTTCGGACAGGGGTTCGATTCAAAAAGAGTCGCCTTGCAGAGCGATCTGCAAGTGAAAACCCGGCTTAATCGGTGAAGCCGTAACGTAAAGCCGACGGTAACGCCGAGGGGTATGTGGAGAAATCCAACAGCCCTGTATCGACTCATAGGCTTCTAAATCCGATGTGTGATATTAGATTATATGTATCGGACATGAAGTACTAGGATGGAAGCTGGAAACTATAATATGGCTTTCATAATACGCCGGGGAACTCAGTATGGAGTTCAAGACATAGTCAGCACCACTGGAAACAGTGGAAGAATGTGTCCCCTCGCCTCCACCAGACAAAATAAGGGCAGTTGATAAACCAACTGCCCTTTGCTTATTTTGTTATGCTTTTCTAATGTAGGTTGTTGGCAGCATTTCGCTTTCTGGTTGCTTAACAATAAATCCATTATTGTACAGCAGTCTGATGGGGGCAGATATTGCATCCTCAAACAAACGTAGATAAGCAAGTTGCTTTGCTGTTTCGTGCAAATAGTTGGGAGTGTGATTTAATAATATTTCTGTTATGATCCCAATCATTGATTTTGTTTTTTCACAAATCGAGGTAGTAACATTATCGAAAATTTTCACTAAATATTCAAACTGTTCTTTACAAAAAATAGGACAGTTTATAACAAGTTTGTTATTGTTTTTCTTCAAATATCCCTTTTGAAGCATTTGAGCAATCAGCTCAAGATCATTCTCCGAAAATCCATCCTGTTTTCCGTTTGCTATGTCAAAGTATACATTCGCAGCAGCGATGTTACTGCTAAAATAGAGATGTACCATAGGTTGAGCATTAATTGGAAAATCCATAAATTCAATATAGTCGCCTTTACGGCTGTTAATATTTGAAATCCCAAAGCCGAAACCATCGCTCCAATTATCATTTTCAAAAATTTCACAGCCCCAGACAAAAGCATTTGTTCCGGTTTTGGTTTTTGGAAAAACAATCTGTATATTACCTTGTAATTTCTCTACAATAGCTTGATATAGGATAAAGCAAGTCATTTGCCAGTGAAAAGTATTATTGTCCATATCACTTCCATGGAAATTCAGAGATCTTACTTCTTTTTCTTTATCATTTATTGCATTCATTACACAGTTGGCAATTTCTTTTTGCAAATTTGATGCTTTTTGGTTTACTTCTTGTGTAAATTCTTTTGTAAAATTACTACATTGGTTAAATACCTATTGCCTTTCCGCATTAATACATCATTCTCAACCAATATGACGATATCATCTTCTAAGTAAGCCACCGGTACACCAGTCTGTAAACTGATTTCCTCAACTGTAAGGGCATCATTGTAGCATGCCATCAGGATATTCTGAGGTATTTTTCTTTTACATAGATCATAATAATTGTTTGGACCGTTTCCCCAATAGAGTAGCATCAAACTCTTTGGATTATAACTTTGCTCACCATAATTTCTGTCCATCTCCATCCCTTCTTTCAATAATTTTCTTGATTTAAATACCAGGTATTTAACCATACTTTCGGAAACATTCATTTTGGCAGAGATCTTTGGAACAGACAGTCCTTCAAAGTAATAGAAAACAGTTGCTTTACGGTACTTTTCTGATAAAAGAGATAATTCTCGCCGCAGCAGCGATAATTCAGTGTTTTTTTCGAGTAATACCTCAATGGAATCATCATTTTCCGGGAGCTGTTCATCCAGTTCATAAAAGTATTTGCCCTTCTTTTTGCACCAGTTTTTGTATACGTTTCTTGCTACCGACCACATAAATCCATAAAATGCCTTTTAATCACGCAAATTGCATGATGAATTCATAAGCTCTACGAGTATATCCTGAGATAAATCTTCTGCTTCTGTTTTTGAATTTGTGCGGGAAAGGCAGTAAGAAAAAATGGTTTTTGCCGACTGTTCAATTATCTTATGAAGTTCCTTCTGTTCCAAAATCATGCCTCCTGGTTTCCATTTTGAAAACTTTCATTTATATAGTGGAAGAAATTATGGTTTGGTTAGTACTATTATAATACAAAATTAATTGATGCTTTAATGGGATTAAGTCTATATAATGGTGTAAAAAGAAAAATAAGTTGAGCCAAAGCTCATGCCTCGG
>LFRM01200701.1_pt1 | contig 38539 bp, 35 predicted proteins | sample 618341 | NCBI WGS metagenome assembly LFRM01 (sample SAMN03654438, study PRJNA283298) | anaerobic digester metagenome | isolation source: pool of bioreactors CSTR01a, CSTR02a, and CSTR03a thermophilic anaerobic... | place: Denmark: Kgs. Lyngby | collected 2014-05-21 | reverse complement strand
AAAAAAAAGTATGCCATTGTGTGCTAAAGCTACCTCTCCAATCTTAGCGCTACTGCTTCCACTGTCATTTCCAGCAAAACTTGCTACAATATTATAGTAATAAGGGGGTTTATACGATGTTTTTCCAACGAACTTTGCTACTAATTCCATTAAATTATGCTACAACCTTTCTATTTTCCAACAAACCGCGCTACAATATTACTAATTTAAACGTAGTATATATTGCAAAGTTAACCCAAGAAAGCCATTTTCTTAATTTTACTACTCAATTTAATGAATTTTACCTTTTTAACCTCAATAAAACAATGTCATTTTATAGGAATTAGCATGAAGATATCAATGAAAAAAAGAAAGATTGGCTACACGTACGGAACCATTTCCGGATTACATTCTTTTAGAAAAGAGAAGAGCATAGCCTTTGAGTCATCGCTTGAGAGAGACTTGTTAACCGTTTTAGAATTTAACGAAAGTGTAAGTGATGTTATTGAGCAACCTCTAACCATAGAATATGTAAATAAAAACGGTAAAAAAGTAAACTATACTCCTGATTTTTTAGTTCATTTCAGACAGCCAAAATCTTCACTTATGAATACTGTTTATAAACCTCTACTTATTGAAGTAAAACCTCGAGATAAAATTCGCAAATACTTTAAAGATTTTAGGGAGAGATTTAAAGTGGCCATAAAGTACGCATATCAAAATGATATGCTCTTTAGAATATATGATGAAGGAAAGATAAGAGGACAATATTTTGAAAATATCTCTTTTCTTAAAAGATACAAAAATCTAAAGTACAGTCCTGATGAAGAAGAAAGGATTTTACAATATCTTTCTATGGTTGGGCACACTAAAGTGAACCATCTATTAGAGTATTTATATGTAACAGATTCTCAAAAAGGAATAGCCTTAGGGCAAATATGGAACCTATTGGCCAATAAAAAAATTGTATGTTTTTTTGAAGAACCGTTGACGCAAAGTAGCATTATATGGTTGAACAGTTCCTATAAAGATGAAATGGAGTTTTAAATGGATAAGAACACTAACCAAAAAGTAAAATTAGACAGAAGAAAGCTTATTGTCAGAGAAAACGAATATCTAGAATTTGAAAAAGAGATATACAAGATTTCTCAATTGATAGATTTTGAAGAAGTGGTAGGCATCAACGTCAAGGACAACCGAGCCAAAAGACTGTCACTAAAACACACTAAACCAGTAACACCTGAAGTCATTATTGAAAATGGCTTTACCCAAAAAGACTTATCGGATTTAACTGATGAAGATTATAAGCTAATGGAAGAGCGGTATTTGGCAATTGAGCCTTTAATCTCAAAAAATCTCTCACGAGAAGAGATAGAAAAGTATGCCAATGAAATCAATATCCACTATACCACTCTGTACCGATGGCTTAAAAAATACAAATCTACTGGAACACTTCCAGGGTTACTTTCAAAACCATCCGGAAGAACCAAAGGTGAATACCGACTAAATGCACAAGTTGAAAAAGTAATGCAGGAAGTCATTGAAAATTATTTTTTATCAAAACAAAAGCCATCTGCACAGGCTGTGATTAACAAGGTCAACATAGAGTGCAAAAAGCTCAATATCACGCCTCCAAGTAAAAACACCATTAGAAATAGAATCCATGAAATTACTGAATATGAAAGACTAAAAAAGCAAGGTAATAAATCAATTGCAAGAACACGATACGAGCCCACTCCTGGTATTTACGAAGCGAGATACCCATTAGAGGTAATTCAAATTGATCATACACAAGTAGATATTATGCTTGTAGATGATACAAATAGAAAGCCTATAGGAAGGCCATGGATAACACTAGCAATAGATATTCACTCCAGAATGATTGCTGGATACTATCTTTCACTAAATGCTCCTAGTGTAACTTCTGTTGCAATGTGTATCACAAATGCTGTTTTACCCAAAGATGAAGTACTCTTAAAGTTTGACATTAATACAAATTGGGATGTGTGGGGCTTCCCACAAACCATACACGCCGATAATGGGGCAGATTTCAGAGCAAATGCCTTAAAAAGGGCTTGTCTGATCAATGAAATCAATCTAGAATTCAGGCCTATTGGAAAAACAAATTTTGGAGGACATATTGAGCGTATGATAGGGACTCTAATGAAAGAAGTCCATTCAATCCCTGGAACAACATTTTCCAATATAAAAGAAAGGCAAAGCTATGACTCGGAAGGAAATGCTTGCATGACTTTTTATGAATTTGAAAAATGGGTAGTAACTTTTATTACCAAAGTTTATCACAAAAGAGTCCATCATACGCTAGGTATGTCTCCAGACAAAAAATGGGAAATTGGAATTTTTGGTACTCCAACACAAGAAGGTGTAGGCTATCCACCTAAACCATCCGACCCCCTAACGGTTACTTTAGATTTTCTTCCAATGGTGGAGAGGACAATTCAAAAAAATGGAATCAACATTGATGGACTAAACTATTATGACAATATTTTACGCTCAAAAGTTATTAATCCTTATGAGGAAGATAAAAATAAAAAGAAGTTTATATGCAAAAGAGATCCTAGGGATATAAGCTATATATGGTTTTATGATGATTCACTAAGCGAATACTATAAAATACCTCTGGCAAATCAAAATTTTCCAAAAATGAGTTTATGGGAATACGAAACTCTAAAAAAAGACATTAAAGTAAAGGGCTATCAAAGCGTAAATCAAGATGCAATTATTGATGCTCATGAAGAGTTAAGCAATCAAATTCTAGATTCTGCAAGCAAAACGAAAAAGGCACGAAGAATTCAACAGAAAAAAATAAATAATCATATCGAAACGGCTATATACAAAGAGCCCAAGGTTGAGCAAATAAGAAATAATATAGACGATAATTTATGGGATGACGACATCCCTGATTTTGATTAAAAGGTAAAATGAATGATAGCGCAATATTCACATCTACATGATGATTTTAAGCATTTAATGAACTTGAGCAAGGAAGATAGAATTAAATCACTACATGAGCCAATTTGGATTGCTTATCCGAAAACAACTCAAATCATTCAAATTTTAAAACAGATGATGGAACGGCCTAAAAAACCTAGAATACAAAACCTTCTCATTATCGGCGAATCAAATATAGGTAAAACTTCCATTGTTAGAGAATTCTATAAAACATGTAAAGATTATAGCATCGAGAACGAGGACGGAATGAGTGTGGTGGTCAAGCCAATCATTTTTGCACAGTCACCTTCCAAAGCAGATGAAAAAGGCTTATATATATCAATACTAGAAGCTTTTTGGACACCTTTTAGAAGTACAGACACAATTACAAAACTGAGAAGTCAAACATTGTATTTAATGAGAGAATGCAACGTTAAAATGCTTATTTTAGATGAAATACACCATTTACTGGGAGGAACACCTGTTCAGCAAAGGACTGTAATGAAGGCATTAAAAAGCTTAGGGAATGAGTTAATGATTCCAATTGTTGGCGTCGGGATTAAAAATGCTTCACTTGTTCTATCATCATCACCCGAACTTGCTAGCAGATTTGATTTGATAACTCTAGGAAAATGGGAACTGGATAAAAATTTTAGAGGACTATTAAACTCATTCGAAAAAAGACTTCCTCTGCAAAAACCTTCTCTTTTGCATTCAAAGGAAAAAGCCCCATTGTTGTACACAATTTCAGAGGGAAACTTAGGAAATTTACACAGGCTTTTAATTGAGTGTGCCACATACGCTATTAATGAAGGGATTGATGAGATAACCGTAGACATTATAAAAAAGTTCAAGTGGGTAAAGCCAACAAACAAACTCTCCCCCAGAGAAATAGAAATTTGAACCTTGAAGATACCAATAGAGCTAAAACCATATCCAGATGAGATACTTAGCTCTTGGCTTATTCGGAATTCAGTTGCATGTGGTAGTGATCCAAGTAGCTGGGTTGGTGGCATCTGGCTTGAGTTTAGAGCATGGACGAGGGATATTGATCGCCACCTTCCACTGAATGAAATCCGCTCTCTCTCCAAAATCACTTCACTTTCTCAAAATCAAATTAAAAACATGACACTAGAGCCATTAATTATTAAAATATACACCAATGACTTATTGAATCCCAGAAAAGCTTGGCCTTTTGTTATTCCTACGGGAAGTAGAGGAGGTAGAAAAATCAATGGTACATATTTTTGCAAAGATTGTCTCCAAGAGCCCAATTTCTATCTTAAAAAACAGTGGCGACTAGCCTGGAATGTTGCTTGCGCGAAGCATAAGCAAATATTAATTCATAGATGCCCAAAATGCAATGAAGCATTCGCCCCACATTTAATAACCTATGAAAACACCAGCCTCTATCAATGTTCATTTTGTGGATACGATTTAAGACTCTGCACGTCTACTAATGCAAACCAAGAAGTCCTACATTTTCAAGAAGAGCTAAACCAAATTATTTTTTCCAAAAAATTCAACTCAGTATTCCCTGTTTTTGAACAAACGGTGCAAGAACTTTTTTCTACAATTAGAGTACTACTATCTTTTTGTCGATATCTTATTTACTCAAATAAGTATCAAAGTTTTCTCAATAAAATAGGCATGAAAGATGTGATTGCCATATCTGGGCATTCTAGTTCTGCAACTTTTGAGGCAATGGCGGCCAAAGATAGACAAAAACTACTTTTAATAATCTCTAAAATATCCAAACTTGAACTAGAAGAGATTAAACAAATATTTATAGATACCAATATCTCACAAAAGGCTTTATTAAATCAAATCTCATATCCCTCTAAAACTATAAACTATCTTGCCAGCAATTTACAGCTTTCCGACAATAGACTTATAAAGGCTGAAAAGAAGAAACTTTTACTTCCAAAGTCTAAAGAAGAAGTTGAAAAACTAATGGATGAAATAAGAAAGTTCATTTGAAGTACATTATTTCTCATCAAAATTGTGATTATTGCCACAAACAGCTTACAAACTGGGACTATAGATACCAAGGCAAGCATTATTGCAGAAAGTGTTACGAACATCTTTTTCCGCTAAAAAAGTGCAATATCTGTATGCAAAATAAAAGAATATACAACAAGCTTAAAATACCAATTTGCAAGTTCTGTCAACAAAAAAACACACCGTGTATTAGGTGTGGTAGAGACGAATATTCCAATGGAAAGATTACCGAATTTGGGCCCGTATGCAACTCTTGTGCAAAATATTTTATTGAAAAAAAGAAATGCTCTCAATGCTACCAATATAGTGTAAATGTTGCACAGCGAACACTAATGAGTGGGGATAGAAAGTTATTATGTCAAAAATGTTATGAGAAAACATTGCCAGTATGCTCTAGGTGCTCCTATAGGAGAAAACCTTATTGTTATACTTTAGACAAAAAACCAATCTGCCATATTTGCGCTACCGAAGGAGTGAGAGCTTGTAAACTGTGTGGAAACAGTTTTGCGGCAGGTAAAGGAAATATCTGCTCGGATTGCCATTATCAAAAGTCGTTATCAAATAAAACAGCCTTTATAGCAAATTCTTTATCAAATGATATGCAAAAAATATTTACTGAGTTTAGTAATTGGCTATCAAAACGGAGGGGCTTGTGCTTTGCTTCAACACATTTACAAAAGTATCAAAAGTATTTTTTCGATATTAATATTTTGCACGAGAAACTAAATAGAATGCCTTCTTACGAAGAGATTGTGGTCCAATACTCCGTTGCCACAACTCGTAAATATCTACTGGTCACTCTTTTCCTAAGTGAAAAAAGATTAATAGCTGTTGATAAAAAAGTTCAAGAAGAATACGCCAATATAGACATGATAAACAAGTATGTAGCCTCTTTTAAAAATGGCTCATTCGCCAAAAAAGCACTTGATGCATATTATACTAAATTACAAACAAAACTTAAAAAAAATCAAACAACAGCCCGCTCTGTACGTCTTGCCTTGACACCAGCAGTAAAGTTTTTGGATTATTGTAAAAACTTCCAAGATATTAAGCCCAATATAGTAATGCTAAACGCTTACTTATGGCACTACCCAGGACAAAAAGCCTCCATAACAGGATTTATCAATTTTTTACAAAAGAGTTTCAAGTTAAATTTATCTGTTAAAAATATCACGAAACCAATTTTAGAAAGACCAAAAACTTCAAAACAGCAACTTAAGCAGCGGTTTATAAATATGCTTCGTCAAAAAAAATCCATCGATAACAAGTCGTTATTAAAAGTAGCCATTGCTTACCTACATGGTGTAGATATCCCTGAGAATATTTTCATAAAAACTGAGGATATAAAAAAAGATAAGCATGAAAATTATTTTATACATTTTGCAGGTGAAAGTTTTTATTTACCTCTAGAAATTGCTACTAAAATCAAAGATGCAAAAAAACAACCCCCAATTGCCACTTTTAAAGAGCACTCTTTAAATTCCTAAAAAATTAGCATCCAAAAAATATAATACAGATGATAAAATCCCTAAAGCAAGTGAAGATGAAATGTGGAGGGTTTTGTCTGTTTTAATTTCTGACAGCTAAACTTAGAGAATCACAAAAAGTTCTCAACAACAAAAAGTGATGTTTTCGCTTATGATACAATTTCACAAGATTGTTTCGTCTGCAAAATTGAAATCTGCACGAACTAGCCCAACATATAAAAGCAAAGGCTGACACAAGCTTTAATCGGAACATTCGATTGCATAGATGTAAAATAGAGTTAGGACACATCGACTTAATTAAGATTATTTACAAGGAGTATAAATGAGCACATCCCCAAAATTAATAACATTGAATGACTTTGACCCCAGAGACCAAACCAATCCGCTTAACAATATTTTATTTCTTAAAAATATTGGGAGAGAAACACTTTGTGTATTCGATGACAAGGTTCTCTTAGCACTCATTGAAGTATATCAAGAAGATGGTGAAATAGAAATCGTAAAAATGGTGGATCGTGGGCAGGTGTTTCAATCTCAAGCTGAAAGAGTTTTAGGCGTGGATAGATACAAAGAAGTTGGCATGATTGTTCCGTGCGAGTAAAATCAGATAGTGTTAAAACAAAAAGGAAAAACTTTTACTAAAAACTAAATGGAACGATAATTATTTGCAGTTTTAATGTCGTACTTTTAAACCCTTTGATTTCGCATCATAAAAGCATCAACAAAAACAACCCGCCAAACAAAAACCAATGACCATTATTCAACACAAATACCACCTTATCAGTCATGTCTTACTCCTCTATTGGGTTTTATATATTTGAACTATAACGTTACTCCATTACCCAACTTGGTCATGAAAATAGCTGCAAGTGAAATTTAAAGAGTGGACTAACTCTAAATAAACTACACTCTCCTTATGGATGCAACAAATAGAATAGAACGACTAGCTTTTATCTTAGAAAATCTATCCAAAGGCAATGCCATATCAGCACCCTCTTTGGCTAAACAATTAAACACTACAAAAAAGATTGTTCAAACAGATTTTAAATCCTATCTATTGCCTCTATTTGAAGATGAGAAGATAATCTATTACGATTATAGTTCTAAAGCATATCATGCAACTCCAGGCTTTTTAAATAGTACTTTTTTAAGTGCCCATGAATGGGCAGTGATTGCAATACTTCTTAATAAAACAAGAGATAAATATGCTGATGTGGATTTGCTGGATAAAAGCAAAGCTTTGTTTGAAAAACTTAAACACGCTCTTCATAATGAATTTTATGCATTTGGTCCAATTGAACGCTATGATGATTTTAAAGAAGAGGTGGTTTTACTCACAAAGGCCATTAAGGCTAAAAGAGGAGTTCATTGTCTTTATAACAATAAAGAGCGCCTGATCCATCCACTTGAGATTTTAAACCTTGAGGGGTACTGGTATCTTATTGTTTATGAACCACGTGATGATAAGATAAAGACTTATCATTTAAACTCAGTAAAATCCATAGAAATCTTAGAAGAGTGCTTTGGAAATACCCATATAGACATTATGGCACGTTTTAAAAAAGCAATCACCGCCTATTTTAAACCTGAAATTGAGCCAATTACAGTAGAACTATACGCAGATGCTATTGTGGCTAAATACTTTGAGAGAAAACCAATCTCTATCTCTCAGCGCATTATGCGTAAACATGAAGATGGTGGATGTGAGCTAGAATTAAGCGTTACTGATTTCATGGAAATAATTCCAACCATCCAACGCTACATGCCTCATGTAAAAGTTATATCCCCACAAGAATTGAATGATGCAATAAGGCAGAATGTTCAAAAATACTTAGAAGATGAATAACCCAACTTAGTCTTGCACCTGCTCTATACTACACACTTGTATATTTCACAAATAAACGCAGTTTAACAATCTGATTGAATCATGGACCTTGCAAAGGAGTTGCAATGCCAGCTTTAACTCACATTGACCTACTGTTTCCAATAACAGGCTTAGTGGCTATGGGTATAGTATTTTATTTTTACTCCAAGACAAAACAAAATCAATGGCCTAAGCAGAGCTGGTAGTCTGGGATTTATTTCCTTATATGGTAAATATTTTTTTAAAAAATTCACAAAAGAGAGGAAAAGGCAATGACACATGGATCACACTGGGAATGCATCGTTGAAAATGTTGAAGATTTTTTTGAAAATGAATTTGGTGAACTTTTTCGAAATTCTGAAATAATCGACAAAAGAGAAGAGTATGGTTACAATATAGGCACCCAACAAGTTCAAGAAAATACTATACACTCTCTTTTAAGTAATGGTGATCAAGATTCACCATTTTTGTTTCTTACATACTTAGTTAATAAAGAGCTGTGGACTGCCTATCCAGTAGTTAACATGGGCACAACCCATGAAATTACTATCATTGAAGTAAAAGATGAAGGCAATTTAGTAGAGGGGCAAATACATTGTAGGCTCAAAGAATATCCTGATTTTACTTTTTCATTTTTTGATACGATGTATTGCATAAATAAATCAAAATATAAAACCGGAGAATCTTATCCATTTTTATTCAATGGGTTAATGTATAGTGGTGGAAAGAACCAATTTGCAGACACTAAAATTCCACACAAAGAGCTAGAAGAAGATATTTGGATAGGCAAAGACACTGTTGCGTGCCTGCCTGCTGAAAAGGGTGATGTTGATGATTATAAAATCATGTCACCTATTTTAAATGTTGAAACATTTGAGACTAACCATGGAAAGTTTTATAAAATGGGTATATTGCTATTACAAGATGAGATTTATTTTAACATTCCTGTTTTAATCTCACAAAGGAATCTCAAAGATGACTTTATCCCCAAAGAAGGAGAAAGCATTAACGGCTCAGTTTGGTTATGTGGGATGTTAAATCAAGAGGAGTAAATCGAGAGGATTGCTTAATATGCTCTTTTTTATAAGCATGTTTAGACTAATTGATGCATAAAAATTTTAACCAAGCAATATGTACGTAAATAATTTACTTCTATAAAGAGGGTCACCCACTAGCCTCTGCAGACCTCCTGTGCTCTCACAATCCCCTCAAAGAAGGGCAGATTACGGAAGAATCTCTTCCGCGACAGGCTGCTGACACAGTTAGCAGTGGGCTTTACAAATGTATCTTTTTGTTCTTTAAAATCTCATGAAAAAGAGTCTAAATATCCCTTTTGTCCAATTGGACTTGCACTATATTCTCAGTTCCAAGCTCAAGTGCAGTGAGCTTTCCTCCATAAACACATGAAGTGTCAATCCCATAGTAGTTTCCACCCCTCAAAACTTCCTTAAAAGGACAATGGCCAAAAATATTGATAACCTCATACTTTTCGTATCCAGCCTCCCAATCATTGATAAAAGTTTTATCTGTTTCATCTATTCTGTTGGATAACAAGGGACGTTTTGAGTTGGGATGGTCTTTTCGCATATAATAGGGCAAGCCAAATCCGTGGGTGATAAAGTATCTATCTTTTTGGATATAACGAGGCAATTTTTCTACCCATTCAATATGCTCATTTACCAAATGGGGGCATGCTTTATAATTTTCAATGGTTTTAGCACCACCCCATCCATCTTTTGTGGCCCAGTTAGAATCGCGCTTGTCTCTATAGATGGCATCTCTTAAATAGTTAAAAAGCAAATATTCGTGATTTCCATAAACGCAAGGATGATTATTACCCTTTACAAATTCAATGACATTAGCACTATGCTTACCCTTATCAACCAAATCCCCCACAAAGATAAGTCCAGCATCCTTTGGCAACTTTTTGACCAAAGATTCTAGGGTATAGATACATCCATGAACATCACCAATAACAAATAGAGCACTCATCTTAACCCTTTTCTTTCATAAGAGACTTAAACACAAAAATATATTATACAAAACTCCCAATTCCCCACCTAGGTAATTCACTCATATTATGATTTCAATAGTGCTTATATCATGCCAATCTTTACAAAAACGGTTTATATATGCACATTCATATGACTATATTTGTAATCAATTATAGTTTTATGATATAGTTTCATCAATAATGCATCATAAAAGGAGATTTCATGGCACTTGGTTTTTGTAATGAAGCGGTAAGTTTTTGTGAACGAGAGGCGATAGTGCCAAATGATTTTAAAAATGCTATGTGCTATGGACAGACAGGTTCTGGAAAAACAACAGGCTTTATACTCCCAGCCATCAAAGACCGCATGAGTCAAAATTATGGCATGGTTGTGTTTGATTTTAAAGGAAGTCTCCATACCCAAATCAAATCCCTCGCATTAGAGAGTGAATCCCTTGAAAAGATTGTAGAAATCGGACCATTGTGGGGCAAAAAAATAAATATCATCAAAGATATATCCACGCCTGAGCTTAGTCGGCTTTACCGCATGATGCATGGAGGCTCCCGCGAGCCATACTGGCAAACAGCAAGCAATAATGTCATCATGAATTTATATGGGCTATTAAAGACTCTTTTTGCAATGTCTGAGCTTAATGGGGCTTTTAAAGACTCTTTACAAATCCATCGTATTTCACAAGACGTGCCAAGCTTTAAAACACTCCATCATTATCTTAGTAATCCTAAATTATTAAGCCAGTTAATAAATAGCGCTGAACGCGTATTGAGAGTATTTTTTAAAGAGTTGCAAAAGAGCATGCCTGAGCGCTTTTTCTTTCTCTATGAAGAACTTGAAAGATTCTTGGCTGGACTCCAAGAGTACAAGAGCGCAAATGATGAATCAAGTGTCAGTGGAAAATATGGAGTATTGGGAGTTGGAGCTTCCACACTTAGTGGTCTTGCTATGCAAGGTATGTTCAATATTGATGACTTTGATTGGAAAAGAGCACTTGAAGAGGGAAAGGTCATTATCATCAATTGCCAAGGATTAGATGATCTTACTTTGACATGCGTTAGCACCATTATTGGCAATCATTTAGCTAGTCGTATTCGCAAGAGCACTTCCCCACATCCTGTGAGCATTGTTATAGATGAAGCCCATAGGGTTTTAAATGAGTTTAATTTGCCAGATACGGATATTTGCAGAGAGAGTAAATATGAGTATATTTTAGCCACACAAGACCGTATCTTGCTCTATAATAAAATAGGTCAATCTAAAACCGAAGAGCTTTTGCGTAATATTGCCACCGTGTATGCGTTTAAAACCACCGATGTGCAAGATAGCTATATGGAGCCAACATTGGAGCTTGAAACCTTTGAATATTATGATTTTAGAGAGCAAAAAAGCTATAAAGCCCCTAAGATTCACTTTAGTCCAGCTCAGCTAGATAAAGCCCAAAGGAGTTATCTAGAAATCCTTGGTGTCTTTAAATATGTAAAAGATTGTAAAGAGGAGGAGATTTTAATCCATGATAATGCATTAGCATCTGAATATCGTGTACTCATAAAATCACCCCAAGGAGATATAAAAGTTAGCGATTATGCAAACCCAAGGTTAAAACGCAAGCTGCTACGTAAAAAAGGCAAAGATGAGAATGCAAAAATGAATAGGGCTCAAGATTTAGTAGCTTCTTTGGATGGAGCTAGCCTCTCATCTTCAGGGTTTACTATTGATGAGCGCTTAAAAAATGCCGAAAAGTTGCTTGTTAAATTAAATTCACAAGTAGAATCTCTTACAAAAAAGCTTTTTTAGACAGGAGAAACCTTATGAGAATAGATTATTTTAGCGACCCTCACTTTGATGCATATTTTAGCCCAAAAAGAGCATTGGATGAAAAGGCTTTTAAGGGCTTTTATGAGCCATATATTTTAGCTAATGAGAGAGAATTAGGAGAGGTGTTAATCATCGCAGGAGATTTAAGTCATGAGAATAAGCTAAGCTTACAAGCGCTTAAGTATCTAAAGAGTTACTATAACCATATTGTATGTGTTCTTGGAAATCACGATTATTATCTCTCTACCACCCAACAATGCAATCAGTTTGCAACCTCTTTTGAGAGGGTTAAAAAGATGCGCGAACTTATCAATAATGAAGAGGGTTTATATTGCCTTGATGGAAATGTAGTGGAGATTAGCGGTATTCGCTTTGGAGGGTGTGATAGTTGGTACAACAATGCTTATGAGAAGCACTATTTTTTAAAGCGCGTATTTAATCTATCATCCGCCAATGAAATGTGGAGAAAAGCGATGATGGATGCAAAATTTATCAAAGGCATTGAAAACTTTGATGATATCTTTGCCATAGAAAAACCAAAGCTAGAATCTGTCCATGAAGAGTGCGATGTGATGATAACGCACGTTAACCCATCTTTTAAAAAGGCTCATCTAGACCCTTCCTGGAAGGAGGACCCAACTAGCATATTTTTTTCATTCGGAGGACATGAGTATTTAAAAGAGGGTTCAATGAGTCATTGGATATTTGGACACACCCATAAAAAAATAAGCTATGAACTCTTTGGAGTGAATGTGATGTGTAATCCCATAGGCTATCCAGGGGAGCCAAATCAGTTTGTGATGGAATCATTTGAAATTGACAAGGAGAAATAAGATGAAAAAGAAGTTATTTGCCTATGGTTCAATGAAAAAAGGTTTCATGAATGAGTGGAGATTAAAAGCCCAAACATTTATTGGGAATGCAACAACTGTAGAAAAGTACACAATGCACCCATCTGAGAGCTTTAGATTCCCATACGCCATAGAAAAAGCCCAAGAGTATCTTTTGCATGGAGAACTTTATGAAATTAATGATGAGCTATGGGATACAATCGACCTTTTTGAAGGCACCCCAAAACACTATTATCGCAAAGAGATAGAGGTTACATGTAAGGGTGAAAAACACAAAGCTTATATCTATTTCCGCTCAGAAAACAACCCTCACCCTTGTGCATTTGATATACATACACATACATGGACCAAAGAGTTTGAAAAAGCTGGAGCTCTTTTAGAGGCATTCAATGACCAACTCATCCTTGCAAAGCTAGAATCAACCCCGGAAGAAAAGATGGATACAATTGAAGATGATTTAAAGCACCTAGACAATCTCTTTAAAAACGCACTTGGAAAAATCAAATGAAATTATTTGTTTATGGTTCTCAAAAGAGAGGCTTTAGAAACGATAAACTGTTGAAAGACCAAACATTCATAGGGGATGCAACAACTGTTGAAAATTATACAATGTTTCCATCCCCAGACTTTCGTGTAGCATTAGCACTAGAAAACTTTAATAAATATCAAATACATGGAGAACTCTATGTGGTAAATGACGCCTATTGGATGCGAAGGGAAGTATCCAAGCTCGCACTCTCATTTTACGTAAAAGAGATAGACGTTATGTGTAACGATAAGAAACATACTGCACACATATTTTTCACAAAACAAAACGGACGTTACGAAATAAAGGGTGGACATACGTACACATGGACCAAGGATTTGGAAATAGTTGGTTTTATGGAAAGTTTTACCAGAAATGATATTATAGATGCTCTTGAAAAAACATGCCCAACAGTGATTAAAAAGGAAAAGGAAGCTATTCGTAAAAGTATTGAAAAATTAGAGGACAAAGATGGAAGCAATGAATAAACCTCTTTTTATCATAGGCGATGTACATGGATGCCATAAAACCCTCATGGCTCTAATAAATCAATTGCCTAAAGATGCCAAACTCGTTTTTGTGGGCGATCTTATAGATAGAGGTCCAGATTCAGCAAAAGTATTGGAGTTTGTAAAAGAGGGAGATTATCCTTGCATTATGGGCAACCATGAAAAGATATTCTTAGAAGCAATGGATACCAAGCAAGGAGCGATTGAACAAACCATTGCCACAAAACTTTGGCTTCAAAACGGTGGCATTGAAACACAAGAGAGTATTGGTAGCTATTTCTCAAAAGAAGAACTTAAAATCATAACCAAGTGGATCGCATTTTTACCTAGCTTTTTAGAATATAACATTCCTGATGAAAATGGAAAAACTCTCTTCATCACCCATGGATTTGGCTTACCCTATTGGGAAAGAAGAGATAATAGTGAATACCACTCCAAATTTCGCCACAATCGCTTCAAAAAGCTCATAGATACACAAAAAGTAAGAGAGCATTATAATTACGATAAGGAGTATATGAATCACCCTGTATTTAATGTCTTTGGCCATGACCCTCAAGAAGATGGAAAGGTTGATATCACAAGTAGTTACGCAGCTATTGATACAGGATGTGTGTATGGCATGATTGATAATGGATTGCCAATACTAAAACATGCTAGCCTTAGTGCATTAGAGTGGCCTAGCAAGCGTGTTGTTCAGCAAAAGTATATTGGATAAAGGAAAGTTATGCAAATAGACTACATCTGCGATTTACACTTGGATATGTGGATTAGAGGCATACTTGATGAAAATGATTTGGCTTATATCTTTGGAGATGGTGGGCTAGATTATCTTCGCAATAATTCAGGAGATGTTTTACTAATCGCTGGAGACCTTGGGCACTCTAATATTCAAAACCAACACTTTTTAACCCTCATGCAATCATTCTATCCCCATATTCTATTTGTACTAGGAAATCACGATTATTATCTTACCCCCACACAAGAAAACGCTCACTTTAAAACCTCTTTGCAAAGAGTAAACGCAATGCGCACATGGGCAAAAGAGCAAAAAGGAATATATTGCCTTGATGGAAATGTATTGGAGATAGATGGTGTTCGCTTTGGAGGATGTGATAGCTGGTATGATGGCAGCTACGGACACCGTTATTTTTTAATTAATGATGCAAGATTACAAAGTCTTTGGAAAGCTTGCATGAATGATGCCCACTATATGCCAGGAATTCCTAAGTGGAACACTCTTTGGCTGGAAGAAAAGCTAAAGCTAGATTCTATATATAAAGAATGTGATGTTATGCTTACCCATGTGCCCCCATCATCGAACAAGGAACATGTGGCCAAAAAATACCAAGATAGTGATATCACATCATTTTTCACATTTGATGGAGAGAGGTATGTAAAAGAGGGGACAATCTCCCATTGGGTTTATGGGCATACCCATGATAAGAACTTTTATATAAACCATGGAGTGAAACACTATTGCAATCCGCTGGGATATCCAGGGGAGAGAAAAGAACAGGTTGAGATTGAGAGCTTTATCATAAACCCAAAAAATACAAAAATCAATAAGGAGCAAAACTAATGGCTACTTTGTTAAAATCTAAAAAATTAAAAAGGACAACCAATGGCTGAGAAAGTTAGAACCACCGTAACAATGGATGCAAGCACCAAAGAGCAGTTTGATAAATTCAAAGAAGCGGGCATAGATTTGAATATGTCTGAGATACTCTCTAGCATACTAAAGTTTGACTTTGATAGCATAGAAACTTTTATTGATTGTATGAAAAAAATTCATGGACAAGGAAGAAATTATCTTCACTATAGAGTGCGCAATGGGATGCTTATTGCTGGTGCCACAGACAAGGCACAGCTTACTCAGTATATCATGAAAGAAAAGCTGGGTCGCCCTGAATTATTAGAAGCTGTAATGATGTCAAAAGTGCGAAGAAATAGAACAATTCCTATAGAAGAGCGCTTGGAAAATCTTGAGAAGCTGGTTTTAAGACACAATGCCTCTATTAATGCTATTGAGGATTTTGTTCAAAAAGAAGAAACCGAATCAAAAATAGAGACCATAAAAAAAGTTTCCGAAGGATAAGAATAGTACCTTATCGTGCGAGAGACCGCCTAGAGGCAATTATCGTGCGGTCTCTAATATTTGATAGAAAAGCAGTCCAACACCAGGGGACTGCCCCCGCCACTAAAATACTTTCTATTTGTTTATATGGGGTCTTTTTGTGCAAATGGATAGACCTTGTAGTTATTTTCTACCCAATAATCTCTAAATTATATCATGGGCTGCTTCCAATACCCACCTCTACCAATCCAAAAGAGAAACTATCATCATCGCTATAATGAACAACCATCTCGGTGTTTTTAAGACTTCCTGGCAATTGTTGAAAAACTAAAAAAGCCTTACTGGCTCTATGTACTCTATAATCCCTTTCTAGTTTTAGCACATCTAACATATCTAAAGATTTTCGTTTTTTCGTTTTTTCATCATCACCATCACCGTTTTCGTCTGAGTTTATTTTTTCCAATATCTTCCATTTGGCATCCACTACTATATATTTTTCACTATTATCAAAAGTGATTACTATATCAGGTTCCGAGCTTCTGCTTATTTTTAACTCATTCTTATTTTTTAGAAAATACGATTTTTTATTTTTACTGCTTCTTAAATATATGTCATCAGACTCTATGTCAAATAACTCCTTCATCATGTGACAATTTTGCCTAATCCAATCATAGACATACCACTCATACATTAAGGCTGGATCAAAAAAAAGACTTTCACTTTCTACTCTATTTATATCTCTATTTTCACTATTTTCAAAGAAGTTTTCTACTCCAAAGAGAGATAAAATATTATAATATAGTTCTTTATGCATTTCTCTTTTGCTAAAACTTTTTTGAGTTTTTAGGCTAATCAATTTGTTAAGTGTAGTTGTCTTGCTACCATCTACTCGAAACTTTTTTTGAAGAAAGTTCTGAAGTGAAAATGCTTTAGTATGAAGCTCGTCTCTCAGATCTTTGCTTGCTTCGTTTTGAAATAAAAAATTAATTTTCCGTCTAGCAAAAAGCTTTATTGCTCCATATGCAACAGTAGCCATTCTCGAATAAACTATCTCTTCGATTTTTTCTTGATGGATTTTTGTTTTATCAAGCTCTCTAATATTTTTTTGCAGACTCAATCTATGCTTTATAGTTTGTGACTTATAGTCTATTTTCTCTCTTGTATAGCTTTTGTGCTGCTTGAAAAAATTCTCTATACTTTCTATGATATGGAGGTATTTAAAATAGTGGAATTTTTCTAAGCTATCTGCCTTTTTATCATCAAGAGTATCAAAAGAAACTTCTTTGATACCTTTTACTGATTGGCCTGCATTGTAGTCGGGGTACTTATTTCTTAGTTTGTAGTAAAGAGTGATGTAGCTAATGAAATTCTTAATTGCTTCTTCGTTTTTATCTTCCGTAAATGGAAGAGCTATATGCTTTGGCAAAATAAAGATTTTATAGTATAGCGCCCCCTCTTCATAGAAAAAATACCCCACTTGACTGTTATATGCTTTTTTAAATACTTTTTCAAACTCCCCAAAAGCTTTTTTATTTTTATCTGCCAGATTGAGTTTTTTTAGTAAAGAGTCTACTGAGTCATTTTCAGAGATAAATATTAGTAGAGGATGCATCGGTTTTTAAATGGTGTTTTAATATTCTGTGTTATCACTAGCATTGGTTGATTCCTCTTCTTGAGATTTATCTACTTCTTGATTTTTACTGCTTAAACATTTTAAAAAGTCATCATATATTTCGCACTGTAGGACTTCTACTAGCTCCTTATAGCCTTTTTGTGTTTCTTCAGTCCAAATTAATTTAAAAGATGTTTTTAACCAATCGTTACGATTAAATTTTAGCCCACTAAAGACCTTTTTTATCCCACTATCAAAATCAACTTCACGAATCTCTTTAAACTCAATAACTACTTTCAAAAGAGCCTTATAGAATCCATCGGTATCATTATCAGTAATATCCAGCCAATTAGCATGACCAATCAGAAATCTATCAGGATGTATCTCTCTAATTTCTGTGAAAACTTTTAATATTTCTTGGTTTAATGATTCTAAAAACTTAGATACATCTTCAGACTTAAGATAGTATTCTCCTTTTTTGTTTTTTCCCAACTGCTCTCTATATTGCGGATATACCTCTATTACATCAAATCTTCTCAAAAGATTATCTTCTATCACCTTTTTATCGTCTCGATAATTTGAGGTGCAAAATACATATAGATTATCAGGGAGAATCATTTGCCTATACTCCGTACCAGTTGAGACAAGGAATGGGATTTTTACAAAATGAGTTGTTGGAAGTTTTTGAAGATAGATTTTTATTATCTCTTGGTAGTCATACTCTTTTTCTTCTATACCTGTCACTTTGCTTATTTCGGCTCTCTTTGATGGCTCTATTAGATATATCAAATCCCCTATAAGCTCATTGAGCGAGTTTTCTTGTATCTCTTCAAGTATTAATACAAAGGCTTGATTTGGAGCATAGCAAGCTTTTCGTATATGTTCAAATATAAGCCCTTGTTTCTCTTTGTACTCTATTTGATTAGATTCTGTGGTGCTAATACCTATACCTTGCATAAGATCAGCATTAGAAGAAGCAGAGTGGATGTTTATTCGCAAGATGTTACTTGAGTAGTCTGTACTGTTTTCTTCTTCTTGGTTGAAAATCTTATTTTTGATGATATGGTCTATTGTGTGTGACTTGCCAGTACCTGGCACACCTTTGAAGAGGATGTTTTTGTATGTAAAATTAGTGTTACCCATTTTACTATTTAAAAACTTGTAGGTACATGTTGTTTTAGATTTATTATCCAGCAATTCAAAAAATTCTAGTATAACTTTTTTACTTTCTTCGGGAATAGCATTAAATTCTTCATCATTTGATTTTAATTTTTTATATATTTCATTTATCTCTAGATTTCCTACAATATCTTTAAAATTTTGACCACCATATTTCGTTTCACTATCTATTTTCTGAAAAAACCTTCCAAATAACTTGTCAAAATCTTCATAGGTCATAACTTTTCCTTGTGTTTTTCATATCTGTTAGACAGTTTATCAACATTAATACTTTCTAATTTATCTTTTATAGTTTTAAGCTTATTATGTAGACTTCGTTTTTCTGTAGCATTGTATATTTTTTTATAAACATAGCGGTATGTCTCGCTTACTGGAGAACTATATTTTTCAAACAATATAATACTATTAAGCTTTTCATCTTGGCTTTTACTGAATTTCCAAAAATTGTCATTAGTATAATCAATATAATCTTCATCTTCATTTGAAAATTCTAAATATCTAGTTTTTTCAATATCATCTATAGTTAGCCCATCATAATCATTACGATAGATGTACTGTTTACCAAAACCATCGATTTTATATTCATTTTTTTGGTTGGTTAAGTATATAAAAAAGTCAAAGTAGTGCATTAATTTTTTTCTTAAAATATTTATTTTTTTATTATTCATAAACTTATCTTCACTGGTAAATGATATCTCTCTGTAGTGCTCATTGCCTTTTTTGGGTGCAATTATCGTCGGATTTGATATTAGTATTTTTGTAAATTTCCCATATTTATCAGTATCTTCAAGACTAGATTTATAACTATTTATACTCGATATTTTAATTTTAATTATATCTTCCTTATAGATATCAACAATAGAAATACTTTTAAATTTTTCAATAATCACTTTAAAGTTTTCTTCTAGTGTTTTTGAATTTATAGGGTCTGTATCAGCATACATCTTATCGTTTAGCAAGATTTTTATCTCTTTTATTTCTATATTATCATCTTTACAAACCTGTAGCAATGACTTTACTAATGAAAAAGTAAAAATTCCCCCACCCGAAAACATATCTACAATTAAAAGCTTTTTAGATCTACTTATTTTTTCCATAAATTTTGATTTTTGATGCTCTACAAATGACCTAATAAAATCTTCCATATCTAAAGATATGAGAAAATACTTTGTTTCCAAACTATCACTAGAGCCTTTTTTCACAAGCTTGTTTATTGAGCCAATTGAACTATTTAGCTCTTCTAGTGTTTTGTCTATATCTATCATACTTTGTCCTTAAAGATACTATATAGTATTTTTTCTTTAGCAAAATCAAGAGTAAAGATCATTTTGTTTAGTCTTTCGTTGCTTCTATATATATCACTATATTTCTCATCAATATTTTTCACTATTGATTGCTGGAGTTGATAGGAGGTGTGAGTATCAGTTGATTTGGGGATGTTTAAAAATAGTTCATCTTTTAGGTCATCATTGAGAGTTGTTGAACCTACATTTGTTTGCACATTGGAAAGATATTGCTTTCCAACTATTAATGATATAAATCTGTTGCAGAATTTATTAAGGTCATTGATAGTTAAAACATCAATTGCTTCGTTACAGTATGCAGTTTTATTTGATTTGAATATTCTAGAGATACCTATCGTCATTTTAAATGACACCAAAATATCATCTTTTTGAATAGGATTTCTTTTGTCAGACTTAATACTATATTTACTATATATATCACTTTGAGATAGCTTATTTTTTGTATCTATATCATCACTAATAAAATTACCATTTATCTTGTTTAAGTCATCTATTGTAATCCATTCGACAGCATCAGAAGCAGTGTTGTTCTCATCTATTGTAAACCCCATTCTTTTTTCTGCTATATATTCAATTGGAGTAACTTTGCTTTTTTTACTTATCTTTATCTTTTTGCCTTCACTGTCTCTTCTAAAATTATAAATTCCACTTGTAACATCGTATTCATAAATAGGCTTGAATAGCTTTATCTTATACCACTCCAAATCCTCAATCTCACATATTTTTATCTTTTCATCATTCTCATCCAACACATATTCTAACTCGCCATTTGTATTCTCTTTGACTTCATAAAGAATATCTTGACTAAGAACATCTTTCAATTTTGGCGTACTGCTCATACTGCTATCTCCATATTGATCTTTACGCTCTCAAGGATTCTTCCTATATCTTCAAAAATATATATCAACTCTTCTTGTTCTCTCTTCTTTTGTTTTGATATAGCATCTATAAAAAATTCTTTAATATTTTTATCTTTACTGATTATTTTTTGATTTACTTCTTCGTATATTTTTTTATACTCATCAAAAAAGCTATCTATATAGCTTCCATCTATGTAACTTGACACTTTATCAATAGTATCTTTAAAGGTTTTAACCTTAAATTCTAATTCACTTCCAAAAAGCATAGCTAATGAGAGTATTTCATAACTTTGCTCTAGTTGCGAAAGTGTAAAGGACTCCTCTTTTTTTTCTAGCTCAAAACTAAACTCATTCTCAAAATTGATGGTATAGTCGCCATCTAGTTTTTTATATTTAGAGAATAGAGAAAACTCAATCTTGTTTTTAATTAAAGAGGATATTGCTTTAATATTTTCATCACTGTATCCATTTTTTTGCTTATCTTTTTTGTTTTCAGCATTGCTATAGAGTGCTTTTATCTCTTTGTTTTTAAAGTGGGCATTGATATAGCTATTGTCTGTTTTTACGAAAAAAGGTTTTTTGCTTTGTTTATTATCAAAAAACCAAACAAGGGTAGATATATCTGTATTAGTAAACATAGCTTTTGGCTGCTCTAATAGCGTATCTATATAGCCATCATTAAATATCTTTTGACGGATTAGCCCTTCAGAAGATGTGGCTTTTCCTGATGTAATAAGCCCTGTTGAACTTATCACTGCCGCTTTAGCCCTTTTCCCGCTCTCTTTTGATTTCTCTAATAGCTTTAGGATATGAAGCATAAACAAAAACTGTCCATCACTCTTTTTAGGGATAACCAGCTTCCCTTTTTCATCAAGCACTACAAGATAATTAGAATCTTTCCCTTTACTCATATTGGCAATTATAGCACCATAATCATGCTTCCAGTCCACCCCAAAAGGCGGATTTGCAATAATAAAGTCAAAGCTATTATCTCCATTTATTTTATTAAACGCAGGGGTTGTTAGAGTATTGCCATAAGCTATAGTATTTGGAATATTGCCAATCTCTAAAAATATCTTACACAATAACCATGTTTGTCCATGTATCTCCTGGCCATAGGCTTCTATTCTCTTATTATTTTTTTTCTTATTTCCATTTTCAGTGTAGTTAATATGCTCATCAAAATAGTGAGCCGATTCCATGAGCATGGAACCGGTACCACAGGCAGGATCATAGATAGCCAGGATATCGTTTTTGGATTTTTTAAGATCACTTATTGCATATTCACACATAAGGTGGATAATGGATTTTTGAGTAAAGTGTTGCCCTGTAAGGTCTCCGCTAAGCTTCTTCATTCTTGCAATAGTGACTTCATAGAGATCTTTATACTTTTCTTTTGGGTAGTTCACAAAGTGGGCTTTTTCTGTATAAATATCCAGCACCATTTCAAAGTAGTTGTTTGGAAGTTCCTCAATATATCTTTGGAGCTCAAAAGTCCTTTGATGATTTAGATAATAGAGGACTGATTCATCTTCACTATTTGGATTGATGTCTTTATTTTGTATGAAATATTTGAGATTTTTACCTAGATTTTTAATGTCTGATATAAGATTTAAGAAAGTTTCCTTAGTGTCTTTTCCCTGATATTTTTTATAACTTTTAGCATCTAATCCGAACCTATCTCTATACGCAAAATTAAATAATAGTTTTTCGTTATCAACCAAAAGTTTTAATGCCATAAATGCCATAATTCTTTGGTCGTAAGTAGACTCATTGATTCCTATGCCTCTCAGTATATCTGCGTATGCCCAATAAAAATCGCCCAATGTTTTTGGCTTCATTGCTTTAGTCATACAGTCCTCCTGAGAGCAGTGTAGATAGAGTCCAAATATCTCTTTTTTGTCATCTAGCAATCCCCTTTGGATTTTAGCAAATAAATTACAAAATCTTCGATTAGCTTCATAGAGCCCATCACATGTCTTCTTTTTTAACAAATAGCTTCTCGCCTTTACTTCTTCTAGGCTTCTGCTTGATTAATTCCATAGCTTCAAATAGATGTTTGTATGGAATTTTTTTGTCAACCATTTCGCCCAACAGGGCTGCTATTATCGCCAAGTGATTAGGAACTCTACCTTTTAATCTTAGGTTTGTAATAGAATTTGGAGAGACATTTATAAGTAGTGCAAATTCTTTTAGTGTAAGCCCTGCTTTTCTTACATTTCTACAGAACTCTTCGTACTCCATAAAAACAACTCCTCTTTCCGTTTGAACCCTCAATGATAACAAAATAAACCTTAGTTATTTATTATATAAATGTATAAAACAAATATTTATATTAATTTATTTATTTTAATAAAGTTATTTAATATTTTAAAAATGTTATTTTTTAATTTATATATGTATTATAGTTATTGAAAATACATTAACTGACTCTACCAAAAAGGCAAAAGTGAAAAAAAAGAGGTTTTATGGTCCTTAGCCTAGCAGTAGATATAAGTTCAGTATATATGAAGACTCTCTGAGCTATGAAGAAATCAAAGCTTTTGTAAGAAGTGAATTAGATTTTTGTGATTACCGAATAAAATTCAAACTTTAGAATACAACAAAGACAAAGGGGCAATTTGCCTTTGTTCTTATACTGAAGATGAATTTTTAGAATCTGAAATCGATAAACCGAGCAAGTATCAACACTTGTTTTAGAAAAATTATACGACAAATAGGGTAATCTTGATGAAGCAGATGAGCTACGTATTGCCAAGCAAAAGGGACTGTTCAAAATTCTGTATCAATCGGGTAAAATATTAACCACCCAAGGATTAACACATGAAGATAGAAGTAGACGTAGAGCAGTTTGCTCGTGACATTAAGGCAAGTAAGGGCATTGGTGGCTCTAGTGGGGCCTTAAGCTTTCTGATTAAGCAATTCATCGAAGCTGCTTTGGCAGCAGAAATAGATTTCCAGCCTAGCATAAGACCTTACCAAAAATAGCAAAACGGCTACAGTACAAGAACCATAAAAAGCACTGAACGGCCTTTTAAATCCACCAAGGAATCGCAATGGCAGCTTTGAACCGGCAGCGTTAAATATTTCTTTGTCAGTACCAGATAATTCCTAAAATTGTATCACCATAAACCTAAAGTCTCCAATCTGCCATTAAAACAAATTTTCAAATTTTAAGTATATGTCGTTTTGAATATTTTCAATTTGTTTTTAAAATTGTCTTTCCAAGCTGAGTAACTCATCAGGTCTTGTTCAATTACTACCTTACTTGGCAATAATGGAATTATTGAAGTTCCGCCATCATGTTCAGTTATAGAATATTTTCCAAATAGGTTCAAAAGAAAATCAACATCTGATTGGTCGGTAACGATGTAGCCTGATAAATTATTTTTTTTCAAGTGAATGTTTTTTGAAAAGCGTTCGTAAGTCTTGTTTGACAAAACTTCTTCGACAGAACGCTCTAACAACATTCTAAATCTTTTTCGTGCTGAATCTAGTCTTGTCTCTCTACCGTGTGCATCAGTTAGTGCAAGTCCATCATGCTCTCTTAAAATTCTTTTGATAGAATTAATTCTTTCTTGAACATTTTTAGCTAGGTATGGAATTTCATCGGTAACGATCCCACTTATCCCATTGTATTTATCGATTCCAATTATTGAGCAATCATTTGTCGTAATTACTTTGTGTGTGTCGATTAGCATACGCATGAATGATAAATCATGTGTAAAGACAATTATTTGCCTGTTTTGAGACAACTGGACAATCTTACTTGAAATTAAGTCTTTATAATCCATGTCTAAAGATGTAACTGGGTCATCAAATATTATTGTGTTCAGGCGATTGTCTATCGTACATTCAGCTAAAAAATTAGAAAGTGCAATGATTTTTTGTTCTCCTTCACTTAAAATGGAATTTAGAGAATCATTAATACCATTCAAACGGCATTTCTGAAATGTACTACCTTGACTTGTTCTTGTTTTTGAAATCAAAACTTTACTTGCCAGCTCCCTGTTGAAGAAATTTAGATGTGAAACAAATTCTTGGTGTTGCAAGCTCACGGCTTGATTTTCCATTAGCTCACCAATTTTACGTGAAATTCCTGTGGTTGAAAGTTGTGATTGACATTGATTTATCCTAGATTTAACTTTACACTCGTCATAGTATTGAAGAATTGTTGCCTTGTTATTAAATAAAAATTCCTTAGCGCTCAATTCATTGAGTTCGACAACCAAAGCGTTTCTATTTTGTAGAAGTTGGTTGTTCTGTGTAATCTGAAAATCAATGTTTGGAATTATGTTTGCCAAACTTGCTGAAAAAGTTTGAAGGTTGATGTTCAACTCTCCACCATTTTGCAAAAATGAAATAATTGAGTTTTTAAATGCAGAAACTGCATTAGAGAATTGAATGTAGTTCTCTCTAAAATTTGGCACTAATTGCTCTAATTCTGTGAAGTTATCAGCAGGTGGAACGACTATGACATAGTATAAATTTTGTTTTTGTTGAATTACCCTGTTAATTGAATTTAATTGCATAGAAACATCGTTTAATACGAATTGATTAAATGTTTTCAACCTTTGTTGTGCTGTTTCGTCAAGTTCTTGTTGGCACAATACACATTTCTCTAAAGAACTGAAAGAAGGGAAATTTTGACCGTCCGAAAGATTTGAACTATGTGCGAAATTTTTTGCAGATTCCCATAAAGTTCGCCATGGATCTGTTCCAAAACCTTCAAGCGTGTTTACATTTTGCAGCTCGCTTGTCGCAATTTGGTATGCTTGGTTTACGGTTTCAAATGTACTTCTGTTTCTGATTAGTTCGTTAATATTTTCTTCATTAAATAGTGCTTCTATTTGTGCTATTTGTTGAATATAGCTATTTATTCTTGCCTTTTGGTTATTAAAATTCGTAATGTTTTGTTGAGGGTCCTGGGTTGTGGTTAAGTTTATAAGTTCTTGTTTTCTCTCTATGTTTACTTGCGTAAACTGGATATATGAATCAATGTCAGCCCGAGGTAAATTTTCTATAGTTCCGTACCATTGGGAAGTGTTGGTTTGAGGTGAAGCTTGTGGTAATACTGGTTTTTGTGTAGTATATGATGAAATAGACGCACTAAATACTTGAGAAATACTTCCAAAAACTGAAATCAGTTTTTCTAAAACATCAATACCAGTAGGCTTATACTCTGTAGGATTTTCATTGTTAATATAAATATCCCCACAGGAATTATCAAAAACAAAAATTGAATTGAGAACAGGATTGATTGGACTGTTTTCAGTCCAAGTGAAATTTGCATTTGAACCATTGTGTTCTAGAACAAAATCCACTTCTTGTTGGTTCGGCGATGGGCTGAAAACATTCTTTTTTAATGTTATGCTTGGGTTTCTGCTCCAACAAAGTTTTCTCAGAATTCGCGAATAGCTTGATTTACCTGAACCATTATTGCCATAGACTACCGTTAAACCAGAATTTGAAAATTCTAAATTTCCTTGTTCATGTAAGGCACAAATGTTTTTTGGATTGCTAAGACGGATTAACTTTGGGAAACTTCCACTTCCCACAGCCGCTACTGGAATATGAGTATTGTCTAATGGAATTGCATTCAAAGTAACCGATGTATCGCCACATTCTTTTTTTACCAATTGCACTAGTTCGTCAATATCGTTTTGCGTAAGTGATGTTGATGTAATTAATCTTCGTAAAGCATCTTGAACAAAAGATTGCTTGCCTTGGGACCAATTTAAAATTTCTTGATATATTGACATTGCTAAAAGCCTTTGGTTTTTATATAGTTTGTTACTATACGAATTGCTTAGTAAATTTTTTACAACTTCTATCACAATAAATCCTTAGGATGAAATATTGTGAACTTTATATTTCTAAATTGTCATAATTCCATTTAGTTTAGCTCTCATTAGCCTCTTGTATTGTATCTATTTCAGAAATCTTTCTAGCATGTTCTAAAAAAATAGTTATAGCACTTGTGAACTTCATGGTTTCATTGTCTTTTGCCTGGACTAAATTTCTTCTCTTGCATTTTTGAAAAAAGTTCTCCAAATCCACACTTCTACACACCCTTGAGTAGCTAGAGTTTTGAATCATTTCACGCACTTGAGTCATTGTGAAAGGAGACATGAGCTCATCATAAATGTTTTTACCTCGAAGATTTATTTCATAGACCATTACTGCTAAAACTATCATGATATCCTTGGAGAAGTTTTCTTTTGCATTTTGTGATGAAAGATAAAACACTTCATTTTTTCTCTCCAGTTGGTATCCATATGTATGATGAAAAAAATCGAGGTAATAATCAAAATTTTTAACAAGATCCTCAAAAAGCCCTTCGCCGTGAATGATGAATCTGCCCGAAAGAAGGCTATTTACTATTTCGAAATGATTCTCTGGTGACCTAAAGATAATCTCCTCACTCATACTGCCCCTTTGATTTGGACTACTGGTACATTAAAAACCTTATCCTCAGTGACAATCTCTTCTCTTTTTTCCGTGTATGTAACACTGAGATCTTCTGCCACAATAATCAATTTAGAAAGCTCTAAAAAGCTTTTGCTTTCAACAACCCCAATTTCTTCATTGAGGGTGTTATAAACCCAAAAATAGTAGTTATCATTAGGCAGGGATTGTTCTAATTTTTCCATATATTTCTCATTGTCGTATCGCCATTGATTAGAATCTATCTCCTCCACCTCACCTATAACAACATCCTCTATTGTCTCAGAATAGCCATCCCAGATATCCCTAGCATCGTAATAAGCACTATCGCTGTATGCTATTGATTGTGTTTTTTTATCTAGAATATTAGGCACTGTGTGCCCAGAAGGGTTGGCTAAATAATTAATACATCCCGTAAGAATCTGACTCTCTGTTTTTATTCTCTCTAGCAAAGGGGTGACTTCATTAACAAGAAGTCTATTTTCGGAAAGGATTTCTTTTTTTACCTGCTGAAAAACAGTGTAAACTCTCGCGTAGGCATCCTGCAGATTTCTATCACTATTAATTAGTTTCTGCTCATGGGCTTCTTCAATTACATTTTTAATAATGTGAGATATTGAATCACTGTGATCCTCTAGTATAAGATTGAGTGGCACAAGGTACATTCGTGATAGTTCTGATGCTTTTTTAACTTTTTGGGCATACGCTAATTTACTATTGTTTGCCTTTATTTGTTTTGTTTCTTCTATGAGTTTTTTAATGTTTCTTTTTAATTGACCCTCAAAGCGCACTATTTCTTTCTCCAGCCCCTCTAGATTACGAACTATTTCATTTTTCTCATGAGCCACCTTCAGCTCTGTAGACATTCTTAGTAAAGAGTCCCTATACTTAGCTATTTGTGCGGGCATATCCAAAGAGTAGTCATTAAATAATCCAGAAAGGAAATCAACATAAAAATCACGAAGCCTGTAGTTTTCCTCTGTTTGCATCTCCACAATGTCATATTCAATAAATTTGTCAATTATTTCTTTTGTGTTTAACTGCTCAAGTTGACTCAAAGCAACGTAACTTTTCTCTTTTTGAAGGTCATAAATAGCTCTGATTGTGTCAAAATGGTTCTCCATAAATCTCAATATTTTTCTTGGATCTATCACGCAGTCTCTCCAAATAAAATTTGTTGCTCCAGAAATAAGCCGCTATCAAGTTTTTTACGGACTGCTACAACATCCTTGTTTTCACTCTCTAATACATTTTTATAAGCAGTATCATGTTTCTTTCTCTGTGTTGCATACTTATCAAACAATGCTTCAAAATTATCAGGCATATAGAGTGAGGCGCGTGGGTAGACAATAGAAGCTCTTATAAACTCACTCAACCCAACATAGTCATAGTCTCCAAAGTGCAGATACTCTTTACATGTTATTTTTTTTAAAATTTGCTCTTTTGGAAGCCTTCCATAAAAATGAATAAATACATAACCTTCTCCCAAAAGTTTTTCAGCATTTAAAAAAGGCTCTACGTTCTCCACAAAACATATTTTATTGGCCTGTAGACTTTTAAGCACTGCACTGAAAAGTCCAAAGCGTTTTGTGTGCATTGCAAGATCAACACGCTCTCCATTTATGACAACGCTTCCATTTCCCCGAAGAAAAATGATTCTCTCTTTTTCAACAGAAGCGGCTTTCGTGTTTCTATATTTCATCTGACTATCGGTCTGGCTTTGGACATTAATGTCTGGATGTGGAAAAGCATTGGAATAAAAAGACTCAAAAGACTCTCTCATTTCAATAAGATAAACAAAACCCGCCCCTCTCCTCTTTTTTATGACAATCCCAGACTCCAGCATAGACTTGAAAACTTTTGAGCGCAAAACAACACGAGGCACTCTAGATGCGGGTAGGCAATTTTCACGCAGGAGCGAGGTGTAGAAGTCAAACTCTATCTTTGACATAGATGGCCCTTTTTTTATCAACAATTATTCTATCACCAGGAAGATGCTGTAGGTCATAGTATTTTTGAATATGTGTTTTTTTATCAGGACTTGCAAAAACTGGTAAGAAATTATTCTCCAGACATCTCTCGATAAAGCCCTTTACGTTCTCATCATCTACAGACGAGAGTTCATCTAGATAGATTACCAGCTTATTCTTCTCGTCTTGAATTATCGTATTCCCGACCATTGCCATGAATAGTGCTGTCTTAATCATAATGTCTGTGCCGTTAGATTCTATTTGCTGCTTAAGATCCCTTTCTCTCCCATCTACAACAAAAACAACCTCAAACAAATCAGACAAGGGTACACTTCTCTCGTTTCTTACATAGGATTTTAAAGTCTCCATTTGGCTGCTATGTATTCCTACGTTAAAGAGATTGGTTTTATCAATTTTAGCAATTGCATTTAAATCGCTTAAGATTTGTTTGTTTTTTTGGATTTTAATCTCAATGGTTTTAAGGTTAGAAATCTTATATTTTTTAAATTGTCTATTAAGCTTACTTACTGAAGCCTCAAAGTGTTCTAGGTCTTGAAGCAAGTTTGCAGTGGGCTTACTTATTTCATTGGTAATGCCCTCAACGAGTGCATCAATGGTTGCTTCTTTGTCTTGCAAAGAAGCTAAGTCTTCGCTTACTTCGACAATAAAATCCTCCTCACTTGCATGTTCTTTTTGTAGAGCATGCTTAAGCTCATTGAAGCTTCGACTTTCGTCTTCCTTTAGTTTTGCCAATTCTTTCTTTAATGTTCTTATTGCCTCATAAACATTGGAAATGTTTTTTTCCTCCTCTGGGGCAAGCGGGTGTGCATCTTGTTCATGAAAAACCTCCTCTAGTCTTCCATGCCAATCTTTAAGCTTTTGCTCCCTTTGTTCGAGTTTTGTTTGAGAATCTTCAATAGCAGTTTGCTGCTCCTGAGATTTCTTTAGGGCATTTTCTACTTCTTCTTTTTCTTTCTCCAGAGAGGACAAATCATTTTCTATTTTTTTAATTTCTTCAGAAATCTCCAATAGCTTTTCTTCCTCGTCAGAAAGGGAGCGTCTACGATCTATATTTTTACGAACCAAATCCAGTTCTTTTTCTTTTATCAGCTTGGTGGCTTGCAATTCTTGTTGTTTTACGATGTTTTGTTTAATAGATTCCAAGGTGGATAGTTCTCTCTTTTTGGCCTCTTGTTGCTTCTTGAGCGACTCTATGCTAATTGGGTCTCTAGCCATAACCTGATTGATGTCAACTTTTCCATCAAAAATAGATAAAACAGTTGAATTTGCGCTAGCGATTTCTTGTATCAAGGCGGACTTGTCTAGTTTTAAAACAGCATCAGAGAGAACGCTATTTAATATTTTTGAATCTTCTTGGTTTGCACATAGGTGGTGAATCAGTAAATTCTCGAAGTTGCGAATATCTCTTTCTAGCGTATCTATTTCGCGCTTGAGATTGTTAATCTTCTTTTCTACACTATCAATAGTGTGTTGCTCGTTTTTAATAACCGAAAGGCTATAGACAAGCTGTTCAACCTCGGCTTGAAGGTTTTGCTCTTGTGCTTCGAGCAGCTCCACTGGGTCAAGTTTTTTAATAAAATCTATTTCACTACTTTTTTGATTAAAGGCATCATTTCTCATTTTTATTTCGGTATTTAAGCTACCATCTTTTCCTATAATACCATCTCTTCTGCGCTCAAGAGGATCTATTTGATCTTTCTTGATTTTCTCAATTTCCAGCAACTTTTCATTGTGTAATTTTTTTATTTGACCAATATTTTCATTAAAAAGATAAAGAAAATTGCACAAGAGCTTGTGAAAGTGTTTATGCTTTATTTTATAATCATTAAACTTTTCCTCAAACTCATTAAATTTTCGCCCTGATACCTTAAGTCGTTCAATCTCCTTGATTTGCCTTTGCATGCTCTCTATTTTTTCACTGTTAGCAAGAGCGAACTTCACTCCACTCTTTTCTTTCCCGTCTGAGGCAAGAAGCGATGCTTTAAAAGCATCATTAGTTATTGAGCGAGGGTTTAGAAGGTATCTATAGATTCTGCTAAAAGTAGACTGCCTTATCTCTTTTTCCAACCAAAGCACACTTTTGTCTTTTACTGTTTCTCCAAAAAGCAGAGCTCTATAATCCTTATCACTCAACCTTTCAATTTTTCCAACCAAGGAACTCTGTACTGATGCAAAATCCAAAAGTGTAGTTTTTCCATCTTTTTCCCTGAAAAGCATAGGTTCAACCTCACTATAAGCAAGCTCAATCTTATAGTAAGCAAGCCCATTCTCATCCCTACGCAATAGAATGCAAAAGTATCCGTTCTTGTAAATTTCAAACAAAAGATAACTTTTATCTAACTGCTTAAAATAAAAATTTAGAGTCTCTTTTGGTGGGTGGGCAAAATTCCACTCTTTTTGATTAGGAACGTAAAGAAAGTTCAGAACACTTATTAGTGTTGTTTTACCACCATTATTGCGACCAACAATTTGTATAGAATCAGCATCTAATTCAATAACAGCCTTTTCATAGTTTGCGCAATTGAGTAAAACAATTTTATTGAGCATTTTTACCCTTTTCGTATGTCATAAATAAAATTTTCTACAAATACACTAGTATTGCAGTATTGTACATTAAATAACGATAAAAATATTTATCACTACTGTGTTATAATGATACGAAAGGGTTTGCATGAAAAAGAAAATAGAGGAATTATTGCCCGATTTACTACGAAGTATCTCCAGAGGTGTTGCAATATCCTCCATAGATATAGAACACAAGCATGGAATTAGCTCTAGCTCGGTTAGGGCACATCTTCGCGACTTGAGAGACAATTTTTACAAACCATATTACAAGTATGATGGTAGTAGTAAACGATGGGTTGCTACTGAAATTGGCTTTGTGGATAAAATGCTTCTAAAACCAGAAGAAGCAGTTATTTTAAACTCTATCCTTCGGAACAAAAACAAATTGGGCGCAAATCTAATTCCATGGCATGAAAAACTTGTTAACCACTATGTTAAAAGAGCCAGTTCCTTTATCTTTAAGCAAAACAATACTGAAGAAATTGATGAGGATATGGAGCAAGCTTTTGCTTTAATCCATAACGCTATCGATTTAAAACAAAAATTAAAATTAAAATACTCCGGTTACCACAGGATTGTTTATCCCTATAAAATTATAAACATAGAATACTACTGGTATCTCTTAGGCTATGAAGAGAATAGTGAAAAGCCAAACTCTGAAACAAGCATAATGAAATCCTATACTATGTCCAAATTAAGAGATATTTCCATTATAGATGAAAAATTCTACTATGACTTCGGAGACTTAGATAAAAAAATGAAGCATGTTCTTAATGCTTTTTTTGTCCCTAAAAATCCACTAATTCCCGTGGTGCTTCTTGTTAAAAAAGATTTTACTGATTATATCAACAGGTCCCCATTTTTTAGTGGCTGGCAATCTACCAATACGCAAGAAATTATCAAAGATCAAACATATATAAAATATACAACAGGTGTCACTGAACCTGAATTCAGGGAGATTATTCCTACAATCTTAAAATATATTCCAAACATTTTAGTTGAAGAGCCAATAGAACTACAAAAAATCATTGCCAATAGGCTCATTGAATATCAAAATCTTCACGCTTAATCTTTTTCTCAATCAAACCTCTTTTCATTGCTGCTAATTTTTTTTAGCGTTACTGTGCCTATACTTCTATTGTCAAAACACTTCGAGGATTAAAAATGATTTTAGGTATTGATGGCACCACTTACGAAACTCAGGATGAACAAGTTTTCTTTGAGGAGTACTTTGAGCAAGAAGGTCAAGACCTCCATGGCTATGATAAAAGCATGGACGCATTGGCATCTGAATGGATAAATTCAATATTTTAACCCAGGGTAAATAGTATTGTGGTTTTAACAGAAAATTGTATGGAGTGTATTATAAAATATAGTCTCTTTGTTTTTTTAATCATAATTCAAGAGTAACTATAGAAATTTGCCCACAAAGCAATTGAGACAGAGGAGAAGAATAAAATGGAAAATAACGTAAGATTCACAAACACAACCAATCCTGCTTTTGATTATGCTAGAGGCAAAGATGGGTTTTTAAAATTTGAGAATGGAATGGCTTATTTTTGGATTGAAGAAGAGCGCTATTATGTCTTTCGAACATCACTCATTACTAAAATTTCAAAAGCAGAAGAAGTATATAACTTTTACACTCTTAACTCCATCTACTCTTTTATATTTCTCCAAAAGGTAGATTTACCAAAGATAGCTCACGAGCACCCAGCGAAGAAAAAAGTTCTTCATTACATTCACAATAGACCATCTCATAGTTTTTTAGCAATTAGCCTCACAGGATTTCATGAGTTTATACGATTTGAAGAAAAAATAACTCGCATGGAAGCAAAAAAAATAATTGGCACTAGGGATTTTCCTCAGTATGCACTCATTATTGACATTCGACATCCAGTAGATGAAGCAGATGAGCATTATGGATTTAAAAAGCAGTTAATTGATGGTGCGGAATATATTTCAATTGATGAAATCAAAAGAGTATACCTCCTTGATATATTTAAAGAGTTTGGCTTGGATGCATCCAAACAATTTGTAACGCCACAAGAAGTTACTAATGTAATTTCTACCATCACAAAGCTTGAAGATACATGGCATGATGCGATTGTTGAACATGAAGAAGGAAATGAAAAAAAGAGGGAACTTATCAAGGAGTTTCCAGCGATTTTTACTCCAGATTTTTACATTCAATGTGAAGAGGGATGGTTTGGTATCATTCGAGAATGCTGTTGTAAACTAATGAAGTATGCCAAAGAGCAGAACATCCAACCACCAGTTTTTCAACAGATCACTGAAAAGTTTGGAACCTTGTGGCTTAATTTTTATTTCTCACAAGTTGAAGAATTAGAGCATAAAAAAGCATTTGGTTCTATTATTGATGTCGCAGAAGAAAAGAGTAAATACATTTGTGAGCGGTGTGGCAAAAAAGTTGAGAATCCTATCGACTTATCCAATATAACTATTTCCAAAATAGGAAAGAATTATTGTAACCAGTGTAAAAATAGGTGATGCAGGGATTACCTTTGTAGATTACAGGAGTAAAAAATGAAACTTGACTACATTACAGCCGACACCCACTTTGGCCATATTAATATCAATACCTATGAGCCCTCTCGCATGGGCAAAGCGCAAATGGAGGGATATGATTACTTTGATCACTACATGATTGATGAGTGGAATGATAGAGTAAAGACAAGTGATAATGTTCTGCATCTTGGAGACTTTGCATTCAAGGATGGATATAAAGTAGCAAAAAAACTAAATGGCAATGTAGCTCTAATAAAGGGTAACCATGATAGAGAAAAACATCTTGAATATTATCGCTCAATTGGATGGAGAATTATTGATTCAATTGAAGTTGAAGTGGCGAGTATGAGCAACAAAGAAAAAGCTGGACTTAAAAATTTACAAATAAAAATATCAAATTCTAAAGAGCATAAGCTCGCTGCTGCTCTTGTGGTGGAATTAAATGACCAAAGGGTCTTGTTTTCTCATTTTCCCGTATTTGACGATAACCCCTATGATGAAAAATACAAAACAACTACCGATGTTTTGGAGGAACTCTATATTTTATTTGATTGCAAGCTTAACATCCATGGACACACTCACTCAGCCGGTGCCAAGGAGAGGTTTTGCAAAAGTGCATGTTTGGAGCTTAATGACTTTAAACTACTTGAGCTAGAAAGTATCCTTAAATACATGGGAAAAGAGTAATGGCCGTCACGATAAAGCTCATAGGATTAGAGCAATGAATGAACCTCTTTATATCATAGGCGATGTACATGGATGCTATAAAACCCTCATCTCACTTGTGAAACAATTGCCTAAAAATGCCAAACTTGTCTTCGTTGGCGACCTTATAGACAGGGGTCCAGATTCTGCAAAAGTAGTAGAGTTTGCAAAAAGTAATAATTATTCATGCGTGTTGGGGAATCATGAAGTTTTTATGGTTCAAGCACTCGATCAACAACTCAAAGAAAAATCAATAAGCGAATACATGAATAACCACTATTTTTGGAGAAAAAATGGTGGTGTTGCAACACTTACAAGTTACCATGATCCAATATACAATATCGATGAGCATCACGAGTGGATGAAGCAATTGCCACTATATTTAGAATTTGATATTGAGGATGAATTTGGAAGAACTCTTTTAATCACTCATGGAGCAGGATTACCATTTTACGACAAGCTAGACAGTCGTCAAGATGAAGTCACAACAAACCGAGAAATGACTAAAACCAAGTGGAACCACGTGGTAAATGTTTTTGGGCACAGTCCCTACAAAGAGCCAAAATTTTATTTAAACTATATCGGAATTGATACTGGGTGTGTATATGGACGATACGAAAAAGATGGCTACTTAACCGCCCTAGAGTGGCCTAGTAAAAAAATTATTCAACAAAAGTATATTGGATAAACTGTGAAAATAGACATCCTCTCAGATATCCATATAGATATGTGGCATGAGCCTCATTCTGCACTAACACCACGTAAAAAGAGGATGATTTTTTCAAAAGCACTGCCACAAGAATCTGGTGAAGTTTTAGTGATTGCAGGTGACCTTGGTCACTACAATAAACAAAACCTAGACCTATTAAAATGGTTTCAAGATGAGTATGGATATAAAATTATCTATGTCTGGGGTAATCATGACTATTATCTAGTGAGTAATTCCCAAAGAAGTGAATACAAAAACTCTATTGTTAAAGCTCAAGAATTAAGAGAGATGATAAATGAGCAAGAGGGAATGTATCATCTTGATGGAGAGGCAATAGAGATAAATGGAATCCGCCTTGGAGGCTGCAATGGTTGGTACGATGGCTCGCTTTACAATAAAAATAGCGAATTAACCAATATTCTTTGGAAAGTGTCAAGCGCAATCCAAAAATGTACCACAAGGTAGCGTTCAAAAGTCTCTTGTCCACACCTCTATAATTAAAATTAAAACCATTGCACCTTATTTTTTCATAAAATATTTCCATTATTAAACTCAATAAACCAATTCGTAAACCACTATTTCTATACTTATAAAGTCTTTAGAGGTTGCTCCTTTTGATATTTCTTTCTTGTTCGCAAATAATCCTTTTTTAATTTTATTCACATGGTTATACAATTTTATTAAATAAATATATCTTTTGCAACATTTAATAAGACATGTTTAATCTTTTTTTGCATTGATTTTTTTATTTTTTTATGGTCGTAAAATTTTTTCCTTTCAACTGGCAGTTTGGCATAGCTTCTTTTATGATTTTTATTGGAAGAGTATGCACCTTTAATTTTAGTAATTTTAACCAATAAAGGCACAATATGTTTTTTAGTTATTTTTCTTTCTGTTAGTTGAAAGACAACGCCAAGGAAAGATTCATGATTGCTGTGTCTATTAATCTCTAACAAATAAGCACATTTTTTGTTTTGCAACACTATTTTTACTAGCAATGCTTTTCTATTCATATTATTTTTTGTCAGCCAACTTTTGTTTTTTTCTAAGTCTGGATGGTCCATAGGAAAATAACAATAACTAGGCGTCAGTGTTGTGTTGGCATCATTATTTAGATAGTATATATTCTCAATATTTAGGTCTTTGTCATATTTAAGATTTTCCAAAGCATCTTTAACTTCTCTCAAGACTTTGTGCTGTTCTATGTTGTTTGCAGGACGATGCTCTGGAGGATTTTCATTTTTTGGTTCAATTTTTATGGCTGCAATATTTTCAGAGTCTAATCCACTTTTCATCTCTCCAGAAGAAATTGCTTCAATCTCATTTATGTTTTCGACATAACTGTTTGACGAAAATTGTTCTTGCTCTTCTTCAATATAAATTATATCATCAGCATCCTCTGTTTCTACTTCACTTTTTATATACATCACCCCATTTGATCTTGATGGATTTTTTTTGTATGTTATTTCTTTTTCAGTATCGGTATTAATATTTTGATTTGTAGGTAAATTCTTTTCAGCATCTTCTGAATTATTTTTTGGCAATACTACCTTAATTTGATGGCAACTAGGAAATGAAAATTTAGAAATTCTAAAAACTAGAAAAGTTTCTTTATCTATCCAAATTCCATCTACTGTTAGTTTAAGGTTTTTAGGATTATATGGTAGAACAATGGGTTGCCTATTGGAATAGGGATTTCCATCTTTATCAAGACTAGTAGTCTGCAAACTATTCCACAACTTAGAAACATTATTTCGTGTTGTATGATTACATGCCAAGTATGCTAAAAACTTTAGTGTTGATGCATCCTTGTTACTATCTATCTTAATTTTATAAAATGTATCTTCTTTTGAATATTCCTTAATATTTTTTTCCAAAAATATATCTACATTATTCATCATAATTTGATTTCTTAATTGTTGATTTTTTGGCAACCACGTACTGGTCATAAATTCCATAGATGGAACTAAAACAGTTTTATTATTTTCTGAAAAAAGTTTTACCATTGTGGAGTTAAAAAAATAAACTTTTCCTTTTTTAGACAATTCTCCCAAAGAATATTTGAATGGAGGAATATACCAATGTCTATTATTTTTAGTTGAGAAAAGAATGCTTTGTGCTTCATATTCTGTGAAATTAAATGCATACTCTTCTCGAACAACAGTAGTTTTATTATATTGCTTCCAATGTTCTTTTAGCCTATGTTTACCATGCCAAATCGATCCTATACGCAAAATATCAAGGTTAGGAACACCTATTTTATACATTTCTGATTTTTCAGATATTACTCCATCTTCAATTTTTTTAAACAACACCGCAATTAATGGAATATCTGCTGCTAGGCTATCATTTCTAAAAATTGGACCATACCACCAGACTACTCTTTGAACGTCATCATCAGGCAATGCCTCAATTGGTGGTACTGTGGTGTCTAACTGCATTTAAAATTCCCAAAAACTTTTTTGTAGCAAAGTTTGTTGGAATGTAGCAAGTTTTGTTGGAAATGACATCCACCACCAAAAATTGAGGGCTTTGATGATGTGTGATGAGGACTTCTAAAGGCTCTTACTG
>LFRM01113112.1_pt1 | contig 38540 bp, 29 predicted proteins | sample 618341 | NCBI WGS metagenome assembly LFRM01 (sample SAMN03654438, study PRJNA283298) | anaerobic digester metagenome | isolation source: pool of bioreactors CSTR01a, CSTR02a, and CSTR03a thermophilic anaerobic... | place: Denmark: Kgs. Lyngby | collected 2014-05-21 | reverse complement strand
CAGCAACCTGACAAGCGTAGAGGCATGCTCTGTTGCCAGCTTTGATGGGAGGTTTGCATTCAGGTTTGCAGAGAGTACGAACAGGGTCTCTGGAACCAGGGCTGTTATCTTCTCCAGAATTGAGGCATATGTCCTGCACTCCGTTGCATCGTGGGTATTGGTGAGCATAGGCAGCACCGGCACCCCCTTTGCATAGGAATCTGTCAGGGGGAGGGTAAGTTCGACCGCAGGCTCCTCAATGAAGTAGCTGTTCTCCGCCTTGATATCATCACCGAAGAGCGAGAGCAGGGTATTCCGTATCTCTGTAGCATAGTGAATATCGGTATGGGGCAGCCTGATACCCTCTCCTGTCGGGACGAAGAGGAAGTGCGGCTTGTCCACATCCAACGCCTCCTGGTGCAGTGGAGCGAGTATTACAACCAGTTTTGGCTGCAGGGAGGAAACGGCAAGGAAGCTTTTATGCAACAGCTTCAGGACATGCGTATAGCTGGCATGGGGGGTGAGGATCGCAGAGGGGAGGCTTGATAGCTTATCCCCTTTGTCTGTCTGTCCGATCCGTATTGCGCACTGGGCGGAGAGGGTCTCCCTGTCATGAGGGTAAAATATGGTGTGATGTTCACTTTTATGCATCTTCATCCTCCGAAAGTAGTCTTGCAAGGCGTCCTTCGTCCAGTGTTACCGAAAGATTTTTCTCTTGAGTTGGTATGACCTCTCCGGTCTTCCCTTTCTTGGGTCGCCTGAGATACTTTACCTGCGTGTAGTAGAGGTCTGCCTTGCCCTGGTTCTTGGCCTTGCTGAAGACAAGGGCGAGGTTTGCCGCATCAAGGAGCACATCCAAGGGGACGCTCTTGTCCCTTTTGAATTTGATGAATACATATCCTCCCGGGGTGTCGCGCGTATGCATCCAGTAGTCGTTTCCTCGTACCCAGCGGCGCAGAAGCTCATCATTTTCCTTGGCATTCCGTCCTACCAGCAGCGTAAACTGCCCGCTTTGAATGGTGAGCCCCGGGGATCTGACCTTGGTCACCTTGTCTGCAGTCTCACTTCCCAGTTCACGTTTCAGGAGCCGGATGTCTGATTTTTCATCCCCGCTGGAGGTGAGAAGCCTGGCATACTTAGCCACACAAGCTTGCAGTTCAAGCTGGACCTTCTCGTACTCCGCCCTGGCATTCTCGAAGGTGCCTTTCAACCTTTGGTAACGCTCATAGTAGTTCTGGATCTGGAGACTGGGGCGAATGGTTTCCTTCAGGGGGATGGTGATTCTCTCTGCGCTCTCCCAGTCGTCAACCTCAATAGATGTCGAATGCTTTTCGATCAGGTGGATATTGGCACTGAGCAGGTCCCCCATCTTCTTGAAATGCTCGAACTTCCCGCTTTCGGCCATCTTCCGTTCGAGGGAAAGCGCACTTGACTCTATCTGCTGTACCTCCCTGTCACGTTTGCGCCGTATCTTGAGCAGCAGGTCTTCGAGTGTCTGGGAATTGCTGGCCTGACCGTACTCCTCCTCTATCTGGCGATTGAATGAGGTTTCGCCTCGCTCGCGGATGGGGAACTTGCCCCCGTCATCCGGTTTCTCTTCAGGAGGGACAAAGACAGCTCCGCTTTTCTCTCCCCTGTTGGGGCGGCGATAGAGCAGGTCCAAAATAGTGTTGTCCTCATCGGTTATGAAGATGTTTGCTCCAGGGCCGCTATAGAAACGAAAATGGAGGTAGAGCGTGCGACCGTGATTGTCCGCCTTCAAGGTGATCATGCGGTCAAAAGGAGTCTGTGCGACACTTACTATCCTGGCCCCTTCCAGGTTGGCACGACAGAACTGCACAAATCTCTGGAGCTTGGCTGTCTTTCCCATCTGCTGTACGGCGATGGGGTGGCTAGCCATATGCATCCGGCTGTAGGGGGTGCCGACCTCCGTATACAACGTCCATCTGCCATGGCTGGGATGGTATAGGTGCCAGCTCAATGAGTGAAAGTCGTGCTGTACCACAGATTGCAGGCTACTTCCCTCCAAGGGGAGCTCTTCCAGTATGAGCGCAAGTTCACGCCAGTTTAACGACATTGTCTCTCCGTAGGGTATCGTAAGCTGTTTTTACCCCGCCTGCAAGATAGAACGATCCGCAGACGAGGATGGCCGCACCGGGTGGTGTGTTGGCCATAGCGTTTGCAAGAGCCTGCCCATTGTCCTCTATCAGGCGGATGTCATACTCTGTCGGGCGTGTGGTGGCCAACTGCCTGAGTTGTTGTTCGATGAGGGAGATATCGCTCTTCTTGAACGTTCCAGGTCTGGATATGATGACTTTACTGAAGTGATCAAGGACCAAGGATCCCATATGGGTGTGGTCCTTATCCTCCAAAGCCCCGTAAATGATCGTATTTTCCTTTGAGGGGTGGAGGGAAGAGAAGGATTCGAGCAAGGCCTGGAGCGAGTGTGAGGTATGGGCTCCGTCCAGATAGATGTCAGGGGCATCCGAAATCTTTTGGAACCTCCCGGGAAGTGTGTTGCGTTGCAGGGCATCTGCTGTATGTTCGCCGAAAAGCCCTAGCTTTCTGAGCACCATGAGGGCAAGGGCGCAGTTTTGGGCTTGGACCTTGCCCATCATGGAGAGAGTGAGCCGCTCATGGGTCTTGTCTTTCCACCAGTACTCTACGATCTCTCCCCCGCTGGTGATCTTGTAGCTGTAGGTAAGGAGCTCTTCAGAGAGGGTGGTGACAGGACTCTGCTGCTGTTGTGCCTCCTTTTTAAAGACCTCCATTACGGCAGGCTCCTGGTAGCCGATGAAGCAAGGAACCTTATGTTTGATGATTTTGCTTTTTTCATAGGCTATCTTTTCCAACGTGTCACCGAGGATCTTCGTATGTTCCATCTCTATGGGGCAGAGGACAGTAGCATCTGCAATGATGGTATTCGTCGCATCGAGGCGACCACCCAGCCCGGTCTCTATGACGGCCCACTGGCACCCTGAAAGGGAGAAGAGCAGATAGGCAAAGGAGGTGAACAGCTCGAAGGTGGTCGGATAGGTCTCTCCCCACTGGTCACTGAAGCTGAATCCCTCAAGCCTGCATCTGAGTTCGTTGCCTGCTTCGATCAGCTGGCTGTCAGGAAAAAAGGTGCCGCTTTGGGTGAAGCGCTCGCGGTAGTCGACCAGATGTGGAGATACATACAAGCCTGTCTTGTACCCTAGGGAGGTAAGACCGCTTGCCAGATAGGAGGCTGTGGAGCCTTTGCCCTTGGATCCTGCAAGATGGATCTTCTTGAAGGATAGTTCAGGGTTGCCAATATAGGAGAGGATCGCATGCATGCGATCCAGACGATAGGTTCTGGTGGTATAGTGGTCTGTCTGCTTTTCCAGGTTGGTAAAGCTTTCCATGTAGGTGACCACCTCTTGGAAAGAAGTAAACTGCATAGCTGTAAACACCTCGCGACAACTGTAATAGCATACGCGCCTTTGGTCAACGAGAGGTGCTTTGGCTTATGGCTTTACGAGGACATCTTCTGCTGTGTCGGCGCTGAGAATCCTATCCATCTCGTCTAGGACGCCTTGGGTAAGGGGGCCAAAGTCAAACATTGGCCTGAGACGGGCAAACAGTGGACGCACGAAATGTCTCAACTGGCTCTTGTCCTTCTCCAAGGTGCTTTTGCTTTGAAGGGTGAGAACGGTAACTTCTGAAGGAGAGTAATAGGTTCCAACCTCCTTGAATCCGAACTTCTTGTAGAGTTTTATGGTCTTCAGGTCGTCGGCAAATACATCGATGACCAGGTTCTCGACCCCCTGGCTGCGGGCGAGCAGGAAGACCAGAATGATGAGACCGATGGAGGCGGAGGTGTTTCTCATCTCCGGCAGGACCGCAAGGCGGATAATTTCAGAGCAGTTGCGTGATTGCAACACCGATTCAATGTCGAAATACTCGGAGATGGGCAAGGGCCAGAAATGCTCGCTTGTCATCAGGGAGACAGTCCCGACCGGATGCAGCCCCTTGAAGGCCAGGATGTGCATCGCCTTCTCGTCCTCTTGCCGGTGGATGGACTCCTCTAGGTAGCCTTTTTCCCCGACCAGCACCTTCCTTTGGATAAAGAACACATCATTCATCCCTGCCTGATCATTGACCAGAGCGAATCGAATGATGTCCCTTCTCTCATCATTGGCTGGGAATATAATGGTAAATTCCGTGCCTACACCAATTTCGCTTTTCACTCTGATCCTCCCTCCCATCTTGTCTACAATATTATAACAGTTGGAGAGCCCGAGGCCTGTGCCCGAACCCGGTGCCTTTGTAGTGAAGAAAGGGGTGAATATCTGGTTGATATCCTCGTCTGCGATACCGCACCCGGTATCTGCGATCCTGATGGTTACCAGCCCGTCACTCTCTATGCAGGAGAGTGTGAGCGTCCCATCACCGTCCATGGCTTGGATGGCGTTTACAATGAAGTTCAAGAAGAGCTGTTGCAGCTTGCCTTCGTTTGCTTCAAGGAAGGGAAGGGCGTGGTAGTTCCTTCTGACATCGATATTCTGGGAGTCTATGCCCCGCAATGCTAGTCTGAGGGAAAATTCCAGTATCCTTACGAGTTCTACGGATTGGTCCTCTTTGGCCTCGTCATTCTCTTCTTTTCGAGAGTAGAGAGCAAGCTCTCTTATGACATCCGCGGCTGCCTTTGAATAGGAGAGAATATCCTCTAGATATTCGTGGTGGGCATGGTTTTGCTCCACTTCACTAAGCATGATCTCTGTGGTGCCGAGGATCCCTGCAAGCGGATTGTTCAGCTCATGGGCGATTCCGGCAGCCAAGGTTCCGATACCTGCCATCTTCTCAGTCCTTACCAGCTCCTCTTGCAGTTTTTTCTGTTCGGTAATGTCGTTTATGATCTCAATGAATACATTCTTGGCATTCTCAGGTACCTTCACATTATGGAACTGAAAGGAGTAGATCTTATCCTTGATCGTAGTCTCCGTCTCCTCCACAGCTCCGTTGTGCAGGCAGTCGAGGGCCTGGCAGAACGGACAGGGCCTCGAACGCTGGAAGAAGGCTCGATAGCATTTGCTTCCTATGAGGCAGTTCTTGTTGTTGCCGAAGAATGCGACAGCAGCTGTGTTTGCTTCCTGGATGGTGAAGTCGATGTCGATCAGGCATACGGGGGAAGCTATGCCGTTGAAGATGGCCTCCATCTTGTTCTTGCTTATGGTAAGCTCATCTCCCTGTTCCTTGAGCCGTTCGAAGGAAAGGGCGTTTTCCAGTGAGAGGGAACTTTGGGCAGCGAGGATTTCAAGCGCTTCAAGCTCGATCGGGCTGATAAGGGATTTGGTATAGTCATATCCGATGAGAATGTATCCTGCGATTTGTTTCCTGAAGACAAGGGGTATGAGCACATCGGCAGGAGGGAGTTGGGCGCTGACTTCGAAGCGCTGCTCGTCTGGGTTCACATTGAGTATTGAAGAGGTGTTTTCAAGCCTGAGTTTATGGAGTTTCTCCTCTACGATCGGGGGGAAGTTGAAGAGTACCTCATCTCCCTCCTGCAAGGAGGTCGGGCATTTGCTGTTGGCCACCATGGTGAATTCCCCGTTACTGTCCAGGCGTTTCACTACAAATATGACCCATTCGGTTTTCAGTCCGGAACTCAGGTTTTTCACCACCTCGTCACCCAGTTCCTTGAGATTGACTATTGTCGTCAGCTTATGGCTGAGATTCTTGATGGTTGTCTGGTAGGGGTGCCGTTTGGGGATGATGACGCTGTCGACCAGATATACGAGCAGGTTCCTTACCGGATGGATGATTATGGCAGTCACCACTCCGAGGATGAGTGTGAGTTGCAACGTGTTTCCTGTGAACAGATTGCTGTTGAATAGCTGGATTACGAATATGATGATGTAATATGATACTGAGGCTACGATGATCAGGATGGTGGAGTAGATGATGTTGATGGCAATGCGTGAGTAGCTGATCAGCTTGTACCTGTAGATGGTGTAGAAGAGCAACAGGGCATTGATGGTGGCTGCAAATATGTCGATGGGGTATATTCCCAGTTTAGGGAAAATGTTCATGAAGATACCGATGAGCATGACCACTACTCCGATAAGGGGAAGCAGCAGGTTTTTGTGGGTCTTCTTCAGCGGTTTGTATTTGGTCCCGAAGAGAAGGATGATGAGGGTGAGTATCAGATAGGCGTAGCTGATCGAGTAAGCCGAAATGTATCCCGGTGCCAGGTTGTAGTAGAAAGCCCCATCAGCGGTGAAGCCTGCGGATTGCACGATATTACCGGTGAAGTTGAGGATCATGAGGGGGATGATCAGGAGATAACTTATGGCGATGAATATCCTGATGGACCGTTTGCGTATTTCCAGCATATCAACGATGAAGTTGCTCAGGGCGAAGGGTACTGATAGCAACCCTATGAGCATGACCCTATTCCAGAAGATAGGTGTCATGAAGCCGCTGTTGAGGTGCATCATCATCGAGCCGAAACTCCAGATGGAGACAAAGACCATATAGAGCTGGAATGACCAGTAGAATCCATCCTTCTTATACTGCATGAAACCGAACACAGCAAAAAACACATAGAGTATAAAAGCCACTGCAGGTATGATTGTGGATATGTCAATGATCATGGAGGATCCTTTTTTACTTTCAAATGAAGATGATTTGTATTAGTATAGAGCCATTATATGGGATTAATCAAACTGTTTCTTATAGGAGCCACCGGATATTTGCTTGCAGGACTCTACGATGTGGCTATTTTGTATGACAAGCCCTTGGTGAGGAAGCTCCTCTATGTAGGGTTTTTCATCACGGCAGTACCGTACCCGGTGATTTTTTTCACCAGGGTCTCGCCCCTGCCCGGCTTTGCCGCCTGGATCGTCTTTCCCCTGGTCATACCCTTTGCCCTGCTGCTGGTCTATTCGGTATTGGTGGAGATCGCACTGCATTCGGGAAGCAGTGGGAAACTTTACCAAGGGGGTACCTATAAAATATCTAGACACCCCGGTTTCATATGGTATACAGTGATCAATATGTTGGTTTCTATATACTATTGGAACTATCATGTTACTATGCTTTTTCTAGGACTCACCCTATGCAATCTTGTCCTGATAACTGTGGAGGACCGGATACTTTTCCCTAGGATGTTTGATGAGTACAGGGAGTATAGAAGAAGCACGCCATTCATTCTGTAGATACACCTTTGGAGATACTTGCAATGGATAAACACATAATAACGACCGATGATGACCAGGCAATACGCAAGGTCCTACAGATATTGCTGCGAAAGGAAGGGTATCGGGTTACCGTATGCTCCAGCGGTGATGAGTTGCTCTCCATCCTCAAGAAAGATTCCCCTACAGTGGATCTGGTGCTTTTGGACATAAAGATGCCGGGTCTATCCGGTATGCAGGTCCTTGAAGCCCTGCGACGCAACTACCCACGCATCCCAGTCGTCATGCTTACAGCATTCAATGATCTTGAAACCGGCATGAAGGCGATTCGCATGGGTGCGAGCGATTACCTCACCAAGCCTGTCCGCCGTGAAGTGCTGGTCGAGTGTGTCAGCCGGGTGCTCAATGCGACGGCCCTCAAGCAGGACGAGGTAGCCGAGATGGTCCATTCACAAGCTCAGCAGAAGAAGTTGGAGGACCAGCTTCAGAGCGCTCTTATCGCCTTGGAGAGTACGACGTTGGCTACCCTTGAAGCATTTACTGAAACAATCGAACAGAAAGACCCCTATACCAAGGGGCATTGCAGTCGTGTCCGCACCATCTCCCTGGCCATAGCACAGGCCCTTGATTTTACAGATGAGAGGCTGCAGATCCTTGAGGGGGGTGCGTTGTTGCATGATATCGGCAAGATTGGAATTCCTGAAGAGATATTGAACAAGGCGGCCAAACTGACAAAGAGCGAGTATGACATCATACGGGAACACCCTGCCTCAGGAGAGAGGATAATCAAGCATATCGATATGTTCCAGGCGTACCGTCCCATCATCCGCAGCCATCATGAGCGGATGGACGGCAAAGGCTACCCGGACGGGCTGAAGGGGGAGGATATCCCCGTCGATGTCCGCATCGTATCCCTTGCAGATGCATTCGACGCGATGACCACCAGCCGGGCATACCGCTCTGCCCTGCCCACTGAGTTTGCAGTCGAGGAACTGAAGCTTAATAGCGGCACCCAGTTCGACCCCGATCTGGTGAACCTGTTCATAGAGCGGGAGATTTTCCTCCTCTAAGAGGCAAGTGTTGTCCGTATGCCCTCAAGAGAACAGATAGCGAGGTCCTCGTCTGCCGGATACCTCCGTACACTCCACATTGAAGACCCGTTCAATGGCCTCGGACCGCAGCAACTCAGCCGGTGTCGCATACGTAGCGACCTTACCCCCATCCAACAGGCATATGTGATCTGAAACCTCAAGTGCCGAGCCTAGGTCATGCATCACCGCTATGATGCACTTGCCCTGGTGTTTGAGAGTTTTCAACAGGTGGAGTATCTCCCTCTGCACTGCAAGGTCCAGATACGTCGCAGGCTCGTCCAAGGCGATGTAGGGCGTGTCTTGGGCAAGGGCCATGGCAAGGTATGCCTTCTGCCTCTCCCCTCCGCTTATTCGGAGAAGACTTTTGTGCCGCAGGGCATTCAGGCCCATGGTTTCCAATGCCCTTTCCACCAGGAGGTGGTCCTGTTCGTCCCTCTTTTTTGAAAAACCCAGATGAGGGTACCGGCCATGGGAAACCAATGAGTGGACGGTGCAGTTCGAGTCTAGGTGATCCTGGCTCAGGAACGCCACTTTTTTTGCCCACTGCCTACGGGTATATTCCTGTTGGCCCTTGCCATCCAGGACCACGCTTCCCGAAAGGGGGCTGAGCAGGGAACAGGCGCTTTTGAGCAGAGTGGACTTTCCTGTCCCGTTCTTACCTATTATGGTTGTAATCTCTCCGGGACGAAAGGTGAGGGAGACATCGCAAACTACCTCCCTGCCCCTGTACCCTACACTTATGTTCTTGAGTTCAAGCATGGCAATCGCTTCTTTTTCGTTTGAAGAGCAGGAAGAGAAAGAAGGGGCTCCCTAAAAACGAAAGGACTATCCCCACAGGCAGTTCATACGGGCTGAAGACAGTCCTGGCCACCAGATCACATCCAAGGGTGATGATGGCACCTGCCAGTGCGGTCAAGGGAAGTGAGAGGGCACTCTCCTCTCCAACTAGAGAGCGCATCATGTGGGGTACTACCAATCCGACAAATCCTATCAGGCCGCACATGCTGACCACGCTCGCACTGAGCAGGGATGCGAGCATCAGGGCCAGAAAACGGGTTCTGCCCACTTCAAGGCCCAAGGAGAGAGCCACTTCATCCCCCAAGGCGAGGATGTTCAAATCCTTGCCTAGCAAAAAAGAGAGGAGGACTCCCCCTATTATGTAAGGGGAGGTTTGCGACACTTGTGAGAAGGGGACATGGGCGAATGAACCGATGAGAAAATCCAACCTGCCCATCTGTGTGTCCGGTCTGAGGGTGAGCAGGGTGTCGGTAAAGGAGCCCAGCAACGAAGAGACGGCGACCCCTGCCAGGATGATGGTGAGGCGGGTCGAACCCGAACGGCGTGCCAAGGCATATACCAGTATGCTCGATCCCAGCGCACCGACAAAAGCAAACAGGGTCCCCAGGGGTATCAGATGAGGGAAAAAGGCTGAAGCAAGCAGGGCGAACAGCCCGGCTCCTGAGTTGACTCCGATGATGGAAGGTCCTGCAAGGGGATTGTGCAGCACTTTCTGAAGAAGGTGGCCGGAGAGAGCTAGGGCCATACCACAAAATAGTGCTGCAAGTGTCCTGGGGAGTCGGATATGACGCACTATCCTGTATGCTGCACTGAGCCTGTCTTTCCCTTGAAGGATAAGAAGCAGGCCTTTGAGCCCTATCCGTGTCGAACCGATGGAGAGACTTAGGGCGAAGAGGCTGCATAGGCAGAGGATGAGCAGGCCCAGAAGCATCGCTTCTTTTTTCTTATCGGGCGAGGAGCTTTGCAAGATAGGCATAACTTTCCCCCCATCGGTTGTTTGGTTTGTAATGGAACAGGTTTTTGGGCAAGAGGTGGTAGCGTCCGCCCTTTACCGCTTTGAGGGCTGCAAAAGCCTTGTTTGTAGCCAAAAGATGATCCATGGTCGCTTGTGCGGCTTGTTCGTCACCCATGGGTATGACAAAAATATAGGAGGGTTCTTCCCAGACAATGCTCTCCATGCTCAACTCCTCAAGCAACGAAGGGTGCAGGTCGGTGAGGTTGGTATACCCCAGTTCATCCAGCATGGTGGAGACCATGTTGTCTCCCCCCTTTGCCCTGATTTTTGTGGAGTATGAACGGAGCAGGAGGTAGGTCCGGTTGTTTGTCTGAGCAGGATCCTTGTGATTTGCCAAGATACGCTCAACACCCTTCAGGGTATCTAATCCGTTTGTCTGATAGAGGTCCTTGCGCCCTGTGAGGGTGGTGCACGCCTGTAGCATGAAAAGGTAATCCTCCACTCTCTCCACATGGAAGTACGCATGTGGTATTCGGCACTCTGTGAGCAGGGGCGATAGGGCGAGATGGGAGGGGATTTCGGTGGTGAGCAGGACAAGGTCAGGCTCCAGGGCGATGATCGCTTCGCTGTTGGGGTCCTTTATTGTTCCGATGGTCCGTACGTCTTCGCTAAGGGTGAAGGTCTTTCGGGTGTGTGAATCGGAGGTGGTTCCAACCAGGGAGCCTCCGCTGAGTAACCAGGTCTCGGCAAAGGATGCGCTGAGGGCGATCACCCGCTCAGGTCTATGGGTAAGTGTGACTTCCCTCCCTAATGAATCTGTAAATCGGAGAGGATCGGTCTGCTTGCCCGCAATCTGGTCGGGGTGGGAACCTCTCTCTTTGCACCCTGCCAAAAGCAAGATGCAAAGAGAGAGCAGGAGTACTGTTTTACCTGTTTCCAGTGCGAAAAGGATACCGGTAGGCACCCCCCTGCAAGTTCCCTTATCAGTCATGGCTGATAATCTCCTCCTTATGCAGGAGCAGGTCATCTGACAGGAGCTTCTGTTCGACTTCAGCCATTCCCAAGCGTTCGATAACTGTAGAGAAGCGCTCGCCTTGCTTCCCCTCGTCCTTAAAGAGCAACAGGGATTTTTCTATCAGGTTGAGAACCTCCTCCTTTGTAAAAAGTGTGCTCATGGGTGTCCCCATGCGTATCTGTTTTCCCCACCGGCCACCCAGGAATACCTTGTAGAGTGTCCGCTCGGCCCTAATCGCACCGAAAGGGCAGGCTTTGATGCACCTCCCACAGTTGTTGCAGGAGGCCCTTTCAATGCAGGGGACCTCTGCTGCTGTGCGCCGGATTGCCTTTTGAGGGCAACCCTCCTCTGCTGCGCAGAGCCTGCACTGTTTGCAGATGCTTGCATCCAGCAAGGGTACCCTCTGTCCTACGATGCCAAAATCGTTGAGTTCGGGCTTTATGCAGTTGTTCGGGCATCCGCCGACACCTATCTTGAATTTGTGGGGGAGGTTCACAGATCGGTACCCTTCATAGAAACGGTTGTGAATTTCAAGGTTGAGGGCATTGGTGTCATACAGGCCGAAGACGCATGTGCTGCCTTTACAGCTGGTCACCGGACGCACTTTTGCACCGGTGCCTCCTGTCATCAGACCCGCTGCATGAATGTGTCGCTTGAATGGTTCAATCAGGTCATAAGGGATGTGGGGAAGTTCAACGGTCATTCGACTGGTGAAACTGACCTTCGAATCCCCGTACAATTTTGCGGCTTCCCCAATTGCTATGGTCTGCTCGGCACTAAGGGATCCTCCGACCGGGATGATCCTTGCAGAGAAGCTCTCAGTTCCTCTGTTGTGTAAGAACCCTTCAGCTTTCAGGGTGCGTATCGCTGTTGCTGTCAATTTCATGTTCTGCTCCTCAAATTGGTTGCAGTATGGGTATTTTTTCGTATATAGTAAATAATATGTTTTATATGTTATATATAGGTAAAAACCTATAGAAGGAGATCTGATGACCCTGCGTGACCTGAGGATATTTATTGAAGTCGCCAGAACCCTTTCCATGAGTGAAAGTGCGGTGAACCTCGGCTGTGCACAACCGACGGTAAGCCAGGTAATTGCCAATATGGAGAGTGAGTATGGGGTGCGGCTTTTCGAACGCCTCGCCAGAAGGCTGTACCTTACCGATGATGGCACGTACCTGCTCTCCTACGCCCAAGGCATTCTTGCACTCTACGATGAGGTCGATTCGAATCTGGGTTCCTATGCGCTGCCCGTGGTCCTGCGCATGGGGGCTACGATAACTGTAGGCAGCAGCATCATGGGGGAATTGGTTTCCCGTTTTGAAAAGGAGCACCCCCTGATAACTGTAGAGGTGTACGTGGATAATACGCAGACCATCGAGAGCATGCTGGCGGAGAGTCGCTTGGACCTTGCCTTGGTTGAAGGCCAGGTGTTCCATCCAGCCCTTGTTACGGAAGATATACTTCCTGACACATTGGTATTGGTTGCGACGAAGGGGTTTCCCATCGCTGATGAGGTAGGACTTTCCGATCTGTCTTCCTTGCCCTTCATCCTGAGGGAGAAGGGTAGTGGGACCCGAAACCTATTTGTGAACCTGCTGGAGGAGAGGGGTATAACCATCAAGGAGAAGTGGGTGTGTCACTCAAGCGATGCCATCCTGAGTGCTGTGCGCAGCGGTCAGGGTCTGACGGTTATCTCCAAAAGGTTGGTAGCACCTGAACTTTCGGAGGGGATTCTTCGTGAGATTGCCATACGGGGTGTGAGTTTTGCAAGGACATTCTCTTTGGTTTTCCACAAGGACAAGTTCTTCACACCCCCTTTGGAAAGCTTGGTAAAAGAGATCAGAGAGCTGCGGAAAAAAGAGTCTTGATACACATTACACAATTACGTAATGCGAAATTGTGTCATGAAAACCTTGTTTTTTTAAATACTTGTGCTTATAGTATAGAGATAAGACGGCAAAATGCTGTTAAGGAGTTAAGCACATGGCAAATAAGAGTACTGCTCCAACGCCTTGGGATTTTCTAGATGAGTTTCGCGGTAAGGTATTTACCGGCGAGTGGCCTACAGTTAGCCAGATGTTTGACATCTCTGTTATCAGATATCCGGATAACAAGTGTTTTTCGGCTTTTGTGCCCACAAAGGAGACTTTTACCTATACCGAAGTCCAAGCGTATGTGAAGGGCCTGGCCAACTATATGCTCTCCAAAGGGGTCAAATCGGGAGATAAGATTGCGGTAACCGGCAAGAACAGCCCCGAATGGGCTATTGCCTATCTGGCCATCCTCGATGCCGGGGCTATCGTAGTCCCCCTGGACAACACCCTCAACGACAAGGATATGGGAAAGCTTATGTCCTTTGCAGATGTGAAATACATGTTTGCCGACCTTGATCGCCTGCAGGATTTCGACAAGGAGGGCAAGCTGGGTATTGCTGGAAAGGTCAGCTTGGAACCGACTGATGAGTTTACCTTTATCCTTGATGCGCAGGAAAAGACAAGGCAGGAGCGGACGGAAGCCAAGGCTTCCGACACTGCAGCTATCCTCTTTACCAGTGGTACCACAGGGACTCCTAAGGGTGTTATGCTCAGCCATAGCAACCTGGTCGCAGACTCTTACCTTTCACAAAACAATATGGAAGTGCTTTCCACCGATGTGTTTTATGCAATTCTCCCCATCCATCATGCCTATACGATGATGGCTGTCTTTATTGAGGCCATCAGCACTGGGGCATCCATTGTATTTGGCAAGAAACTTGTTATAAGCCAAGTGCTCAAGGAGCTCAGGGAAGGGGAAGTTACCATGTTCCTCGCCGTTCCCATGCTGTTCAACAAGATGATCGGAGGCCTGATGAGTGGGGTCAGGGAGAAGGGCATCATTGTCTACGGCCTGATCCGTGGCATGATGAAGTTCTCCGGCCTGATAAAGAAGGTGTTCAAGGTGAACATCGGCAAGAAGATGTTCGGCTTCCTTCTGGAGAAACTTTCCTTGGAAAACAACCGTATCTGTATCTCTGGCGGCGGGCCCCTCCCTGCCTCCACGTTCAAGATGTTCAACGAGCTCGGTATCGATTTTGTGCAGGGGTACGGGCTTACCGAAACCAGCCCCATCACGCACCTCAACCCGACTGATGCTTATATAGAGACCTCTGTCGGCAAGGTAGTCGCCAATACCCAGGTGAAGATCGTCGATCCTGATGCAAATGGGAATGGCGTCATCCATATCAAGGGACCCATGGTCATGCAGGGCTATTACAACAACCCCGAAGCAACTGCTGAGATCCTGAAGGATGGATGGCTCAATACCGGAGACGTAGGTCATCAGGATGCGAATGGATATCTCTACCTCACCGGAAGAGCTAGGAACATCATTGTCACCGACGGCGGCAAGAACGTATTCCCTGAAGAGATTGAGGATCACTTCCAACTGTATGAAGAGATCGAAACTATCTGCGTATGCGGCTACATAACTGATGTGAAGCATCAGAGTGAAGGTATCCGCGCCATTGTCTATCCTGCTGAGAAGTATACCCAGGCCATGGAAAAAGAGCATGGCAAGGATGCGGCGAAGGCTCTCATCGAGAAGCGTATCGAGGCTATCGTAAGTGAGGTCAACAAGGAGTTGCAGGCTTACAAGAAGGTCACCCGCGTAACAGTGGTCGATGAGCCCCTTGAGCTGACAAGCACCAAGAAGATCAAGCGTTTCATAGTTGAAGAGAAGTATCGGGACAAGTAACAGGTTTGGCAGCAAGGGAAACCCTTGGTTCCAGACTGGTTGTCCAGGCAAAAATGAAAGCCTCTTGCTTGTTCCCTTTGAACAGGCAAGAGGTTCTTTACAATGTAGGAACCTGATTAATTCATTGCTTCGTAGTTGAACAGGAGTGCAATGAATAGGTATAGTGGGGATATGAATAGTAGTGTACGTAGTTTCCTGAAGGCGAAGGCCCAGGAATTAAAACCAGTGGTAATGGTTGGAAAGGGTGGTGTCGATCAGAGAATCATCCAAGCCCTTGACGAAGCCCTTGCCAGCCATGAGCTGGTAAAGGTTAAGTTCCAAGCATTCAAGGACGAGAAACGCGAGCTTTCAGAAGAGCTTGCCCTCAAGACAGAGAGCGATCTGGTAACCATCATAGGGTTCATTGCAACCTTCTATCGCCCAGGTGATCAGCACATCATCAATATCCCTAGGGATCTGATCAATAAGGGCGAATGAAAATTCACCAAGCATTGCATGGCATCAGGGGAGACTCTGGTGCTTTTTTTATCCCTCTATAAGATGCAGGCCCTCCTTCCAACGGAAGAAGGGCCTGCGTTTAGAGAAAATCCACCAGAAGGTGGTACCCAATTAGACCACATCGGCTTTTCTCTTGCAACACCTAGGTGCTCTTTCCCCTGTAGAGATTGATATCAAGTTTGGAAAGCTTCTTCTCCAGGCTTGCTCTTCGTTTTTCAACCGAAGGGAGATCCTGGGGGTTCCAAAGTCGCTCCGCCATCACCGACAGGCGGGGGAAGAGCATGTACTCAGCCAGGCGCGAACTGGTGACCTTCTCTGTCCAGAGGTTGCCCTGGCCCCCGAGAATCCTTGACCGCTTCTCTTTCTCCAAACTCTTTGGGATGGGGTTGAACTCGCTGGTCTTCTGTATTGTGGTGACTCCGATGTTCCCAGGCTCTTCAAAGGAATCAATGGATTTGTAGTCGAAATAACACCCTGCTGTATTGGGGCACATGATAACATCGTGACCCCTGTCACTTGCCTCGATACCGCCCTGGTCCCCTCTCCAGGACATGACTATCAAGGATGGGGGAAGGCCTCTCTTTTCAGTGCCTTCCAACACCTCGTCCCACCCTATAGGGCGTTTTCCCTCCTGTTCAACCATCTTGCAGATCTCGCTGGTCATCCAGCTCTGCAGTTGTTTGGCCGAGGCAAGGCCCTCCTTTTCCATCCGAGCCTTGCACTTGGGACAGCTCTCCCAGGCGGTATGGGGACATTCGTCACCGCCTATGTGAATGTATGGGTCTGTAAATAGTTTGGCAGTCTTTGCAATGGTCTTTTGCAAGAAGTGCAGCAAATCGTCATTGCCGGCACACATCACCTCATCAAAGATTCCCCAGCGGTCCTGCACCTCATAGGGGCCTTGCGTGCAACCGAATTCCGGATAGGCCGCTAACAGGGCTGAAGCGTGCCCCGGTGTCTCTATCTCTGGGACCACCATCATATGGCGCCGATGGGCAAACTGCTGGATTTCCAGAATATCCTCATCGTTGTAGATGCCGCCGTACTGCCTGCCATCGGTATAGTTCAGAAGAGTTCTCTTTGAAGCGATTGTTTCAAGCTTGTCAAACCCTTCGACTTTTATCCTCCACCCCTGGTCGTCTGTAAGATGCCAATGGAATCTGTTGAGATGATGCATTGATGCGACATCTATGAGTTTTTTTATGAAGTCCACTGAGAAGAAATGACGGCTGGTGTCGAGCATGAACCCTCTCCAGGAGAAGGATGGCTCGTCTTCGATCATGCAACAGGGAATAATGTTGTCGTTGGCCAAAGCCATCTGTCTGACTGTCTGCAGGCCGCGGAATGCTCCCGAAGGTTCGCTCGCTTTGACCACTATCTGGGTTTTTCCAACCTTCAGGTGGTATGCGTCTTCCCCAAGGGAGTCTGTCCTCTTGAAAAGTATATCTTCTCCTCCGATAGTGCAGGACAACTGCTCGGTGGCCAGGTCGCCTACACCAGCGAATAGGGGATCAAAACTTACCGTGCGTCCGTTGTGGAGGCGAAAAGCACCTTCTTTCTCTTCCAAATGTCTGGGCAGCGGCATCAAGAGCTCACTGGCCGTAAGGGGTTTCGTTTTTTGCATGATATCTTCCTACCATGGGAACTGTTCGCTGTCAAGTACAACCGTTGAACAAACCTCTTTTGCGATACTCCCGACATAGTGTTTGTGTTGGAATGCAGGGTATGAAAACTTTTTGTTGACAGATGGATTTGTGAATGGTAATCTTAGTTTGTACAAAGAGCAAACAAACTGATCGTGCTGACAAAGAAGATATGTTCAGTCAGGATAGTAAGGAATTCCTCTTTTAGTATAGGGAAGGCCATGAGAATAAACAACAATAACTTTCAGAAGAATGCAAATACCTCCTTGGTTGCCCAATTGATTTGGAAAAGTCCTGGGATCAGCCGGGTGGATATTGCCCGTGAGCTGAGCTTGTATCGCTCGACTGTCACCAATATCATTTCCGCCCTGATAGATAATGACGTGGTCTATGAAGGGGAGGAGGGCAGCGGAGTGAGCAGGGGAGGGCGTAAGCCCATCATCCTCAGGCTCAACGAAAAATTCGGCTGCGTAGTCGGTTTCGACATTCAGCCTTCACACTTTCGGGCGGTGGTGCTGGACATAAGCGGCTCCCTGCTCTATCAGGAAAAGGGCCCCCTTCCCAAAATTGGTTTTGAAGGGATCCTTGTCTACCTTATGGATGTTGTCCTTAAAGGTGTGGAAAAGATTGGGTTGCCCCTGCTTGCAGCTTGTGTCGGTATCCCGGGTATCGTAAATTCTGACAAGGGCGTGATCGTATATGCCGAGCCGTTCAATCTGCATAATTTTGATATCCATTCCTTTTTCGCCGAGCGGTACTCCGTACCCCTGTTTGTAGAGAACGATGCCAACTGCACGGCCTGGCTGGATATGACAATCAACCGTACTATCAAGCTTGGGGACTTCTTGTGTTTGCTTGCAGACTACCATGAAGGTAACTATCAGTTTGGTGACCGGTCGGGCATTGGTGTGGGGATCGGTCTTTCCATAGGAGGGAAGGTCTACCGGGGCTCGCATTATAGTGCCGGAGAGTTCTGCTCCCTGACCTGGAGAGGACAGAGCGTAGGCCAGACAGGCCTGGATGAGGATCTGCTCATTCGCTCAGCCACTGATGAGGAGGCGTGGAGGGTCTGGATGATAGACCTGTTTTCCTCCCTTGTCCCAGTGGTTTCAGTCCTTGACCCGAGAGTTGTGTTTATTCATGGCAAGCCTTTCAGCGATCAGAAGAAGATAACTGCACTGCTGGAGGAGGATTGCCCTCAATTTTTGGCTATCTTGAAAAAAATCAATTGTAAGCTGGTCTTTGATGCTGAAGATGAGTCGGTGGTCGCAAAAGGGGCCGCAATGATGTACTTGCAGAAGCTTTTTGCAGTTCCGGAGTTATCAGAAATGGAAAGTAGGGCTCACTTTACCTGGGATGATGTGATCGACCAGGCTAATCGCAAGAGGATTTACAAGAAATACCCAATGGGGGGAAGTGATGAGTAAGGTCCTGTCTGGGAAAGATGCCCTTTCATCCGCACGTAAGGAACAGAAACGGTCGTATTGGATGTTGGTTCTGCCGGCTGTAGTGATCTACTTGTCTGTCATGGCCTTTCCTACAGTATTTTCCATCGTGCTCAGCATGACCAGCTACAATGGTGGAAAAATATTCGGAGGACGGATTCCTGTGGAGTTCGTCGGGTTCAAATGGTACAAGAGGCTCTTTGTCGATGAGTATTTCTATCTGGCCTTGAAGAACAACATGTGGATAGTCCTTGTTTCGGTGTTGGGCCAGATACCTCTTGGATTTTTCCTAGCCTATGTGCTTTACAGGGGACTGGTGAAACTGACCGATTTTTTCCAGACCATGATCTACCTGCCCTGTGTCATTTCCACTGTAGTGATCGGTATCCTTTGGAAGTCCTTTTTCTCTCCCCATGGTGCCTTTCCTGAAATAGTGAGGTTGTTCAAGCCCTCCTATGAGTATGGGGTGTCGAATCATCCGATCCTGCCGGTCCTGTTTGTCATCCTATGGATGTATACAGGAACGTATCTGATAATCTTTATGGCAAACCTCCAGAAGATAGACAGTGCTGTCATAGAGGCTGCCCGTATCGACGGAGCCAGCGAGGGGCAATCCTTGCGATATATCATCCTGCCGGCCCTTTCCGGAGTGATAGTCACCAGTTGCATCCTGGCTATCAGCGGATCCCTGAAGAGTTTTGACCTGATATACGTAATGACAGGCGGAGGGCCTGCAAACCAGACCAGTGTACTCTCCGTATATATGTTTGACAAGGCTTTCAAGGGGGCTCCGAACTACCCGCTGGCCAATGCCATCAGCACCGTGATGGTCACCATAAGTTTCATCCTCATCGGTCTGACCAAGTGGGCTGAGAGCAAGTTTGGGGGGAGGGAGTGATATGGCTGACATCAAGGATACGAAAAGTGCAAGAGCTAAGGTAAACAAGGCTTTGACGTATGCTGTTATGTTCTTCTTTACATTCATGGCAATCTATCCCCTGTTCTGGCTGCTGATGAACTCCTTCAAGACAACCACTGAGTTTCAGCTTAACAAACTTGGGTTTCCCCAGCACTGGACTCTGATCAACTACAAGGACGCCTGGGTGCGTGGCAAATTTCCCCACCTTATCCTTAACAGCATGGTCTATACCGGTGTGACGACCGTGGTGACCCTGGGCTTGTCGTTCATGGCAGGTTTCGGATTTGCCAAGATACCCCATAAGGCGACAAAAATCCTGCACGGTTCATTCATCATAGGCTTGTTGCTTACCCTTCAGTCGATCATGGTCCCTCTCTTTTTGCTGATCAACTGGACAGGACTCTACAACACGCGCTTAGGTGTCCTGATACCCTATATAGGCATTGCGATGCCGATGGGGATCTACCTTGGGACGGATTACATAAAGAGCATACCCAATGCACTCATAGAGTCGGCCAGGTTGGACGGAGCTACATACTTTAGGATCTTTCGTTCGATCATCGTGCCCATGGCGCTCCCTGTGGGGGTAACCCTTGCCATACTTACAGTGACCGGGACTTGGAATGAGTTCATGCTCATCAATATCCTGACGAGTAGTGATGCTCTGAAGAGTCTTCCTGTGGGAGTCCAGAAGTTTGCAGGAGCGCTTTCCAGTGACTTTGGAAAACAGTTTGCCGCTCTTGTAATTGGACTTATCCCTATGCTGGCATTCTATTTAGGGTTCAGGAAAGAGATTACCAAGGGTGTGGCAGCTGGCGCAGTAAAAGGGTAATTCATTCAGGTTTTCTATTCCTGTCAATTCCTTTGCAAAAAAGTTTGACAGGTAGTAATCACCGTGTTACTATTAGTTTGTACAAAGTATGAACTAATGAATTTTGGAAGTTTCTCCTGCTCCGATAGGGGAGAACGATGCAGGAAGTGATGCTTTCACAAGGTTACAAAGAGTCATTAGGAGGTAACAATGACTGGTATGAAGAAAATTTCAATTTTGGCCCTAGCTCTGCTTTTGGTCGTCTCGACGGCCTTTGCTCAAGGGACCAAAGAGGACTCGGCTGCCGCTGGGCAGGTAGAATTGACTGTTCTGAACTATATCGACATGTCAGAACCGAACAGTGCAAATGAAGTTGCAATGATCTGGGATAAGTTCAGTGCAGAAAACCCTGATATCAAGGTTGTTCGCGAAGACCTGTTCAACGAACCCTTCCACCAGAAGACAGAAGCCTACGTTGCTAGCGGACAGCTTCCTGATGTCCTCTACATGTGGCCAAGTGGCCGTTCTACCAGCCTCCATACAACCGGTAGCGTAAAAGACCTCATGCCGTTCCTGGAAAAGGATGGTCTGGTCGATTCTTACAACCCCGCCACCTTGGCTCCACAGTATGCCGGGTATCTTGGTGAGCTTCCCAATGGCATCACCACTACCCACATGCTCTATGTAAACAAGAAGGTCCTGAGGGAAAATGGCCTGGAAATGCCCAAATCCTATGCTGCCATGAAGGCTATGGTCAAACCTTTGAAAGCAAAGGGTATCGATCTGATCGCCATGGACAACATGGATGCTTGGGTCATGCAGAGCTGCCTTTTCTCAATGGTCGTAGGCCGCTACGGTGGCGTCGACTGGTTTGAAAGAGTTGAAAATAAAGAGGCTTCCTTCACCGATTCATGGTTTTTGGATTCCCTCAAGCTTATCGATGACATGTATGCATCCGAAATGATCAAGCGCAACAGCCTGACAAGCCCTTACGGTTCCAGCCGTGGTCGCTTCGCTGCAGGTAAGGCGGCCTTCTACATCGACGGTGACTGGTCGGCAGGTGCTTTCCAGACTGATATCACCACCGGTCAGGCGCTGATCAGCAAAGAGGCTCAGGCCAATGACTTTGAGATGATTGTCATGCCTGCTCTTCCAGGCGAAGTCATAAGCAACTCCAATAGTGGTGTCATCGGTACCGGTTTCGGTATGAGTGCCAATCTCCCCAGTGGCTCTGCCAAAGAAGAAGCTGCTTGGCGTCTGATCAAGTTCTTGCAGGGTGAGTATGTGCAGACCTACCGCCTTACCACTGGTGCTTCCTTCCCCTCAAATCTCAATGTTGATGTGGATAAGGTTGTTAAAGAAGCCAACCTTGAGCCGTTCGTAGCCAAGAGGGCTGCCTACTATGCAAACTACAATACGATTACACCGGTTGTCGACGGTGTGCTTCCCGCTGATGTCAATAACGTAGTCAATACTGGTCTGCAGGAAATTGGTCTTGGAAAGAAGACTCCTGTCCAGGTTGCTCAAGCCGTTCAGAAGGCTTGGAATGAATGGGAATCCAACAAATAAGCATCTGTTTTGTTTAATGTACCAAGAGGGACCAGCGATGGTCCCTCTTGTGCCTGACAGGTAAAGGGTGACAAGGATGTATGGTGGAAGCATGGGCTTGCTGGTACATGAAACATGCTTTGCTTCCAATATGACTGCAGAAGGCGCAGAGCCCGGCACCTCCTGCAAATGCACTCTATAGAACTCTCTGTTACCTGCTGTTCCCATAGAGGTCGAAAACCTTGAGGTTCTCCTTGAACTCCTTGAGGCTGATTTTCTCCCGGGTCTTGAATATGACCATCTTTTGGGCAGTAGGCCTCACGCAGAAGAGATTGTCACTGAAGGTCCCCTTGAGCTTGCCTGCATCCAGTGCGACCTGGAAGGCAGGGGCCTTGCTGCTTACAGTGACGGCGAACCCTCCCTGTGCCTTCTCAACTTTCAAGTTGAGAGTAGGATCCTGCATGGCGCATCTTTTCGGGCGGTCTAGCAGCATGACGTCCTCGATATAGAGCTCGTCCGTCTCCAGCTTGATGGAGAGGAACATCTGCTTGGCTTCGATGTTGTTCTTATCAAGTTCAATGGTACAGACATGTGTGCTGCTCTGCCCTGGGATATTCAGGACATATTTCTTTTTTGAGATCTTTTCACCGTTGAAACGGTAGGTCTTTACTGAAACCTTCATCTCGGGAAGTGCTTCGACCTTATCATGGACTACATAAACTTCAACCTTACCTTGTTCCTTCATGTAGGCAATGGGCAGGGTAGGGGCAAAGAACTGTTTCGCGCTGTAGTGCAGCAGTTTCCACTTGCCGGTGTAGTCGATGGAGGACCAGGAAGCGACCGGCCAGTTGTCGTTCAGCTGCCAGTAGAGGGCGCCCATACAGTGGGGGCGCAACGTTCTCCAGTATTCGATGGCACTCTTCATTGCCATCGCCTGCTGGACCTGTGAAAGGTAGAGCATCTGTTCAAAGCCATGGGGGAAGCGGAAGTAGCGGGTGAAATTCTCGATGATAATTGAATTGCCCCGTTCATTTTTCTGATGGTGCTCCATGATCTCACTGGTAAGGTTGTGCTCCGATACTGGGGCGTACTCCTCTACTGTCGAGAGGGAAGGAAAACTCTGGTAACCGAATTCACTGACAAATCGGGGTTTGATGGAGTAATACTCCTCAAACGGTTTGCCCTCATGCCAGACCGACCAGAAGTGCATATCCCCCTTGTTGTCATTGTGCCAGTTGTCCGAATAGTCCCCGGGTCCTGCAGAGGGGCTCGATGGCCACCACTGTCTTGTGGGGTCAAGCTCTTGGATCACTCGGCCCACAGTTCCCTCATTTAGCCGATCGTAGTCGATGACATACCGCCAGGGATTGTTCTTTGACTCCTCATACCAGCCTATCGCTCCCAGGTCCTCATTGTTCCCGCACCACAGGGCTATGCTGGCATGGTCGCGCAAACGGGGTATCTGGTAACGAAGCTCAGACTCGACATTGGCAAGAAATTCCGGATGAGAGGGATACATGGAGCAGCTGAACATGCAGTCCTGCCAGATGAGCAACCCTTTTTCATCACAAAGGTCATAAAAGCAATCCTTCTCATAGAGTCCGCCGCCCCAGACGCGGAGCATGTTCATGTTGGCATCGACGCAAGACTGCAACAGATGTTCGTAGCGATCCTCCGTCAGACGGGAGAACAGGGCGTCGGCAGGTATCCAGTTGGCTCCCTTGGCAAAGATATCCCTTCCATTTACCGAGAAAGTCATGCTCTTGCCCTGCTTGTCCTCATCCTCGTCTCTCTTCACTTCTATGGTCCTGAAGCCTATGCGTTTTGTAAGCTCCTGCTCTCCGATGACTATATCCAGCGTATAGAGTGCTTGCTTGCCTTCACCAGCCGGCCACCAAAGCTCCACATCTTTGCACAGCAGTGTATAGGTAAGCTTGTTAAGTCCCCTTTTCAGTTCGACGTCGCCCTTCTGGCGGGCCTTTCCAAGGGTAGCCGCACTAGGGAGCTTCTGGTCTTTAGAGGAGTTGTAGATCACGCTGATCCTGGCCTCCCACACCCCTTCTTCAAGTTGTTTCGTATCAGTTACGACAGACTCGATGATGCCTTCGTCGATGAACTGGAAATCTATCGGTTCATACACCCCGAAGCTCATGATGCAGGGTCCCCAGTCCCATCCGCTGTGACACTGGGTCTTGCGTATCAGGTTGCGGTGTTTTGCTGAGACCGGATAGATGGAGTAGGGGATGGGATAGGGAAGTGTCTCCGCTTCTCGGATCGCTTCATTTTCCGCACTGGTAAAATCCAAGGTTATGGTGTTTTCGCCTACGACAAGCAGATGAGAAAGGTCAAAGCGGAACCTGCGGAATTGGTTGTTGCATGAGCCTGCTTTCTGACCGTTGACCAGGACATCGATAATGGTGTCGGCCATTGTCAGCGTGATGACTGCTAAACCCGAGGCAAGTTGTCCCTTGGTCACTGTAAAGGTCTTGCTCAGAATCCAGTCATGCTGGCCGACCCACTGGATGTCCAGTTCGTTTGTGCCCCAATAGGGGTCTGGTATGAGCTTGTGGTGTAGGAGTGCAGAATGGATGTCGCCCGGAAGGGTACACGGAAGAGAGGGATTGCTAAGGAAATATTTACAAAATGGCGCTACGGCCTTGGTGTCTTTTGGAGAGAGGGCCCATTGCCCGTTAAGATCGATACTATGCATGAATGTTCCTCCTAAAGAGAGTATATCACACCAGGAGATTCCTGGCCTTGAAAGATACGGCTTGCAAAGCATTGTTTGCAGCCTTTCTTCGGAGGGTAGGGAATTTCAGGTGAGCAGATGCCCATATTTGGTTTGGAAGTAGTGGAACTTTCATAGTTCAGGGAAAAAGGTTCATCTCGGCATGAGATGTGGTCTCGAATCTCAGTTGTTCTTCTGAGGGAAACAAAAGAACGGCCCTCCCTGGAAGGCCGTTGAAAGAAATACTATCCCTACAAGGGTTTTCGAATTATTTATGTCGCTGTGTAGGTGAAGGTGACTGTTCCCGTGTAGGAGCCAGACACGGCCGCATCAAAAGTAGTCGAATCGATTGATAGGGTTATAGGTTTTGATTGGGTCGTTATGCCAGTCAGGGATGGTACGGTCAGCACGGTCTCCCCAGCTACAGGTGTCGCTCCGTCGGTTGTAAGCGATATTGAGTTGACGGTGACCGTATAATCTATGTAAGAAGCCGCAGGCGAACCCGGACTTACCATCGCAGTTGCATCCATATCCACGTTATAGCCTGATCGGCTATTGGAAATCGTACTCATGTATGCGGTAAAGCTTTGGGCTCCACTGGAGGATATACCAAGATCGCCGTACGCCGTCAGAGCGTTGAATGCAGTAACCGTTGCGACGGAAGAGACTGCTTCGGTCACTTTGATCAAGCCGATATCCGCTACCGTAGTGGTGACATTGAAGCTGTCAGTCACAGCGAAGATGGGAGTGACTGTGAAAAGTGTGACCAGTAGTATTGTGATAAAAATCTTTTTCATTTGGTACTTCCTTTAGGAGCTTTACTCCTGCGTCGATGCTGAAGATTTTCCTTCCTTTGGACAATTTCATACTAATGGCTAAGCTGTTCTTATGTCAATACTGAGGATGTTAGTAAAGTAAAAAAAATATTATACTTTCTGTAAAATATTTAAATATATAATATATAATAAATTAGTAATTCTTACTAATTGGATTGGTTATGTCAGATGGTTCCTAAATTGAAAGGATATTTAGATTTGGGCGGAAAGGAGGGGGGAGGTTCCTTTTATGGCCTTTTCACCCTGGGAAATGATTGGGAGAGTCGGATTATCCTATTTGGTATGGATATATACCCGATGGGCTGAGGCAAATAGTAAAATGCAGGTGTTTTCGTTTGTCCCTGTATCTGAAAAGGGCTACCGCTTGTACGGTAGCCCCAATTGAAAGGATATGGTTTTACCCAAACTCTTTATTTTGCCTGCTCTAGAGCCAGCGTACGGGTTGTCTGGTCACAGACTTCAGCCGGTCCGAAGTACTGAACGGCACCGGGATAGACGAAACACGTCTCTCTAGCCCATTTGTCACGGTGTGCGACAAAATATTTGAAAGGTGCCCCGTCCAGTTCTACAAGGGCCTTCTTGATGACAGGCTTCATGGAACCGTGGCGCTGCTCAAGGTTCATCATCATGGTGATGGGGATGCCTCCAGCCTTCCACTCCTTTGCAGGTTGTGAGAGGTTCGTCACGGAGGAGATGTATCCGGTCAGGTTTCCTCCGATAAGCATGAATGCATTGTAGCCCAGGCTATAGCAGTAGTCAGCATCAAAGTTTGTGGGGAATGCACATCTGCCCTCGTAGCCGAAGAAGTGGGTCATGGTGCTGAATGTACCTGTGTACGTTCCTTCACTCTTCATTTTCTGCAGCTGTGCTGCGACCATGGAAGCGAGAAGCTTGTCGGTCTCGATCCTGGAGACCTGCACATTTCCGTGTGGGTCCCGATCCATGAGAAGTTGCTTCTTGATATCCTTGGGGAGTATGGTGAAGACATTGCAACTCGCCTGTGAGAGTCTTTCAGAGACAAAAGCGATGCGTTCGGAACTGTCGTTGCATGCTGAGAAGGCTACGATATCCTTGGCCAGGAGGTTGTTGATCTCCTCAATGAGATATTTTATCTCAGGGATGAACTCCACAAGGCCTTCGGGGATAAGGACAACACCAAAGTTGTTCTTGTCCTCGGCCCTGGCTGCTACGGTAAGGGCTATATCGTTCACTATGCTGGTGAGTGACTGTTTGTTCGCCTCGACCTCTTCGCTGATGAGGCAGATGTTAGGCTGGGTCTCAAGGGCACACTCCAAGGCGATGTGGCTTGCGCTCCGGCCCATGAGCTTGATGAAGTGCCAGTATTTCTTGGCACTGTTGGCGTCACGCTCAATATTTCCGATAAGTTCGCTGTAGGTCTTGGTTGCCGTGTCGAAACCAAAGGATATCTCGATGGATTCATTCTTCAAGTCACCGTCAATGGTTTTCGGGCAGCCTATGACCTGGATGCCATGGCCCTTATCCTTGAAGTACTCTGCAAGGACTGCTGCGTTGGTGTTGGAATCGTCTCCTCCAATGATGACTAGAGCTGATACCTCATGTTTTTTGCAAACTTTGGCACACACTTCGAACTGTTCTGCGGTTTCTAGTTTATCCCTACCGCTACCTATGATGTCGAAACCTCCTGTATTTCGGAAGGGGGCGAGGAACTCTTCGGTGATGAGGGTGTAGGAATCGTTAAGGATGCCCCTTGGGCCTCCCCTGAAACCATACAGTTCGTTTTCAGGGTTCGCTGCCTTCATGGCATCAAACAGTCCGCTGATCACGTTATGTCCGCCTGGTGCCTGCCCGCCGCTGAGGATAACCCCGACGTTGCGTCGCGCACCGATAATCTTGTTCTCTCCCTTTGCAAAATGCACGGAGGGAAGCCCGTATGTATGGGGGAAGAGCGCCTTGAGGGCCTCTTTGTCATGGGCTGGAGAAGTCTCTTCTCCTACGACTGGAAGGATTGTTTTGATATCCTCCCTGAGTATGGCAGGAAGTTTTGGCTGGTAGTCATAACGCAACCGCTGAAGGGGTGATATGTTCATGATGGCTCCTTATGGTACTAATTCTTTGAACATCATAACCATAGAACAAAAACGGCGTTCTTTTCAAGCTGTATTGGATTTATTGCTGGAGTAACTTGTCTGAATCAACTGTTTTGCAACAGGGGATCATCTTTTTGTTGCAACCTGAGGGCCCTTCTGGTATACCCAAGATGAGGAGATATAGTATGCAGAAGAGAATTGCCGTCAATGACCGGTGGCTCTACAGTGCAGACCATCACAAGCAGTATTGCCAGAGCTCTTTTGATGATTCGCATTGGGAGGAGGTTGATCTTCCCCATACCAATGTGCTGCTCTGCCGGCACTACTTTGACGACCAGGCCTTCTGTTTTGTCTCCACCTACAGGAAGAGCCTTCATTTTGAACTGCCTGAAGATTATGTCGCCACACTGCGTTTTGAAGGGATAGCATCCCAGGCCAAGGTCTATGGTGATGGTGTCCTGCTCCACACCCATAAGGGAGGGTACCTGCCATTCGAGGTCTCCTTGGGTAAAAGGAGTTCAATCCATCTGGTTGTTGTGGTCGATAGTCGTGAGGACGGTCTCATTCCCCCTTTCGGAGGGAGCATCGACTATCTCACCTTTGGCGGTATCTATCGTGAGGTGAGCCTTCTGGTGCATCCTGAGCAGAGGATCCTTTCCCTCCTTGTTGAGAGCCAGAGCCAGGATAGTCTCAGGTTCCGAGTAAGGACAGCCGGTGCGGATGGCCTCAATTATACCGCTCGCATCCTTGATGGCGAGAAAGAGCTCTCTAGCATGGAGGACATGCTTTTGCATGAGGATTTCGAAGCCTCGTTCCACTCCCTCTCCCTGGAGAGCTGGTCTCCTGAAAATCCCAAGCTCTATACGTTTGAGATACAATTGGAAAATGGGGATACCAAGAGGGTCCGTTTCGGTTCCCGCTCCGCTTATTTTTCAGCAGACGGTTTCTACCTCAACAAAAAAAAGCGCAAGCTTATCGGTTTGAACCGTCACCAGAGTTATCCCTACGTGGGGTATGCGATGCCTGAGAGCGGCCAGCGCGAGGATGCCCTTCGGCTTAAGGAGCTCGGGGTCGATATTGTGCGTACGAGCCACTACCCGCAGCACCCCTCATTTTTAGATGCTTGCGATGAGCTCGGGATCCTGGTCTTTGAGGAGATTCCTGGGTGGCAGCATCTTTCCGACCAGGAAGAGTGGCGCTCCCTTTGTCTTGAAAATGTGAAGGGGATGATAGAGCGTGATTTCAACCATCCCTCCATCATCCTATGGGGAGTGCGCATCAATGAGTCCGGTGATGACGACGAGCTCTATGCCCGGACCAATGCCCTGGCAAGAGAGCTCGATCCGAACAGGCAGACCGGTGGTGTGCGGAACTTTGCAAGGGGCTCCTTCCTCGAGGATGTCTATACGTACAACGATTTCTCACACGATGGGAGCAATGCCGGTCTGGCAAGAAAGAGCTCCGTCTGCAAGGGTGACTACCCCTATATGGTTACGGAATTCTGTGGGCACATGTTCCCAACCAAGCGATATGACAATCCAATACAGAGAAAGGAGCATGCCCTCAGGCATTATAGGACCCTCGATGCGATGTTTGGCTCGGAGGGGATCAGCGGAGCCATAGGGTGGTGCATGAATGACTACAATACCCATAGCAACTTCGGTAGTGGTGATCAGGTCTGCTATCATGGGGTGTGCGACCAGGGAAGGGCAGCCAAGCTGGCCGGATATGCCTATATGAGTCAGAAGGACAATCCGAAGGTGATGGCCCTCTCTTCCCCTCCTGATAACGGGGACTTCCCCAATGCTAACATTCCTGCCCTGCTTGTCGCTACCAACTGCGATAGTGTCCGGGTCTTCTTCCAGGATGAGGAGGTGGGCACTTTCTTCCCTGACAGGAAGAGGTTTCCCCATCTGCCCCATCCGCCGATATTTCTTACCGACCTGATAGGCAAACGTCTTGAGAAGGAGAGCTACCTGTCCAAAAAGGACAGGCCCCGCCTCAAGAGGTTGTTGAACAAGGTTGGGACCCAAGCCGGCTCTCTTACAGTGTTGGACAAGGTCCGTATGAGCTGGTTCCTGGTACGCTACCGTCTCAAGTATGAAGACGGCGTTGACCTGTTCGTCAGGTATGTGGGTAACTGGGGTTCCGAAGCTTCCCGCTGGCGCTTTGAAGGTCTTGTCGATGGAAAGGTCGCCTGTGTTGAATCCTATGGGGAGCACAAGCAGCCGTACCTCGCGGTCGAGACCCGCACTGCGGAGGTCAAGGAAGGGGATACCTACTCGATGGTATGGCTCGACATCTCTGTACGCAAGGAGGGGCAAAGCCTTCCTCTGGCATATGCCCATGAGCCTTTTAGCGTGAAGGTGGAGGGGCCTCTTCGTCTTGTCAGCCCCTCTTTAGGGGTGTGTGAAGGCGGCACTGCTGTGGTTTTCTTGCGCACTATTGGGAAAAAAGGGGAGGCCAAGGTCACTATCAGCAGCGCCATGGGTGACAAAAGCATAGGTATTACAGTAGGCTAGGGTATGTTTACCCTCTATATTGACGCAGATTCGTGTCCCAAGACCCTCCGTACCATCTTGCTCAGATGCATTGTGAAGAATAACTATGCTGCATTTTTTGTTGCCGACAGGCCCTTGAAGGATGTGCAGACCGCCTATGAGCAACATACTGCAAAGCTACGGAAAGAGGCTGAGAAACAAGGTGTTGAGGATCTGCGCCTTATTACCAGCAAGATAGTGAATGTTGTTGTTGAGGCGGACATGGACAGCGCCGACAACTGGATAGTCGAGAATGCAAAGCTTCCCTGTCTTGCTGTTACCCATGACATTCCCCTTGCCGCACGTCTGGTGGAGAAGGACATCCCCACCATTGATGATAGGGGAGGGATATTCACCAAGGAGAATATGGCCCAAAGACTTTCCATCCGCAACGCCATGAAGGAGTTCCGGGAGATGGGCATCTTCAATGAGAAACATAAGCCCATGGGCCCCAAGGAGACCAAGGCCTTCTCCGATGCGCTGGACACGATGCTTTGCAAGCTGACGGTGAAGCAATAGCATCAAGGTCGCTTCTTTTGCAGTAATGCGTAAAAAAGCCATACTGTTCTATAAAAATGAGGGAGACCGGACATTCCTTCTCAACAAGACGAAAAAATTACCCTGGCTGGATTGTCAGGCGCTTCACTGCTCCGCTGCAGACAGGATTGAGGGTTGCCATGTCCTGGTAAGCAGGGCAGAAAACCTTCCCTCCCTGCTTACCCTGAAGAGGTCCATCCTTTCAGTTCCACTGCTGGTATTCTCTCCCGATTCACAATTTTCAGTGCTTAGGATGATGGACAGCGCTTCTTGCAAGATTGTTGAGGAGGGCATAGAGGCCCAAAGGCTGGGAGAGGAGTTGCTCTCGCTTATCGCATCCAAACCCCAACAGTGCAAAGAGGAGCCTTCCTGTTCGCTTACCCTCAGGGAGAGACAGGTCGTGGCTCTGATCCTCAGCGGAGAGGAAAATAAAGGTATAGCTGCAAAAATGGGCATAAAGCTCTCGACTGTCTACGCCCATAAGAAGAACCTCTTCCTCAAGACAGGGATGCACACTACCAGCCAGCTGGTGGTGTGGGCTCTGTTGAGGGAGTTCGCTCCCTGAATGACGGGTGTCGGAAATAGATTTTCATCTTGTATGTTGTTTTGGTTTGTGGAAAAAGATAGGTTTGAAGCGGCGCACCTATACTCTCTTTCTGATTTCAAGTCGGAGAAAGTCCGTGCAAGTGAGAATTTTGAATCCAATTAATTGAGAGGTAAGTACGCAGCAATCCCTTATTTGAATCTTTGTAATAGGTTTGAAAGATTGGATTGTGAGAAGGAGAGGTAATGGCTTCAAGAGATATAGAGAAGAAAAAGGCACACCTGATGGATTTTTCACGGTACTAGATACTTCAAAGTTTTTTATCTCGACTACAGTGATGGCGGCTTTTCAGCCGCCATCACAGATTGGTGATCGAAATTAGAAGTCTGCGAGCCTTGGAGCCCTTGGGAACGGAATGACATCACGAATGTTGCCCATCCCTGTCACATACTGTACGGCCCTTTCAAAGCCAAGTCCAAATCCTGCATGGGGGACAGAGCCGAACCTTCTCAAATCGAGGTACCACCAGTACTCCTCAGGGTTGAGGTTCATCTCAAGCATGCGGCTGGTGAGGATGTCGATATTCGCTTCACGCTCTGAGCCGCCGATGATCTCGCCGAGGCGGGGGACCAGCACATCCATGCCACGCACCGTCTTGCCGTCATCGTTGAGCTTCATGTAGAAGGCCTTGATGTCCTTGGGGTAGTCTGTGACGATTACAGGGCTCTTGAAGACAACCTCAGTGAGGAACTTCTCATGTTCGCTCTGCAAGTCGCTTCCCCAGGATACAGGGAAGGAGAATTTCGAAGCGTGCTTTTCCAGTTCCTTTACAGCTTCAGTATAGGGCAGACGCACGAAGGGTGTGTCTACGATGCTCCTGAGCGTCTCTTCCATGCCCTTTTCCACAAACTTGGAGAAAAAGGCCATATCCTCCTCGCAATTCTCAAGCACAGCCTTGAAGAGGTATTTCAAAAAGGACTCGGCAATCTCCATGTTGCCGTCATTGTTGCAGAATGCCATTTCTGGCTCAACCATCCAGAATTCTGAAAGGTGGCGCTTGGTATTGGAGTTTTCAGCTCTGAATGTGGGTCCGAAGGTATAGATATTCTTCATTGCCATAGCATACGCTTCACCTTCCAGCTGACCGCTCACCGTAAGGAAGGATTTTTTTCCAAAGAAGTCCTTGGAATAATCAACGTTACCATCCTTGGTCAAAGGCGGGTTTTTAGGATCAAGGGTGGTTACCAGGAATTGCTGGCCAGCACCTTCGGCATCGCTACTGCTGATGATTGGAGTGTTCACGTAGACGAATCCGTTCTCCTGGAAGTACTGGTGTACGGCATAGGAGAGGGTGTTCCTCACTCGGGTGACAGCACCGAACATGTTGGTCCTGGGCCTGAGGTGGGCTATCTCCCTGAGGTATTCGATAGTATGGCGCTTCTTCTGCAGGGGGTAGGAGTCGGTTGGGCAGTCTCCTATGAGCTTGACGTCCAGACTGGCCATCTCTACACGCTGAGAACCGCCTGAGCTCTCAACAATGGGGCCCTTGCAGATGACTGATGAGCCGGTGGAAAGGGAGTCGAGCAAGGCGTCGTTGGCAAACTGCTCCTTGTCGATGACAACTTGCAACCCCTTGAGGCATGAACCGTCGTTCACCTCAAGGAAACACACAGTCTTGCTGTCACGTTTTGTTCGTACCCAGCCTTCAGCTTGGACGACCTCTTGGCTTGGCTCTCTCTTGAGCAACGCGGAAATCCGTTCGTTCATGGGAAATGCTCCTTCGAAAAGTATCTGTTCATTATGGTTTTTTGCACCTTTATAGTCAAGAATGGACAATCGGGAGTGTTTTTGCGGCCTATCGGGTCAGAAACGTCAACAAAACCTCTCTTTATGAGGTTTTCGCTTGGGATTTTCTTGTCTTCCGCGTCATTTTATCTTGGTGGATAGCCTATAAGTTTTAAGTTTTCGGGTAAAAGGGAAGATATGGTCGGTATTCTTATTCTGACAGATTGACAAAATGTGAAAATGTGTTTATATAAAGGTAGCATTACCTTGGAGGATTCCTATGTATAAAACACTGCCACAGATATTTTCAGACATCGTCAAGGGCTATCCCGGTTATACAGTTCAGATGAGTAAGGATAAGAGCGGAGTCTTTCAAAGTGTCCCATACTCCCAACTTTACAGTGACATCAACGCATTGGCCGCTTCACTTTCCCACCGGGGACTGAAACGTGGGGAAAATGTAGGGCTCATCAGCGACAACCGCAGCGAGTGGCTCCTCAGCGATCTTGCCATCCAGACATTGGGGGGTGTCGACGTACCTCGCGGTCGCGATGCAATGCCCTATGAGATCTGCTTTATCCTCGAAATCACCGAAGCGAATTTCTGTTTTGTCGAGAATGCCGTTCAGCTTCGCAAGGTCCTCAATCTCAAGGAGAAACTTCCTGCCCTCAAGCATCTTGTAGTCATGGACAAGGAGTTCACCAGGGAAAGCCTTGAAAACACCACCGTCGCCGATGGTGTGGAGGTCCTGCTTATCCAGGATCTCCTCAACGAGGGCAAAAGTCTGCTCAACGACGCCTCTGTTGCCAGAAGCATCGAGGTTGAGCGCCAGAAAGGTAAGGCGGATGATACTGCAACCATCATCTTTACCAGTGGGACAACCGGCGAACCTAAAGGTGTCGTGCTCTCCCATACGAACTTTGCCTATCAGCTTGAGGCTCTGCCTAGAGTCATACCTGTCTTGGAACCGGGGCAGAAGTGGCTCAGTGTCCTACCTGTATGGCACTCTTTCGAAAGGATCCTGCAGTACTTCATCATCAGCCAGGCCTCTACCATTGCATACTCCAAGCCGGTTGGATCAATCCTTCTTGCGGACCTGGCCCTGGTGAATCCACACTGGATGGGTTCTGTCCCTAGGATCTGGGAAGCGGTAAAGAGTGGGGTCTTCAACAGTATGAAAACAAAAAGTCCGGTTGCCAAAGCTCTTTTTACCTTCTTTGTTTCCGTAGCCAAATTATATAATCACAACAGGGACCTACTGGTCGGAGAGGTTGCAACATTCAAGAAGCGCAGTCGCTTCCTTGATATACTGCTCTCGTTCCTTCCCACTCTCCTGCTTTTCCCCCTCTACAAGCTGGGTGATCGTCTGGTCTACAGCAAGGTACAGCAGAAACTCGGCAAGAACTTCATCGCCGGAGTAAGCGGGGGAGGTTCGATGAGCGAAAGCGTGGACTTGTTCTTCTCTTCCATCGGGATCAAGCTCCTGGATGGGTATGGCCTTACAGAAACCGCACCTGTGGTTGCCGTACGATACCTGAAACATAGTATTAAGCGCACTGTCACTCCTCTGGTCGGTACTGAAGTCAGAATCCTTGATGAGCAGGGTAGGGATGTCCCTCCCGGAAAGAAAGGCATTGTCATGGTCCGTGGTCCCCAAGTGATGAAGGGGTATTACAAGAGACCTGAGCTGACACGGGCGGTTCTCTCTGATGACGGATGGCTCAATACAGGAGATCTTGGCATCTGGACCCATAGGGGCGAGTTTGCCCTTGCCGGTAGGGCTAAGGATACCATCGTACTTTCAGGTGGGGAGAACCTCGAGCCGGTTCCCATCGAGGCGAAGATATGTGAAAGCGAGTTTGTGGAAAGCGCTGTTGTGCTGGGTCAGGACAAGAAGTATCTCGGGGCTCTGGTTGTACTGAACAGGAAGAACGTTGAAGAGTACCTCACCAGAGAGCAGATTCCCTATCTGGTCGATAAGCTTTCCAGCATGAAAGAGGTCAAGGAGCTTGTAGAGGCCTCCATCAATGAGATAATCAGCGCAAAGCATGGCTTCAAGAGCTATGAAAATATCAGCAGGATCATCATTGTTCCCAAATCCTTTGAAGTAGGGGTGGAGTTGAGTGCAAAGCAGGAACTCAAGCGCTTTGAGATCAACAGGCTCTACGAACAGGAGATACGGCAGTTGTTCGCAAGTTAACCCTCAATAGTTAAGGTTTACTAGCTGTTTATTTTATTAGACAGTTGTAGGGACTAGTGTCAGAAATCTTGCATATTTCCCTTGTGTCATATATACTTTGTGCGACTAGCCGACACAGGGGTTTTTATGCTTCAAGTTATTGGGACTAAAAAATGTAAAGAGACAGCCAAAGCCTTGCGTGCGTGCAAGGAGCGTTCGCTGCCTCATCAGTTCGTCAATCTTTCCGAACGATCCCTCTCGGACGGGGAGTGGAACTCCCTGTTCCATTCAATCTCTGACGAAGATCTGTTGGATAGGAATTCAGCATACTATACCAAACAAGGCTACCAATACCGAGAGTTTTCCATACAAGAGGAACTTAAGGAACATCCCGAACTTCTGAAGACTCCCGTTCTACGCAACAAGGGAAAGGCTCATGCAGGATTCGACCTCTCGAAACTGCTCGAATTGGGAGGCTCCTGATGGTCCGTTATGCAGTGTTGGGCAGCGGCTCGAATGGAAACAGCTATGTCTTTTCTGATGGAGTGACATCTGTTTTGATAGACCAGGGCTACAGTGAGGTCGAGTTGCAAAGGCGCCTGGCAAGCATAGACCTTGATCTCTCCTCTGTTGCCGCACTGTGCATCACCCACCTGCACCCCGACCACTCCAAGGGAGTGGGGGTACTTGCAAGGAAGTTGAGAATACCCATCTACCTTCACAGTGCCATGGTGGAGAAAGAACCCGTAGCGTTTGCCAAGTTGGGAATCCCCGAAGAGTGTGTCTCCTTAGTAGAGCCTCTCAGGGAGTTCTCGGTAGGTCCCTTTGCCCTCAGGTGCTTTGAGACTAGCCATGACAGCGGGGGCTCGGTAGGCTGGCACGTCATCTATGATGATATGACCCTGATGGTCCTCACCGATACAGGCACGTACACCGACCAGCATCTTCAGTTGGCCAGATCAAGCAAGATCCTTTTCCTTGAAGCGAACTATGATGAGAAGATGCTACATGGTGGTCCCTATCCCTATTATTTGAAACAGAGAATTTCAGGCCTCTACGGCCATCTTTCAAATGACCAGGCCATGCAGTTTCTACAAGAAAGTGAATTTAATGGAGAGCATGTATATTTTATTCATCTCTCAGGTACGAATAATAAGCCCTCCCTCCTGTCTGACATGGCCCGCGAGCAGGTGAAGATACCCTTCACGGTTTGTGAAAAAGGCCGTTGTTACGGGGGGAATATGGAGAAATCATGAAGAAAAAAACCAAGAAGAATAAGAAAAAAGATATCTGGTCGCTCAAGCGCATAAGCAAGCTTAAGCGTACAGATGGTCTGACCATGAAAACAGTCAATGAGTACACAATGAATGCCGTGGTGGATTGCACCGCCTCTCGAAACGGCAAACGAGTGGCCCTTCGCACCTATGGTGACGATGAGAGTCTCATTACCTACGCCCAGATGAAGAGCATGAAGGACAGCATCGCTGTAACACTGCTTGAAGCGGGGTTTGTACATGGTGACAAGATAGCCCTCCTGGGGGAGAGTTGTCCAACTTGGATCGTTGCCTACTTCGGCATTACCTCCATCGGTTGTGTTGCTGTGCCCATTCTTCCTGATTTCTCTTCCAAAGAAGCCTGTTCCATCCTGGAGCATTGCGGGGCGAAGGGTATCGTGGTAAATGTCAAGAATTTTGAGAAGGTGATTCCCTTCATTGAGAACGAGCCCTCTTTCCTCGTGAGGATGGAAGACCTGTTCCACATTCCAGACCCCATCAGCAGCAACCTTGAGGATAAGGAGCAGTTTGCCTCGGCCCCGGGGCGGGACATAACCCGGCGGAAGCTGGACAAGAAGGCCCAGGACCTGAGGGCGACAAGCAAGGCAGGGGAAGAGGATCTTGCCTCCTTGATATATACAAGTGGTACCACAGGCAGTAGCAAGGGTGTCATGCTTACCCATAAGAACTTGGTCTGGAATGCTGACGTCTCCACTGACGTCTATGTGAAACTTAATCCTGGTGACCATGTCCTTTCGATCCTGCCGATCGCACACGTATATGAATTTACTACGGGTCAGATACTGGAGCTGATGTGTGGGACTGAGATTACCTATCTTGGCAAGCCTCCAGCTGCGAGTGTGCTTCTTCCTGCACTCAAGACGGTCAGACCCAGGCTTCTGATGAGTGTCCCTCTCCTGATGGAAAAAATCTATCGCAGTTCGGTGCTTCCTGTGATGCGTGACAATGAAAAGCTCAAGCCTTGGCTGAAGTTCGGACCCACCAAACGGATCATCTCAAGGATTATCGGCCGAAAGCTCAAGGTCACCTTCGGCGGTAAGCTGAAGTTCTTCGGTATCGGAGGAGCCCCCCTTGACCGTGAGGTCGAGCAGTTCCTCGCTGATGCGAACTTCCCTTACTCCATCGGGTATGGTCTGACTGAGACATCCCCCCTCGTAGCAGGCGGACTGCCGACGAAACACTATGTGGGCATGATAGGGAAATTGGTAGAACATGTGGAAGTGATTCTTGAGGACAAGGATCCCGAGACCGGAGTGGGAGAGATACTCGTCAGGGGGCCTAACGTCATGAAAGGGTATTACGAGAATCCCAAACTCAATGAAGAGGTCTTCACTGAGGATGGGTATTTCCGCACTGGGGACCTGGGTTACTTTGACAAGCAAGGCCGGCTGGCGATCAAGGGAAGGACCAAGACCATGATCCTTGGAGCAGGGGGTGAGAATATCTACCCTGAGCACATTGAGGCGGTGATAAATAATCTGAACTTTGTTTCAGAGTCCCTGGTAGTCCCTGAGGATGGAGGGTTGATAGCCCTGATCAAGATCGACATTGATTCCTTTGCCAAGAAGATGGCTCTGAATGTCAATGATGCGAAAACGGAGGCCATGAACTATGTGGCAAAGATTCGTGAGGATGTCAACAAGGAACTCAGTGCCTTCAGCCGCATAAGCACCGCCGAGTTGCATGAAGAGCCGTTCCAGAGGACACCCACTCAGAAGATCAAACGATTCCTCTATTCGAGAATTTCCGACAACGACGGATCGAAAGAGAAAAAATAGGGTTGAGCCTCTAGGCTCGGGTATGGTATACCTCAAACAAAGGGTTATTAATGGCTAATGTAGACATACGAATCAAGATGACTGAGTCGCTTGCAACTCCCAGTGAGCTTGCCAAGAGATTCCCGGTTGACGAAGCTATGGCTTCGTTTATCGCCCAAAGCCGTCAGACAGTCAATGACATCATACAAGGGAGGGACCATCGGTTGCTGGCAATCGTAGGTCCCTGTTCTCTGCATGACCGGAAGGCTGCTCTCGAATATGCAAAAAAGCTTAAGGTTCTTGCCAAAGAGGTGAGTTCTGAGATGTTCATCGTCATGCGTGCATACTTTGAGAAGCCCCGGACTGTCCTGGGTTGGAAGGGACTTATCCTCGACCCGAGGATGGACGGCTCCTATCAGATCGAGGAAGGCATTTCCTTAGCCCGGTCACTGCTGTACGATATAAACGCCATTGGCTTGCCGGTGGGTTGTGAGGTGCTCGACCCCATCATCCCACAGTATATTGATGAGCTGATGAGCTGGTCCTCCATAGGGGCCAGGACAACTGAAAGCCAGATCCATCGTAATCTGGCCAGTGGCCTCAGTGTTGCTGTGGGGTTCAAGAACAGTACCAGCGGCGATTTGCTCAATGCGATCAACGCTATCAAGTGTGC
>LFRM01191769.1_pt1 | contig 38563 bp, 49 predicted proteins | sample 618341 | NCBI WGS metagenome assembly LFRM01 (sample SAMN03654438, study PRJNA283298) | anaerobic digester metagenome | isolation source: pool of bioreactors CSTR01a, CSTR02a, and CSTR03a thermophilic anaerobic... | place: Denmark: Kgs. Lyngby | collected 2014-05-21 | reverse complement strand
CGCATATTACGTATTAGTGCAGATTCAAAAGATGAACGGTTTTTCCCCTTTAGACCAATCTCGCCATATCTGACAAGAATAGTTTTTCTCTGATCATTCACAAACATCACCCTATCTCAGACTTTGCAAATCAATAACGGCATCTGCTATCTTGCCAGCAGCCTGTTCTATTTCCTCAGGCCTGTTAAAATAAGAAAAACTTACCCGGATTGCCCCTTCCAGCCTTTCTTTATCCAACCCAAGGGCTGTGAGAACGTGACTGCTGCCACCGCTGCGGGAATGACAGGCAGACCCGGTAGAAACATAAATTCCATACTGCTCCAAATAGTGAACCAGCACCTCCCCCTTTATTCCCGGAAAAGACAGGTTTACTATATAGGGAATTGCCCTGTCCGGACTGCCGTTAACAACCATCTCAGGCACTCTCTTCCGGAGGAGTTTGATCAACTGCTCCTTGAGAGAGTAAACCCGGCTGCTTTCCTCAAGCCATTTGGGAATAAATTTTACCGCTGCGCCAAAAGCAGCAATTCCCGGAACGTTTTCAGTACCTGGACGCATCCCGTTTTCCTGTTCTCCTCCCCTCAGGAGAGAATCAACAGCAACACCTTTACGGATAAAAAGGGCGCCTACCCCCTTTGGACCATGAATTTTATGAGCACTTAAGGAGAGAAGATCTATCCCTGCTTTTGCCGGATTTAAGGGGATTTTACCAAAAGCCTGGACAGCGTCAACATGGAATACTATATCCCTCCTTGCCTCCTTCAAAAACCGCCCAATTTCCTCCACTGGCTGGATGGCACCTGTCTCATTATTCACATACATAACACTGACCAGCACCGTATCTTCACGAAGGTTCTCCTTCAGCTCTTCCAGGTCAATAATTCCCGTGCTGTCAGTACCAAGGTAGGTAACCTGATACCCTTCCTCCTCCAGGTATTGACAAACCTTAAGGACAGAAGGGTGCTCAATTTTTGTTGTAATTACATGCTTCCCCCTGCGCCGGCGCCGCCTGTGAAGACTGCCCAATATCGCCCAGTTATTGGACTCCGTACCGCCGGACGTAAAAAAAATTTCCTCCGGAGTGCATGAGAGGTTTCCAGCCAGGATTTCCCTGGTCCCCTTCAGCAGCTTTTCAGCTTCAAGGCCCTTCCCGTGAAGGGACGAAGGGTTCCCGTATACCAGGCTGCCGGCTTCGGCCATGGCATCTGCCGCCTGGGGGATTATTTTAGTAGTAGCACTGTTATCCAGATAAATTTCTGCCAATGATGCTTCCTCCCGCATGATTTTACGACAAATATTTAGCAGCACTTAATGCTGCTATCTGCCCCTGCCCAACAGCTTTAGCCAGCTGAAAAGGTTCACCGACACAGTCCCCTGCAGCAAAAATGCCGGGAACGTTTGCAGCCATATCAGAATCTACCTGAATAAATTTTCCTGACATCTTTATGCCCGGGACCAGCTGTTCAACGGGGACAGATTCTCTTACTATAAAGATACCATCAACCTGGAGCCGTTCCTGCCCCAGATTTAGAAATTCAACTAATTTTTCCCCTTCAATAACTGTTGGCTCAGCCTCAATTATTTCCACATTATCTCCCAGGCTATTCCCCGGGCGGTCTTTATATTGCGGAAGGTAATACACCTTTTGGCATACTCCGGCAAGGACTTTGGCTTCCTCTTCAGCCTCTTTTTCGTAAGCTAACACAGCAGTGGTTTTGCCCTTGTAAAGGAGGGCATCACATGTGGCACAGTAGCTTACCCCCCTCCCCAAAAATTCTTTCTCCCCGGGGAGAGCTGTCCTGGCAGTTACTCCCAGAGCCAGGATAACTGCCCTGGCGGAGTAGGGTTCTTCTTCCTCAGTTTGTATTAGAAAACTGCCATCCTGGGGAAACACAGAAATTACTTTACATTTTCTTATGGATACACCTGCCTTTTCTACATGCTCTAAAAACCGTTGCCTTAACTCTTCCCCGGAAATCCCGGGCAGTCCCAGGTAATTGTCTATTCGCGGTGAACGGTGCAGCTTGGGGCTGCAAAAATTACCCCCGAGCACAATAACATGCTTGTTTCGTGCTTTGGCATTTATTGCCGCGGAAAGGCCGGCCGGACCGCACCCAATTATCACCATATCATATTCAGCGTTCATAATGCACATCTCCTGTTTAATTTGTGCCTGACGAAGCTTCCCGTATATGATGGGTACACTCCCTCACTATGTTACCCTGCCCCCCAAAGGCATAAAAAATGCACGCAAGATGGGAAGAGGCCAAGGGCATAAAAAAACCCGGGCAACCCGGGGGCTTTACAGCTCAATCACTCTTCTCCTTTATCCTTTTCGCTGTCGGCTTCCTTTTGGGCCGCTTCCAGCTGGTCAGCCTGTTCTAACAAGGCATCAATACTCGATTTAATATCTTCCTCAGGGTTAAGCTCCAGCGCTTTCTCAAGCTGTTCCCTTGCTCCCTGGAAATCACTTTTAGCGTAAAGGAGGAAATTACCGTAATACATCTTTGCTTCCGCAGAATCCGGTTCAAGTTCTACCGCCTGCTTGTAAAGCTCCTCTCCCTTTTCCGTATTACCTATACTCGCCGCAGTAGAGGCGGCCTGAAGCATGAGAGGGACATTTTCCGGATCCAGTTCCAACGCGGCCTCATAATTTTCCAGGGCAGAATTCAGCTTTGCCAAAGCGAGAGCCGAATCTGCTCCATCCATAAACATTTGAAAACCCAAATCATAGTAAGCGTTCCCCAGCTTTTCCAAAACCTTCGGGTCCTCTTTATTCTCGGAAAGAGATGCCTCCAATTCGGAGATTCTATTCTCCATTTCCTCATACTGGACAGAAGGATCAACCGGTGTCTGGTTGTTGGCTTGAGAGGATGTGGAAAATTGAGGTATGGACCAAATAGCAAAAGAGCCTATCAAACCAACACTCAAAATTGCAACACCAATCATTGCTAAAATCCTAAAACTCCTTTTTGACTTTACCCTGCGAAGCCACTGAAGCATTGTCTAATCTCTCCTAATATTTTAATACAACAAAACGATATAGAAGCGGGTTTATACTTGCCTGATAGAATAGTCGTAACATGAAAGAAAAAAGCACAAAATTGCTCCATGTTAATCAGTATATTGCATGAAAACATCATATTACAGCCATAATTTCATGTCAACAGACAATAGACCTCCCTTTTTATTTATCCTAAAAAAGGGACTTTAACCCTTCAACATCTTTAATGCTGATAACATTCTTTCGAACCTGAACAAAACCCTTTTTCTTCCAGGAGCTTAATATTCGGGCAACTGTTTCCCGGGAAGCACCTACTAAATTGGCCAACTGCTGTTGACTGATGCTTATATTAACAGGCTTCCCCCGTTCGGATTCGGTCCCGTGTTCTTCAGCCAGGCTCAACAGGGAAATTGCCAGGCGACCGTCCACATCCCTCAGAGCCAAATCACGAATATGGTACTGGGCATTCCGAAGGCGCTCAGCCATAACCTCCATTATTTTAAAGGTTATATCCCCTCTTTCTTTCAACAGCCTTTCCAAATCTTCGTTGGCAATGATGCCAATCTCACTTTCCTCCATTACCTGGGCAGTAGCAGGGTATTCCCCTCCCTTAAAAATTAATACTTCGGCAAAAATATCCCCCTCTTTTAAGAAATGAAGAATTTTCTCACTGCCATCCTCAAGCATCTTGGACACTTTAACTTTACCTGATTTTACAAAGTACAGTTCGTTGCCATACTCGCCTTCCACAAAGATAAGGCTGTCCTTGGAATACTTTTTTACTTTAACAATCCTATCAATAAGCTCCAGTTCTTCCTGGGTTAAATGGGCAAATAAAGGAATTTTTCGCAGATAAACGGTAGTATTGGCCACTTTGACCTCCTCATTTCCGCCTTTTACTGCAGGCATGGCGCTCCCTGACCGGGAATTGTCGGAGTAAAATCAAACCATTCCGGCACGGCTCCCGTAATAGCCCCCTGGATATCTGACATTATCAGGGAAAATCTGTATTCGGCATTTAGGTATTCATTTATTTCGGGATTTAAAGACAACAGCTGGTACTCTTTTTCCAGCTGATCCCTTTCCTCTTCATTTACTTCATAGCCCGCCAGCTCTGCCATCTGGAGTTCAAACTGTCTCTTGCGGAAGGAATCCAGCATTTCCTCGTTGGCCTTGTTTTTCTTAAGATTCTCTTTAGCAGCAACAAAAGCCTTATACTCCTCCGATTGTGCCAAAACTTCAGCCAGTTTTACAACATATTCATTAATGCTCACTAAAATCCCCCCAAACTGTTTTGACCGGCAGTTCCAGACCAGATAAAGTAAAAAGCAAGGAAAACCATAGCGATTCCGCAACCCAAAAACAGCCACTGGTATAGTTTTTCCGAAAACCACCTGCGGCCTGCCGCAAGAGAAAAGGCAACGAGGGAATACCACACCAGGTCAGCAAGTATATGCCCGGTAAAGAAAACGCCCACACCCAGGGAGCCCTGTTTCATAGCACTGGCCAGTAAAGCGGCACCTACAGTCGCCCACCATAAAATCCAGTAGGGATTAGATACACTGCCAATAAATCCTGAAACAACAGGACCGGATAGGAACTTCCGGGGACCTGCCGCAGCAACCTCCACATTTATTGAACCGGCAGCCCTGAAGTCCCTGATCATACCCCATCCCATCCAGAGCAAAACACAACCCCCTATCACTGCAATAGCAGAAGCAACCGGGGGAAGCTGCAGGTAATAGCCCAGGCCAAATACAATTCCTGCCATAACTGCCATTTCGGAAACAGCATGGCCCAGCACAACCAGCGGCCCGGCACCGGCTCCTTTCTCAACAACCTTGGCAGCGGTGATTGCAAGCAGAGGCCCGGGAACAAGAGCTCCAGAGAAAGCTATAATAAATGAACTTGTAAACAAAGCAGCCAGGTCCATTGGTGCCCCTCCCTTAAAGGCTGTGAAACTCCGGTTTCCGCCCCTTAAAAGTAACGATTTCCCTAAAACCCATTCTTGTCAAGGCTTCAACCTGGTCTGCCAAATCCCTGCCTACATGACGGGGCATGTGGGCATCCGACCCCAGAGTAATGGGGATGTCAAGGGACCTGCACAGCAAAAGTATGTCATCACTGGGATATTTCTCACCTGCAGGCTTATATCTGCCGCTGGTGTTGACTTCTACTACAAGGTGCTTCTGTTTAATAAGCTGAAGTAAATCGGTAACTGCAGGAAGAATGCTCTTTTTAGGCCTGCAGCCAAAAACCTTGATCAGGTCAAAGTGACCGACAATATCATAGCAGTCAGACTCAATCAAATCTTCCAACCGTTCAAAATACGCGGCATAAAGCAAGTCACTGTCCCACTGTTCGTATACTTCAATATAGTCCGGGTGGTCAAACAAAAACCCGTCAATCTCATGTACCGAGCCGATTAAGTAATCAAAAGGGTACTCTTTTGTTAGGCCGGCGCAATCCAAACCGGGCCTGTGGTCCACTTCCAGGCCGACTCTAAGGGAAACAGGTGTCTCAACCTGCAAACTTCGAATCAGTTCAAATTTAATTTCCTCCAGGAACCAGTCATGCTCGGCAAACCCCAGAACTTCCAGCCCCCGGGACTCAGCATACTCAATAAATGGCCTAATTGCCTCTTTACTGTGGTTAAACTCACCATGTGCCATGCCGTGAACATGAAGGTCTGCCAGCACTTTATCCCTCTTTTCCCAGGTAAAATGCATTTTTCTGTCTCTGAAAAGATAAACATATTATTGCATTACCGCCGCACAAAATGCAAACCGGAGCGAGACTTATGGGGATCTTTTCATTATTTCATATTTTGCTTTTTCTTCTTGGTTTCCTGCTTTTTTTCTTCGGCCTAAGTGTATTCCGCAGCAATCTGGCAGCAATTCCCCATGAGCGCCTGTCTAAGTATTTAAGACAAATGACCACAACTCCCCTGCGGGGGACTATCTTTGGGGCAGTCTTTACTGCCGCAGTTCAAAGCAGCAGTGCAATCACTTTAATTACCATCGGTCTGGTAGATGCAGGGATGCTCAGATTTCCCCAGGCGGTGGGGATTATCCTGGGGACAAATGTTGGAACTTGTGTTACTGTGCAGCTCCTTGGACTTAACCTGCAGAATTTTGCCCTGCCCTGTCTTGCCGCAGGAATTATCCTCCTTTTTCTGGGTAAAAAAAATACCGGTGCAGTTCTGTCAGGCTTTGGCTGTGCGTTTATTGGTTTATCCCTGATTACCCGTGCTTCCAGCCCCATAGTATATTCAGATTTCTTTCTCCAGGCGGTTGCAGCCGCAGAAGAACAGCCAATTGCGGGAGTTATGGCAGGAGCCGTCAGCACAGCCATAATTCAATACAGCAGCATCGTAATGGGCATTCTGATTGCTCTGTCCCAGCATGAGACTATAGGCTTGAAAGCAGCCATTCCCCTGATATTGGGATTAAACCTGGGCACATGCGTCACGGCACTCCTGGGAAGCATCGGGAGCAGCCGGGGAGCCCAGCAGGTTGCCGTTTCTCACCTGTTGTTAAACTTCCTGGGCATAATAGCAGCCTTGCCTCTCATGGACCCTTTCGCCGCTCTGGTAAGCCGTACTGCCGATTCTCCCGGATTGCAGATTGCCAACGCCCATACTATTTTCAACGTTCTGTCCTCCTTGGCTGTCCTTCCCTTTGCCAGTCAGTTTACCGTACTGGTTAAATTAATCTGCCCCGATAAGAGGCAGCGCTGATCAGCCTTCATGGGAATTACGCATATTTCTGACCCCTAATGGTAATCCTAGCCCTAGACCACAATACAACATTCTAGGAGGTTGTTGCTGTATGGGTAAAACAGTTGTGGGTTTATTCAAAAACGAAAGAGTTGCTGAAGAAGCCGTTCGCGACCTGCGTGGTGAAGGCTTCGAAAAAGAGATTTCCATTCTGGCAAAAGATAGAAAAGAAGGCGGCCGCGAAGGTGTAAGGGATGCCACCTTTGAAACCAGTGATTCCATTGCTGATGGTACCACCACAGGCGGTATTCTTGGCGGATTAGCCGGACTTGCAGCGGGAGCAGGAGCACTCGCCATCCCTGGTATCGGACCCATTGTAGCTGCAGGGCCCATTAGCGGAATCCTTGCAGGAGCTGCCTCCGGTGGTATAGCCGGCGGTCTTCTGGACTGGGGTATTCCCGAAGAAGAAAGCAGACAAATTGAATCCGAAGTTAAACAGGGCAAGGTATTGGTTGCGGTAAGTTCTTCACAGGATAAGGTTGACCGGGCAGAAAAAATTCTCCGGGACCATGGTGGAGAAAATATTAAGGTTCACGAAAAATAGTCTAATTACAAGGACTGTCTGGTCATAGACCGGACAGTCCTTGTTACAAAATATGCTTTTCAATTTTTTACAGGCTGTTTGAGCCTTAATAAAAATCCTTCTTAAGCTCTCGTCAGCGGAAGCAGGACATTCTCCCAGCAACCACCGTCAGGTTTCCCTTTAGTCTTATGCTTCCTTCTGTTTGGCAGTTTTCCTTTTTCTCTTTTTGGGTTCCTCTTTTTTCCCTTCCGTAGCCGCCAGACTGGCTTTAAGAGCCTCCATCAGGTCAATAACCTTTTCCTCATGGGGTGCTTTGGGAATCTCTACTTCATCGTTCTCTATCTTGGCGTGAATTACCTTTAATAGAGCTTCCCGGTAATCACTTTTGTATTTTTCCGGCTTAAACTCCGAGGAAAGATTGGTAATCAGGCTTTCAGCCATTATTAACTCATTTTCATGTATTTCCACTTCCTCCTGAAGTTCGGGAATAGACTCAGGCTGGCGGATTTCATCAGGGTAAAGCATAGTCTCCATCAGCAGACAGTTGCGGTACCTCCTCAAGGTTACCAGGTTCTCCCGAGACCTGATAAAAACCTTGGCAACAGCAACTTTCCCTGTTTTCCCTAGAGCCTCAAACAGGAGTTTATAAGGTTTTTTTCCATATTCCTCGGGGGAAAGAAAATAGGATTTAACAAAATAAATTGGATCAATGTCTTCCAATTCCACGAAATCCAAAATATCTATCGTCCTCATGGTGTTTAACGGAAGGTTCTCCATATCCTCGTCCTCGATGACCACATACCTGCCTTTTTGGTATTCATAACCCCTGACAATTTCATCGGCTGAAACCTCTCTCCCGCAGGCAGGGCACACTTTTTGGTATTTTATCGGAGTTTTGCACTCCCGGTGCAGATAGTTGAACTTAACGTTTTTCTGTTCAGTGGCAGCATACATTTTTACAGGAATGCTTACCAGACCAAAGGAAATTGCACCCTTCCACAAAGGCCGCATCTTTCTCTCTCCTTCATAGAAAGATATCAAACTATCTCAGGCTGTCCCAGATTATGCAATGTGCTTCCGTACCTTTTGCGAATAACTTAGCTTGAGGAATACAGCTTTTTTTTAGGCCAAGGCACAAAACCGGAAGGCAACAAAAAACGGTGTGTAAAATATTCCCAAAGTGTGGAATTTTGCACACCGCTGGGGAAACAATAATTCTCTCACAGTTTCCCACATTAGAACCCAATTTATGCAGTTACCTTTAATCCCTCAGCCTACGGAGTCTTTCCTCAGGACTGATAATATTGTTGACCTGAACTCCAAAGTTTTCATTAACCACAACAACTTCCCCCTGGGCAATCAGAGTACCGTTAACAAGGATATCAACAGGTTCATCAGCAAGAGAATCCAACTCCACTATCGTCCCAGGAACCAACTTCAAAACTTCTCCAATGGGCTTCTTGCAGCGCCCTAACACAACTGATACTTTTAAGGGAACATCAAGAATTAGATCCAAATTTTTTCCCCTTTCAACTTCCTCACCTGCATCCGGTGCATAAGACCCCATCCGTGTTGGAAAAGTATCATCTTTTATTTCTTCTTTTGGCTGTATTTCCCGGTCTGACGGGGTTCCGGGAACAAAATCCCCAAGACCGTTATCCTCTTCCACATCACCGTCCCCCGCAGTTGCGTCCCGGCTGCCGTTGTCCCCGGCAGAAGGTGCAAGCAGGTACTTTACAATTTCTCTGGCAGCTTTAACAGGTATTAACTGCATAATTTGGCTGTCAATTAAATCCCCTACAACCAGCTTGAATGAAACAACAGCAATCGTATTTCCGTTCAGGTCAAACTCTAACTCCTGTTTATCAAACTCCACTACTGTTGCCCTGGGTGGGGAAATTACAACAGGAAAACCAAACATATTTGACATTGCAGTAGCGGCAGTACCGATCATCTGGTTCATGGCTTCACTGACAGCACTTAGCCCCATCTCGGACAGTTCTTCTCCTACATTTTCCCCGGTGCCTCCCATCATCAGGTCAGCAATTATGGCAGCATCGGTAAGACCTACCAACAACAGATTAGACCCTGTTAAACCCTCTATATAATTAATATCAATAACGACATAAGGCTTGACAAAGGAGCTGAAAAGTTCCTTTTGGTTGGACAGCGTCACATGAGGAGTAGTAATGGAAACCCTGTGTCGCACTATGTCAGATAGTGTGGTGGCGGCAGAACCCATAGAAATGTTTCCTATCTCACCAATGACATCTCTCTCTTCCCTGGTAAGGTCTTCCTCTTCTCCAGCGGAAGTAGAAGTTTGATGTTCCTGTTTCGACTCAGTTTCCTGCTCTGGTACAACCTGTGACTTAAGCAGCGCATCGATTTCTTCCTGAGATAAAAAGTTTTCACTCACTGCCCTCACCTCCTTCAAGATGGGGAATATAAGGGTGACCGCTCCCGTTTGTATGGACAGATTTAATATATACACCCTTTTTGGAACCAATTATTCCCGGCTGTACCTCAAACTTTTTCCTCTGGCCGACCCACAACTCAATATTTTCACTGACAACATTATCCAGGGGAATAACATCTTTCTCCCTAAGACAGAGAAACTCCCGGACGCTAATCTCGGTACTGCCCAGTACAGCAGTTAAATCCAAAGGGGTATTATTCAGGTGGTCCACAATACGTGGGCGGATATCAGTGCTCTTTTTTGCCCCAGCGTTGGCAAACCACGTCTGGGCAGAAAGTTTAGAAATAATGGGTTCCAGGGCGATATAAGGCAAGCAGATATGTATTAAGCTTTCCTGCCCGGAAATGTCGGAAGTCAGTGTTACTACCGCTGATGTTTCAGAGGGTGAATATAACTGGCTAAACTGGGTATTCGTTTCCAGCGCCACTATCTGGGGGGCAATATTATAAACACCTTCCCAGGCATAGGTTAAATTCTGCAGCAGTCTTTCATTGAGCTTGCGCATAACGTTAATTTCTATTTCCGTTAGATCTCTGTTGCTGGGTCCCGAAGTACCTGGGCCGCCAAACAGCAGATCAATAATCGGAAACAAAAAACCGGAGTTCATTACCATAAACACAGCTTTGTCTGAAGGTTTGATATTGAACATGGTCATAAGTACAGGACTGGAAATAGAGACAACGAAATCTTCATATGTAGTCTGGTCTACAGTGGCAATTTTAATTTGAACGCCGCTTCTAAGATATGCCGACAAAAAATTCGAGAGAATACGGGCGTAATTATCGTGGATCATGTAGAGAGTTCTAAGGTGTTCTTTGGAATACTTATTGGGACGCTTGAAATCATACTTGGTTACCGTTTTTTCTGCAGGTTCCCCAATCCTAATCTGCTCAGTGTCAATTTCTCCCGCTGACAGCGCTTTTAACAGCGAATCTATTTCTGATTGAGACAGTACTTCATCTACCATACAAAAACACCCGCCTAAGAATCCATATTCCAGCAGTTGAAATTGCCATTAACCAACAGCTTTCTGCAGTGCCTGGATTACCCTCTCCTGCTGAAAAGGTTTAACAATAAAATCCCGGGCACCTGCTTGAATAGCCTCCATTACCATAGCCTGCTGCCCCATGGCACTGCACATGATAATCACTGCCTGCTTGTCAATGGCCATAATCTCTTTCACAGCAGCAATCCCATCTTTTTCAGGCATGGTAATATCCATTGTAACTACATCCGGCCTCACTTCCTTGTATTTCTCAACAGCTTCATAGCCGTTGGCCGCTTCTCCGGCAATTTCGAAACCATTTTTCACCAAAATGTCCTTAATCATCATTCTCATAAAGGCGGCATCATCTACAATTAATACTCTTTTTCCCATCAATATCCCTCCTGCTAAATATTGATTCCTAAGCCATTTAATATTTTATCAAGGGCCTCCAATTCCGGAAGAATGAAAAAGTGACTCTTGATTGACCGCGTCGCATCAAAAAATCTGGTTTCCACAACCAACACCTTATCAGCATAATAGCCGGATTCCAGAAGGGCACTGCTGAGAACTGCTCCCAGCATATCCCGGGCAAGAACGGGGACAGACAAGTTAAAAACAAGATTTGTCACCTGTGAAAAAGCACTAAGAAAAGACCCGCTCAAAATATTTCCGACTTCCAAAAAAAGAGACTCCTCCAATTCGTCAAATTGGGAATCCGCTACCGACTGGTTTGTCAGCAGTATATCTGCCAGATAAACAGCGCTCTTTTCGGCAAGGATAAACATTATTCCGCAAGGAGCCGGACCGCTTACTGCCTGGTGAATACAAATTATCTCATCCTCTTCATTCCCCACCAGGGTTATTAAATCCTCAAGAGCAACTACCCCTGCCTGGGGGACATCCATCCCGATTTTTTTCCCAATTAAATTAGCCAAAGCCGTTGCCGCATTCCCCGCTCCAATGTTTCCTATCTCCTTAAAAACATCAAGGTGAAAGGTATTCAAATCATCTAACTTCAAGATGGCGCACCTCCTGCTGGGGACAGCTTTTCCTGTAGAACCAGTGGGAAACTTTTTCAAATCCATAGTCCTTGTACTGGATTATGTTCTCTGTAGCACCAATGAACAAAACACCGCCATTAACTAAACTGTCATACATTTTTCTATACAAGATTTCCTGGGTTTGACGGGTGAAATAGATCATCACATTCCGGCAGACTATTAGGTCATAACCCTTTTTAAATTTGTCCCCCAAAAGGTCATGCCTGCTGAACACTACATGCCGCTTCACCTCAGGAGTAACCCGGTAAAAGCCTTTATTATCCCTGACGAAGTACTTCTGAAGACGCGCCTTTGATACGCCCTTCACCGCTTTTTCGTCATAGACACCAACCCGGGCAGCAGCAAGGATGTTGCTGTCAATATCTGTAGCATCAATTTTATAGGAGATACCGGGGAAACCATCGTTTAGAATAATTGCAATAGAATATGGTTCCGCTCCGTTGGAACAGGCAGCACTCCATATTTTAAGTTTTCGCCTTGAAGAACACAATTCCGGCAGAATGATTTTCTCCAAAGCTTGAAAAATATCACTGTTTCTGAAAAACTCCGATACGTTAATGGTTATTTTATCAAAAAACTTTGCCCTTTGAACCGGGTCAGTACACAGCAGGGCAAAGTACTCCTTATAATTGTCTACTCCCACTGAACAGCGCAGGTTATCAATCCTTCTCTTCAGCTGTTTCTCTTTGTATGCACCTAAATTCAAGCCAAACTGTTTATGTACCACAGCGATAAAATCACTGAAGTCCATAACCTTTCACCCTTTCAGGAGCTATAATTCGTAGGTATGGTTTCCTAAAGTACGGATCCAAACTATACCTTCCTGTGTATCAAAGATAATGGTTCTACCCTTATTGCCCCCTACATCAGCGGCCAAAAGGGGAATCCCCATATCGCTAAGAACCTTACGGGTTTGCTCAACGTTGCGCTCCCCAATATTGTTTGTAAAACTCGTACCAACAGAAGAAAACATCTTTGCTCCACCGGCAATTTTAGCCTTAATTGCCGACCTCCGAGCACCCAGTTTTACCATATCTTCTACCAGTAGGGGAATGGCTGTATCGGGAAATTTCCCTTTTTTCCCGTTGTTCTTAAACTGGTTGCTGTTGGGAAGCATTATATGGCTTAACCCCCCCACACGGTTAAAACTGTCAAACAATACTATACCGACACATGAGCCTAAGCCGAGAGTAATCAGCCTGTGAGGCGCGGTTGAAGCTTTCCATTCGGAAATTCCTACTTTAATATCTTCAACAATAATCTGGTGCTGGTTAATCATTGTTCTCAAACCTTCCTATAGGGTACAGTCACCTCTGCAAATTATTAGCTACGCCCCACATGTCATCTAATGTTCGAAGAGCCTGACAGGAAAACTGAAAGGACTTTTGCGCAACAATTAAATTAACCATTTCTTCACCCAGATCCACATTTGATCTCTCCAAATACCCCTGTTTTAGAGTACCAAAACCTGGGTTGCCAGGCTCACCCTGTAATATGGTGCCGCTGGCCTCAGTTTCCCTGTACATACCTCTCCCAACAGCTTCAAGGCCTGCTGGATTTGGAACATGAAAGAGAGGAATGCTGCCGGCAGTGATCCACTGCCCGTCAGAAAGCTTAGCCGTAATCTCACCGTTACCGGCAATCTTTAATTCGGTATATCCCTCAGGAAGGAGCATATCGGTATATATTGGCGCCCCCTGACCATTTACCAGGAATTGCTCTCCATCCAGGTAAAAGTTGCCTTCACGTGTATAACCCAGTGAGCCATCAGGGAGCATAACACCGAAAAAACCGTCCCCGTCCACAGCCAAATCCAACTTTCTCCCGGTCTCATAAAGCTGGCCTGAGGAAAAATCCTTTTCCGTACCCGACACCATTGCCCCGCTGCCGCACCTGACACTGTCAGACACCGGCATACCCGGACCATATACAGTGTGATAAAGGACATCTCCAAAGGCTACCCGGTTTTTCTTGTAAGCCGTGGAATTTATGTTGGCAATATTGTTTGCGATAATATCTATTTTTGTCTGCTGTGCATTCAGGGAATTGACCATACCCGAAATATTACCCAGCATTACTAACGCCCCCTTTATCTCAGACTGCCGATATCGCGCACAGCCTGCTGCATTATTTGGTCGTAAGCCTGAAAAACTCTGCTGTTGGCTTCATAGGCACGATAGGCAACCAGTAAACTGCTCATTTCCTGGTTCATTTCCACATTGGATCTTTCCAGATACCCCTGCCTGATTTTATACTGAGGAACAACAGCATCTAAATCATCAGGAGCCGAAAAAAGACCGTCCCTGTCCTTTTGAATGGCACTCCTGTCCGTAAAATCCAGCACCATGACTTGCTCAATCTCAACCCCGTTATCTATAACCCTGCCATCCTCTTTGATGGAAAGATTATCTCCATTGACAACAATAAACCCGTCCTGACCAAGAACCCTGTACCCCTGTCCGGTTACCAAATAGTTTTCCGCATCTATCTTAAAAGAACCGTTTCTGGTGAGCCTGATACCATCCGGGGCTTGTACCACAAAGAATCCATCCCCTTCAATGGCCAGATCCAAGGCCCTGCCTGTAGGCTCCAGATTGCCCTGTTTATATGAAATATCCGTACGGTACACCTCAACTCCGTAAGGCATTCCCCCGATGGGAACAGCTTTCGGTGACTGGGAAGAATCCAGGTAATACATCAGATGTTCCTTAAATGGGCTCATTACAGCAGTATCCTTTTTATAACCGGAGGTCTCGCTGTTGGCCATGTTGTTGGTAATGCTGTTAATTGCAATCTGCTGGGAGACCATACCGCCTGCCGCAGTATAAATACCTCTAAGCATTAAATTACCACCCCTTTTCCAAAACCTACGAAACTCTAAAAATTTCTGGAAAAATATATCTACTGCCGGTACCGCTCAGTCAAAATCCTAACCACATCCGCCGGACTGCTGTCGGTAAGAATTTCATACGTATCGGCAACAATCTTTTCACTTACCCCCTGCCTGGTTACTTCGGCCAAAAAGTCCGCTTTATTTTCAATTACTTGAAGGGCCTCCAGCTGCTCCCCGATGTCATTCAATGTGCTTCCGGGAGCAATGATCAGGGTTACGGACCGGGGAGAAGGCTTCTTCTCCTCTTGTGATTCCTGCTCAGCAGCAGGGGCATCACTCCCTTGTTCCGTCTCCTGGCCTTGGGTAGGAGACTGTATATCCTCTGCAGCCGCCTTCGAACCCTCATCCTGCCCTTCCTCTTCAGTATCGAAAAGAAAGGCTTCCTCCCTGTAAACCATGCCCATATCCCTGGCCCTGCGTTCCAATTCGCTGTTGGACATAGTTGTGGGAGTTGCAACGAATACCAAGCCGGCAAGAAACAATCCGACTCCCAGGCCGAAGAAAAACTGTGCATGCACGTTAATCATCTGCTTGATTTTTGCAGGTTTAGAATTAATTCTACTTCCCCCTTTCCCTTTCCGAACTGCTGGGCTATTTCAGTAACACTTTTTCCCGAGAGGTAAGCATCTCTTATATCCCTAAACTCGGCCTCGTGGCCGGCTTCTTTTATGTATTCGGAGAAATCCCTGTCCCCGTGACTGTCACCTTCATTTTTCCTAAGGAGTGTCTCAATTTGGTTTCCCAAACCTGAAACAGCCTGGGTCAAGAGCTCCAATTTATAGTCAAGCTTTCCTGAAAACTCAGACTCAGGTGCCGGTTGTTCCTGGGGAAATAATTCAAACTCAGAAATTTTTGCCTCAAGATCAGCAACCCGCTGTTCCAGGCCCTCTACAGACTGCAGATAATAAGCATCTTTTTCTTCATTTAGAGCCTGCCGCCAGGCTTGTTTCCAGGTGAGCCCTATCAGCACTGCTCCAAGAAGAAGCAGCAATACACCCATTCTCTTTCACTCCCCATTTACGGAAGATGTCCCCATATATTTATTCAGTTTCTCCCGGAGCCTCATTAAGGCCCTGGCATGAAGTTGACTGACCCTGGATTCTGAGACTTCCAAGATCATTCCAATTTCCCGGAGAGTCAGTTCCTCATAGTAATAAAGGGAAATTACAACTCTATCCTTTTCCGGGAGTTCCTCTATCGCAGCCGCAAGGTAATCCCTGAATTCCTCCTCCAGGACACGGGCTGCCGGGTTCGGGCTCTTAGGATCAGATATGGTATCAGCCCGGGATATGCTGTCTACTTCCTGCCCGTGAAGAAACTCATCCAGGGATACAACTGAAAGCTGGCTGATTTCCGTCATTGTGTCCCTAAGAGCCTCAAGGCTTATCCCCATTTCCTCTGCCAGCTGCTCTTCAGACACATCAGTAATGCCTTCGTTTTCAAACTTCTGATAGGCTCGCTGTACTGCCTTCAGCTTATCGGCAACGGAACGGGGAGCCCACTGCTCCCGCCGCAGCGCATCTACCACGGCACCTCTGATCCTCTGAGAAGCATAAGTTTCAAACTTAACCCCTCTCGTCCAGTCAAACTTTTTTATCGCTTCCATGAGCCCAAATATTCCGTAGCTTACAAGGTCTTCCTGTTCAAGGTGGTTAGGCAGCTTAAAGTTCAACCTGCTGACTATAAAACGCACAAGCGGCAGGTAGGAGTTTACCAGTTCATTGTAGGCTGCCTCACAGTTTTCTCCGGCATAAGCGCTCCAAAGCTTCTCCCGTTTATCCTGCAGTCCCATCACTTCTTCACTCCTAACCGTCTCTGTTCCAGAAGCTTTCGAAACAGAAAACCAATCAGAATGTCCCTGTCCTTCTCCCAAATCTCCTCAAAAAACACACCTAAGGATACCTGCCCTTTATTCCTTCCGGGCTCCTTGCGTTTGACCCTGGCCAGAGCCCTAATCTTTACATCCTTTTGTTTTTGGTCGGTAATGGTTAATTCCAACTCAATCAGGGAATTTAACGCCACCGGACCCTGTACATTAAAATGCAGGCCTCCCCCGCTGATATCCAACGTATAGGACTCCTTAAAGGGCTCAACACTGTCCTGTTCGGGAAAGTCTTCCTTAAGTATCCGGTATTTCACGGGCACCATTGTCTGGACACGGACATAGTCACGCATTTGTACACGCTTCAGCTTTGACGGGACAGCAAGTAAAAACAGGACCACTCTATCCAGTTTTTTGCCCAGAACAGTACTGTCAAACAGGTACTGCGCATCTTTTGAGTAAACCCTCCCCTTGACGCTGTCTCCGGGCATCAGATAAACAACACTGCCCCGGTGGGAAGGGATATGGATGGCAATATAATCACTGTTTATTTCCTGAACTGAACTCTTGTAGAAAATACCTTCGCCGTTGATTTGAATATCGATTTTACTGTTGATAGTAATTATATCGGCAACTTCCACGAAAACCTTCCCCTTTATAGAAAAATTAACCGAAAATCCGCATTAACTTCGACACAAACCCTTCTCTAAAAGGTTCATTGGAAACAGATCCTGTCTCCAGAGCCCTGGCAACAGCCCGCACCTGGAGGGCAGCCCCCGACTTGGGATACCTTTGTACAAAAGGAACCTGTTCCCTTACTGCCTGCCCAACACAGTTGTTGTCCAGAACATACCCCAAGGTGTCGATATTTTTTAGAAGAAAATGATTGCAAACATGTGTTATTTTTTCTGCAGTCTGGTTAGCCTCAAAAATACTCGATGCCATGTTTACAACGATATGTATTTTCCGACTCAGGTTAAAACGACAGATCACTTTTATTAAACAATAGGCATCAGCCAGAGAGGTAGGCTCAGGTGTTACTACAACAATTACTTCGCTGGCAATACTGATGAAGGAAAGCACATTTTTAGATATCCCGGCACCTGTATCGATAAGCAGGAAATCGCACTTCTGGGTATATTCCCCTAACCTTTTCTCCAACTGTTCTTTCCTTATCCCGTCCAGGTACGACATTTCCCGAAATCCGGCAGCACCAGGAATAAGCTTAATCCCTCCGGGACCCGTTACAATCACCTCATCCAGAGATCGGTATCCCCTGATTACTTCATAGAGTGAATACTCAGTGAACATGCCTAAAAGTACGTCCAAATTAGCTGTGCCTAAATCAGCATCGAGAAGCAGTACCCTGTAGCCTCCCTCGGCGAGGCAGATGCCCAGGTTGGCCACTAAATTGGTTTTACCTACACCGCCCTTGCCGCTGGTAACCGCTATTACACGCGGCTGAGGACAAAACTCAAGGTTCTGACTAATTTGTCTCAACTTTTCAGCTTGATCCATCCTTCACCACTTCCCCAAGAATCAATTCTGCCAATTTCCAAGGCTCAGCAGTTTCAATATCCTCCGGCACGTCCTGACCGTTGGTAAGATAAGCAACAGGAATTTTGTTGCTGTAAGCTACATTGAGAATGGAGCCGTAAGTCTCCGTTTCGTCAACTTTTGTAAAAATTAAGCTGGTATAATCCAGGACTCTGTAATCCTCAGCAATTCTGTCTAAATCATGTTTCTTGGTGGTTAAACTCAGCACCAAATAGACCTCCAAGGGCTTCACTGCATCCAAAAATGTCCTTACTTCAGAGAGTTTCATACTGTCTGAAGGAGAACGCCCTGCGGTATCAATAAAAACAACATCTTTATCAGCATTTCGTCTAACCGCTTCGTGAAGCTGTTCCGGGGTCATAACTACATCCACATCCACTCCCAAAATGTTTCCGTAGGTACGCAGCTGTTCCACCGCACCAATGCGATAGGTATCAATGGTAATCATCCCCACTTTTTTTCCCATTGAAAATGCATTCTGGGCCGCCAGCTTGGCCAATGTCGTGGTCTTACCTACCCCTGTTGGCCCTACAAATGCGTGAAGCTTGTAGTTAGAAGCTCTTGGTTCAATTTCCTGAAACAGCCTGGTCAAATGTCCCTTTAAGGCTTCTTTCATCAGGTTATCGTTAACGACCTCTTCTCCAGCCCCTTCAGCCAAACCGTAAATTATTTCATCCGCAATTTCCGAATTGATTTCCAGAGATTCAAGGACATCTTTCCACCTGACGAAAGGACTGTCGTTTTGGCTGGTGCTGTTCAGGATTCTTTTCAGCATTACTTTCACTTCACCCAGCTCTTTCTCAATCCTGTGGTTATCATCTACCAGCTGGGAAACCTGGGCGGTTGGCAGAAAAGCAGCCTGTCTATCCTCCCCCCTGTCCAGAGCAGCAGTAACCTCAAGAACCGTACCCCCCAAAAAGCCACGGACACCTTTTGCCCGCACTTTACTGCTGCTGAGAATTATTGCATCTTTCCCCAGGTCTTCCTTAATACTCTGGAAGGCCTCGTGCATATCGTTGACAACATATCTCTTAATCCGCATCAGCCGTCACCGTCCCCAAGGCTTCAATTTCCAACTCAGGTGTCAACTCATTAAACGAGAGAACCGCTGTACTGGGAGCAAACCGCTCCAAAAAACGCCTGAAGGGCAGCCTTATTCTGGAAGAGCAGAGGATAACAGGCTGAACGCCCAATTCAACAGCTTTGTCTGAAAACTTCCGTATTTGTTCCAGCAGTCCTTTAGCTTTCTCCTCTTCAAGGGCCGGATATGCCCCGAAGTTGGTCTTCTGCAGGGAAGAATTGATCAAGTCCTCAACCTGAGGGTCAACAGTGATTACCCGGAGCACATTTTTTTCACTGTAGAGCCCGCTGATTGTGCGGAACAGTGCCTGGCGGACCGCTTCTGTGAGAAAATCTATATCTGTAGTCAAGGGTGCATTGTCTGCCAGGACCTCCAAAATAGTGGTCATATCCTTAATTGGGACCTGTTCCCGAAGCAGGTTCTGCAGCACCTTCTGTACCTGGCCGTAGGTCAATAAATCAGGCACAAGCTCTTCCACGACAGCGGGACTGGACTCTTTAACAGTATCAACCAACTCTTTGGTCTCCTGCCTGCCCAGGAGTTCATGGGCATGGGCTTTAATAAATTCGGTAAGGTGGGTAATTAACACTGTGGAAGCATCTACAACCGTAAAGCCCTTAGCTTCCAGCTCTTCCTTGACTACCGGCAAAACCCACCAGGCTGGAAGCCCAAAGGTGGGCTCCCGGGTAGGGATTCCATCCACCTTTATGCTGCTCTCCAAAGGATTCATGGCCAGGTAACGTTCGGGAATAATTTCCCCCCCTGCAATATCAACCCCCCGAATTTTGAACATGTAGGAATTCCTATCCAGCTCCAAATTGTCCCGTATCCTGATGGGGCGTACATACACACCCAGTTCAGCGGCACATTGCCTGCGTACAGCAGCCAGACGCTCCAATAAGTCTCCTCCATGCTCTTCGTCAGTCAGGTGCACAAGGTTATAACCAATTTCAATCTCCAAAGGGTCAAGTCTCAGCACACCCAAAACATTTTCCGGCTGGCGCTCCCTAGCTTTTAATTCCTTAGCCGTAGACTCCCGTTCCAGACTTGCGGCTCTCCGGTCTTCCCTGGCAACCATGTAAGCCAATAAACCGGTAAGAAGGGACAAGGCAAGGAAAGGGAGAGTTGGAATGCTGGGCACTAAAGCAACGGCCATGAGAACGCCGCTGCATAAGCCAATCACTTTTGGGAAACGAGTCAGCTGACGGGAAATATCGGTACCCAAATTTTCTGAGGATCCTGCCCTTGTGACCAAAATACCGGTGCCGGTAGATATCAGGAGAGCGGGGATCTGGGTGACAAGCCCGTCACCAACGGACAATATCGTATACGTTTGGAGGGCTTCTGAAAGGGGCATCCCCATTTGAAAAATCCCAATCAAAAATCCCCCTAAAATATTTACCAGGGTAATAATAATCCCGGCGATGGCATCCCCTTTAACGAACTTGCTGGCACCGTCCATTGCCCCAAAAAAATCCGCTTCCTTCTGCAAATTCCTTCGCCTTTCCCGGGCTTCATTTTCGTTAATAATTCCCGCGTTAAGGTCTGCATCTATACTCATTTGCTTTCCAGGCATGGCATCCAGTGTAAACCGGGCAGCAACTTCGGCAACCCTTCCTGCTCCGTTGGTAATCACAATAAACTGGACAACGGTAATAATGATGAAAATAATCATACCCACAATATAGTTGCCACCAATCACAAAATCACCAAAGGCTGAAATAATCTGCCCGGCAGCAGCCTCACTGAGAATCAGCCTGGTAGAAGCAATATTCAGAGATAACCTGTACAGAGTAACCACCAGCAATAGGGATGGAAAAACAGAAAACTGCAAGGGCTGTGTAGTAAACATCGTTGTCAAAAGAACCAGTATACTGATAGCAATACTGATAGTTAAAAGGACATCCAGAAGCCCCGGCCTGATAGGAATGACAATAATCAGGACAATACAAACAACCAGTGCCGCAATTATTAAATCGCTATATTTAAACAGTCTCCTGGAAACAGGAATAGTGGAAGAAGCCAAAACTTTTTCCTCCCCCTAACTCTTTCGTAAACGGAAAATCATTGCCAGAATCTCTGCCACGGCTTTATATAATTCGCTAGGGATATCTTCCCCGATGTCCACATCCTTGTAGAGCATCCGGGCTACAGGCTTGTTTTCAACAATAGGGACATCGTACTCCCTGGCAATCTCAATAATCTTTTGGGCTACATAGCCGGCGCCCTTGGCTACCACCTGGGGGGCTTCCTGCTCGCCAATTTCATATTTAAGAGCCACTGCCAAGTGGGTAGGGTTTGTAATTACAACAGTTGCCTCGGGAACACTCTGCATCATCCTGCGCCGGGCCATTTCTCTCTGCTGTTCGCGAATTCTACTCCGTACAAGGGGATCCCCTTCAGTCTGCTTGTACTCGTCCCGCACTTCCTTTTTTGTCATCTTGATGCGCTCTTTAAACTCACGACGCTGAAACATATAATCAAAGACGGCTATAACCAGGAAAACTCCGATACACCCTGCCCCTACTTTGCCAAGTACTGCCGCAACAGCCATAAAAATTCCAACAGCGTCCCTGTCCGCAATAAGGAGCAAATTTTCAAAATCCCTGCTCACCAGGTAGAACGCAACCCAGCCTACAACAACAACCTTCAGTAGGGCTTTTGCCAACTCCACAAGAGAACGTTTGGAAAACATCCGCTTAAAGCCAGAAATAGGGTTGATGTTGCTCAGCTTGGGCTGGATTGCTTTGGGGGCAAACACAAGCCCCACCTGGCCAAAATTAACCAGGAATCCTGCTGCCATACAAACAGCAAAGACCGGTGCCATAAACTTGAACAAAAACAGGGATGAGCCCAGTAAAATATGTCCCAGGTTTCCCTGAGACAAAGGCATCAGGACTCCGTCATTCAGGGAAAAAGTAATGTACCTGCACAGGTTCTCAATGAATCCTTCATAAAAAAGCCACATTAGAGTGTAAAAAGCCACCAACACTGCAACAGCGTTGAGGTCGCTGCTCTTACATACCTGACCCTCTTTCCGTACCTCCTGCTTCTTGTGAGGAGTAGCTTCTTCAGTCTTTTCCTCAGCAAAAAGCTGCAAATTTATTTGGATAAAATCAGTCTCACAAACCTCAAATAAGTTGTTTTTCTCCTTTACACAGGTCATGGAAAAGCCCCCATTACTTTCAGCAGAGCCCTCTGCATTTCCGATACGACTCCTCCAACTAAATTGGCAAACAGAGGAATAAATACAATAAGTGCAAGGAAACCAAAACCAACTTTCAAAGGAAATCCTGTAATAAAAACGTTCAACTGAGGCACAGTCCTGCTGATAAGGCTTAAAGAAATATCGCTAATAAACATAACCGTAATAATAGGTGCCGCAATCTTGAACCCCAGCGCAAATGCCGAATAAAAAATTGCAGCTACCTCCCCTGCCAGTGCAGGCTCAAAGACAGCCCCCATCAGGGGAACCGCCTCATAGCTTCTGCTCAGCAAAATCAGCAGGGTATGGTGTCCATCCAGGACAAAGAACAGGAGCATGGCCATGATGTAGAGAAACTCTCCGATAAGGGTTGTATGCACCCCGCTAACCGGGTCAAAGAGGCCGGCCATTGCAAACCCTATGTGCAGATCTATAAACTGCCCCGCCATTCTGATAGCGGAAAAAGCCAGTGTTGCAGTAAAACCCAGAATCAGCCCTACCAAAGTTTCCTGTATTACTGACAACCAGTAGAGACTGCTGCCTGCATCAGGTGCCACCTGGTTAAGGTTAAGAACAGGATACAACAAAGCCGCCAGAATCAAACCAAAGCTAACCTTAATATAAACAGGAACATTCCTAATAGAGAAAAACGGAGCAGCAAACATAAATGCGGTTGTCCGAACAAAAATCAAAAGAAATTCCTCCAAGATAAACCTATCCATTCTAACCTGCCACCCAACAGACCAAATTTTTTCAGCTGCCCCCCAAATTACGCAGGAATGCTTCGCACTATCTTATAAGAGACGGGAGGCTGGCAAAAAGGTTTTCGGTAAACCGCACAATATTGTCCAGCATCCAAGATCCAAAAAGAAGAATAGCGACAAAAACAGCAACGATTTTGGGGACAAAGGTCAGTGTCTGCTCCTGGATTTGTGTGGTTGCCTGGAGAACACTAACCGTCAAACCAACCAACAATCCTAAAGCCAGCGGCGGCCCTGCAAGTGACAGGGCTACTACCATTGCTTCCCTGGCTAAGTGAATTATAAAGTCCTGCGACATTGCGTTATGCCCCTTTCATTGCACTAAAAACTCTCCAGCAGCGATTTTACTATTAAGTGCCACCCATCCACCATGACAAACAACAGTATTTTAAAGGGCAGGGAAATCATAATCGGCGGCACCATAAACATACCCATAGACATCAAGGTGCTGGCAACTACCATATCAATAATTAAAAAAGGTACATATATAAGGAAGCCCATTTCAAAAGCGACCCGGAGCTCACTGATTGCAAATGCAGGAATAAGAACGTGCATGGGCACATCTGCTTCGGTTTGCGGCCTGGGCGTATCTGACATCCTAACAAAGAGAGCCAAATCTTTTTCCCTAGTCTGTCTCAGCATAAAATCCTTCAAGGGAGCAGAACCGGCCTCGAAAGCCTCTTCCTGTGTTATCTGCTGGGCTAAATAGGGGTCAATGGCTTCGGTCTTAATGTCCTGGAATATAGGGGCCATAGTAAAAAACGTGAGAAACAACGCTAACCCAATTAAAACCTGGTTAGGCGGAGTCTGCTGTGTTGCCAAAGCATTCCGGAGAAAAGAAAGCACCACAACAATCCTCGTAAAGGAGGTCATCATTACCAGAAAAGCAGGAGCAAGAGTAAGAATAGTAAGCAAAAAAAGAATCTGCAGAGTCCCTACAACCTGCTCGGGTTCATCTGACTGCCCTACATCAAGATTAATGTCCGGAACAGTTATTGGCTGAGCTCCTGCCTCCGGGACAAACCACCCCACCACAACTACAACTATTAAAATAATAATTACTGTCTTGGATAATCTTTTTGAAGTCACCAGTGTTCAGTCCCTCTGCCGTGGTTTACGATCTGCAAACTTTCTTTTGGTTTTTTGAACCATTTCCGCAAGCCCCAAAACCCCATCCTCCTGTATTTCAACCGGGGGGTAATCGTCCATTTCTTTAATCAAACTGGTGACCCCATCGTTATGAGCCAGGAGAAAATATTTCCCCGCAGCTTCAATAACGATAATGCTGCTTTTGGAATTCAAAACAAGACGGTCAACAATTCGCAAATGGGAACCATGAACAGATCCTGCCGCACCCAGTCGCGGAAGTCCGTAACGGATAACCACATAAGCCAAAAGAAGGACCAGGGGCAAGAGGAAGATTAATTTGACTAGGGCGATGAAAAAATCCCAACCCAATGCTATTCCTCCACAGTCTCCAAAAATGAATTTACCCTTATTCCAAAGGCATCGTTGATAATTACTACTTCTGCAGAAACGAAAGGCTGGTCGTTGATAAATACTTCTACTTCTTCCCCTGCTACCTTGTCAAGTTCAATTACCGTCCCAACCTCCAGTTCCAGAATTTCGCGGACTGAAAGTTCGGTCCTCCCCAGTTCCACACTCATATTAGTGGTAACATCGCTGAGCAGGGAAATATCCAGTTCTTGTTCACAGTCAACAGTCTGTTCCAAATTTTGAAACTGGACTTTGCGGATCCTGGGTTCAGAATTTTCCAGTAAGTCCCCCAGCATACTCTGAATTTGTTCCTCCGTCATTCGAGTGATGTTCATAATGCCCCCCAATTACTGAATAATAAAGTTTTCAAAATACAGAGCCTTTATTTGACTGTTCTCCCCAAGAATCTCATTGACAGCACCCAACAGCTCTACCCTGCTCTTCTCTAACTTTTGATTACTATCAAAATCACTTACTGATTTGTGGCTGAGAATGGAAATAATTTTATCCCTCACCCGGTGTTTTTTTAGTTCTGCTTCTTCAATTGCTTTTTCATTAAAAAATTCCAGGGTAATATCAGTACGCAGGTACCTTCGGTATTCCATATCTGAAAGGTTAACAGTAAAAGTATCCAGGGTCATTTTGAAAATTTCGGGGCTCTCTTTCGCCTGGGAGGAAGAATTTGATCCAAAGAAAACGACATAGCCAAAGGCAGTACCCCCCACAAAAATGACAGCCAAAAGGACGATAATAATCAGTTTGAGATTCCCCATTTTCTTGACTTCTTCCAGATTTTCCACGCTTTTACTCACTTACCTGACACCTCACTTGGCACCTCGTTTGCCTTAATAATAATCATCACCCTCCTGTTTTTTGCCCGGTTTTCTACAGTGGTGTTAGGAATTTCAGGGCGATGTTCTCCATACCCCAACGCAACAAACTTCCCAGGTTCAAGCCCCTCCTCCTCAGTTAGGTAGCGCACCACCTTGACTGCTCGGTCAACAGACAGCTCCCAGTTGCTGGGGTACCGCAGAGTACTGATGGGGCGGTTGTCGGTATGCCCCTCAACTACAATTTCGTTAGGAATTTCATCCAAAAACCTGGCTAACCTGTTCAACAGCTCTCTTGCACCGGGTTTCAATACTGCATTACCAGAATCAAAGAGAATAGCTTCCTTAATGTTAAGAGCAACACCCACTTCCTGATAACTCACTTCAACCAGGTCCAGGAGGCCTTCTTTTCTCAAAAACTGTATTGTCACTTGGTACATACCTTCCACATTCCCCCGAGAAAACGCCTCCATGGGGTCCTTATCTTCTTGTCCACCGATAAGGCTTTCTTCCAGTACTCCGGATCCCTCCATGAGGACTCCCTGTCCCTGGAATGATTCTACAAAACCTTGAAATTTCTCCAGATCCACCTTGGAGAAAGCATACAAAAGGACAAAGAAAACCAGAAGGAGTGTAACAAGGTCAGAATATGTAATCAGCCATTCATTTCCCCCGGCGGCAGGCTTCTTCTTAAGACGGTACATGGACACTCACCTCTATACCGTTGCCATACCGGTGAGAAGGCGGAATTAGAGCGTTAAGTTTTTCTTCAAGTATCCTGGGGTTTACTCCCGATTGTATAGAAATAACGCCCTCCAGGATCAGTGTCTTGAATTTTACCTCCTCGCTGCTCCGGAGTTCCAACTTGCCGGCAATGGGAGTAAGTATGAGATTGGCAAGAAGAACACCGTAAAGTGTAGTTAACAGGGCTATAGACATTCCCGGCCCAAGAGCAGAGGGATCATCCAGTACAGAAAGCATTTGTACTAGTCCCACAAGGGTACCGATCATCCCAAAAGCCGGTGCCATGGAAGCCCAGCGCCTGAATATACTCTGTCCCTTTTCATGCCGCTCTTCCATACTGTAAATCTCTGTCTCCAGAATGTCCCTGATGGTATCCGGGTCAACAGCGTCAACCATAAGCTGGATCCCCTTGGCAAAAAAGGGATCAGGAATCAAATCCATGTCTTCCTCCAGGGCAAGAAGACCCTCTCTACGGGCTTTCCTGGCAAGTTTTACAAATACAGGAATTAGTTCCTGAGGTTCGGCAGTCTCCGTGGAAAAAGCCTTTTTGGCAACTTTAAAAACATCCTTAACCTGCTGGTAGTCATGCTGCACAACCACCGTAAAGAAAGAACCGAGGATTGTAATCATTACTGCAGGGATATTCCAGTAGAGATCCAGCCTGCTCCCTGATATTACAGCGGAAACCACTACAACAGCAGCCGCGGAAAGGCCGATAATTGTCATAAAATCCAATCTGTATAACACTGCCGCTCACCTCAGGTTAATCCCTGTCTTCCGGCGGTTCGTGTATGAACCGCCGGTAGGCAAGGACCAATTCTTTGATTTCGCTTCGCGATTCCTGGACCAGCAGCCGTTTCCCCGTTGTCAGGGAAATTAGGGTTTCCGGAACACTCTCAACAGTCTCAATCAATTCCGCATTCAGAGTAATCTGCCTTCCGTCAAATGTAGTTACGTCAATCACCCTGCCAGCCTCCCCTAAAAATATACGAAGCCTCTATTAACGTTTCATGTTTACCAGTTCCTGGAGCATTTCGTCTGCAGTAGTGATGATCCTGGCATTGGCCTGGTATCCCCTCTGAGTGGTAACCAGGTCCGTCAGCTCCTGTGCCAATTCCACGTTGGACATTTCCAGGGCACTGGATACAATAGTGCCGCGGCCGTTTTCACCTGGGGCTCCACCATTCAAGTTTCCTCCTGCTTCAGCACCGGCATTCACATCATAGCGATACAGGTTCTCCCCTTCCTTGATGAGCCCCTCAGGGTTAGCAAACTTTGCCAGAGCAATTTGCTGTGGATTCTCAACCATAGTGCCGTCAGCTTGCACATATCTTACATAGCCATTAGTATCGATACTGTAGCTCTGGGCGTCAGTAGGAACGTTAATTATATTCCCCTCTACGTCTTGAACATAGAGACCGTTGCTTTTATTTACCAGGTTTCCCTCATTGTCAAAGCCAAAGACACCTGCACGGGTGTAATAAGTCTCTTCAGCATCACCCTCAGTCCCCAGGACAAAAAAACCGTCACCCTGGATCATCAAATCTGTGCCTATCCCTGTAGGCTGGACGTTCCCCTGGGTCTGGACCGTATCAATGGTACTGGTGGTCATGCCAATTCCAACCTGTTTCGGGTTTGTACCCCCGCGGGTTTCAGTGGCAGCAGAACCGGAACTCATAGTCTGGTAAAAGACGTCCTGAAACGTTACCCGGCTGCTTTTGAAACCGACAGTATTTACGTTAGCAATGTTGTTCCCAATTACATCCATACGGGTCTGGTGGGCACGGAGGGCACCCACAGCCGAATACATACAACGCATCATAATAAATGACCTCCCTTTAAGTCGTGATTTTCGACCGCTTCCGTCATTCCACGGTCAGGGCTTCCTCCTGGAGGTCCAGCCCTATATAATCACCGCACTGTCAATATTCGTAAATACATTGTCTTTAATGTTCTCCCCGTCGATCACCGTAATTACGGTCTTGTTGGGGACGCTTACCACAAAGGCACAGTCCTGCATTAAAATCAGCGATTCCCTCGCGGACTTGGAACGGGCTTTTTCCAGGGCACCTTCAAGTTCAGTAATCATTTTCTTGTCTATCTCGATACCCCTGCTTTGAAGCCTCTTCTGCGCGTGCTGGGAAAACTTCAAAGACTGTTCCTTCAGTGCCTGGTCAAGCAAACTTTCGAAACGGGGACCTGCCTTACTGCCGCTTTTAGGCTTTACTTCCGTCCCTTTTTGAGGTACACTTTGTGGAATTGTGGTCAGCCTGGGGTCAAAGCCAGTCAACTAAAGCACCACCTTGATAGTTAGGTCAAAACTTTTATAATACTGCTTAAATTAAATTCTCTTCCAGCAACTAACAGTATGGGAACGGTTGTCAAATTTCTCACCGACTCCACTATCCCTTCAATCACCTTATCCTCGGCCTGTGCCATAACTTTTTTCCCCAGAAGGTTTACAGCATCTACAGCGGCTTTTAGCTCTCCTTTGTCAACATCCCCTCCCTGGAAGCCGGAAAGGGTTTCGTTAATCTTTTCCAGTCCTGCTGCCAGGTCTTCCCTTAAACCCCGGATCTCCTCTTTAACCTGGGTCATCTGCTCCAGGGCGCTGAATTGAGCCATTTGAGCGATGAATTCCGTGTCCTTCATTGGCTCCAGGGGGTTTTGGTTCTGCAACTGAGTAATCAAAAGCTTCAGGAATGCATCCTGCCCCAGGACATTGCTCTTCTCCGTTGAAGTGGTGCCTGCGGTACCTGCCGCAGCTGTTTGTACACCCGTAACACCTGTAACTGCCATACTCACCCTCCTTTCTCTCCAACCTCAAGCCAGAAAACTGATCAGGGATTCTCGATACTGCACTTCGGCACCAGGCGGAAAATCGGGTTCCATCATTTTCCTTGTGTCACTGCCGTCCTGCCTTCTCCAATCTCCGGAAAAGAAACTGCCATCCTCATAGGCCTGGCCACTTCCTGAACCTCCTACATCCACACTGGCATCCTGCCAGGAAATGCCCTGTTCGGAAAGGCACTGTTTCAGCTGGCTCATATTGTTTTCTATGAGGTTCCTTACCTGGTGATTCTCTACAACAAACCTTGCATTAACAGCCCCATTCTCAACAGACAAGCGTACAAAGAGCCGTCCCAGGTACTCCGGTTTCAACTCCAATTTGATTTCTGCTCTCCCGTCCCGCACGAGCAGTTCACTCTTAGCCAGCATCTGGTCCTGCAAAACCTGGGCAAGCCGTCCAATAAAAGCATCCTGGTTCTGAGCCGGCAAACCCTTCACGGGCGCACTCTGCATTCCCATGTGGGCAGCACTGCCAGGCTGTCCCAGCCCGGGATCAGTTTCGCCCCCGGAACTGCCTGCAGCAGCCCGCTCAATCAGCTTTGAGCTGTTGAAAGTACCGGCATTTTCAGCTAAAACCTGGGATGCTCTTTCCTGGTGAACATGGTGCGCCGGTTTTGCATCCTGAAGTGCATTATTCAAAGCATTTTCACCTGAACTGCCGGGGGCCCCTTCCAGGTGAGCCTCACCCTGGAACCTGAAGGACATGCCTCTGCAGCCATCTTTACCTGAAACCCCCGGGGTGTCTCCTTCTCCTTCCAATAGGAATGGGTTTTGAAGTTTTGACGGAATCCCGTTGTCATCACGAGGATGGAACTGAGCAGCCAAATCCCTGGAAAGGTCAGGTTCCGGCTCCGTTAAAAGGTTTAAACCCCTTTCACCGCCTGCACCGGGATTTACACTACTTCCTTTAATGCCCGTTTCTGCCAGGCTTGACCGGAAAGCCTCCATGAGAGGGGTTTCCCCACTCCCTTTTCCTCCAACAGTTGAATTACTTTCAGTCTGAAAAACCTGTCCCTGGAGCAAAAGGGAAATCATACGGGTACCATCGGAGGTTACTTTTTGGTTTTCTTCCTCAGGTTCAATCTCACATTTAGGCTCATGGGGAAAAACCGTTTTCTTTTTATCCCTGCTATAAGAATAACGCTGCCTCTCAACGGGCGACTTTCCGTATTTCTCCCTGTCTGAGTTCTGGAAAGTCAGGTAATCCTGAAACCTCTTTCCTCCCTTGTCCTGCCCGGTAACACTGCCTGGACTGCGAACCAGATCCAAAACTGACCCAGCAGTTGCGTTCATTATTGCCTGCAATTTATTCACCTCCCTTCATTGGTAATTGTGTATCTAACCCCGCCTTGCAAAGGCCGAGGCTGCCACCTCGTCCAGCTCTTTCTGTACTTCTTTTTCCACATACTGCCGGTAATCTTCATACTGATGCTCTTTTAGCTTCTCCAGTATCCGATACTCCTTTTCAGCCTGAACCAGCAGCTTTCTGCACTCTGTCACCTTCTCACGTGCAGCTTGGGTCACCCTTATTTGTGCTGACAAACACTTGGCCACCGACTCAACATAAGCCGTTCTATGGACCATCATCGCCGTGCTCAGCCTTCCTTTGAGCATCCTTTTTTTGCCTTCCTCCAGGAGCGAATCCAGACGGTCCATTTCCCTTTTGTGTGCCAAGTACTCCTTATGGGCTTTAGCCAGGGCAGCTTCCTTTTGTTCCTTTAACAGCCTTTTATAACGGAGCACCTTTTCCAGGGAAAAGCGGAACTTTTTCATCTGCCTTCACACCCTATTCACCGCAAATAATATCTTCAAGTTCCCGGAGTGCCTCCTCAAGGAGGCAATGAGCATCCACCTGCTGGCGCAGGAATTCCATCAACCTGGGGTAAACCTCAATGGCTGCATCCACCTCCGGATTGGTCCCTTTTTCATAAGCCCCTACACTGATAAGGTCTCTCGCATCTTCATAAACGGCAATAATTTCTCTCGCCTTCCCTGCCAGTTCTCTGTGGTAATCCTCAGTAATGTCCGGCATTAAACGGCTGATACTATGCAATACATCCACAGCAGGAAAATGGTTTTTTGCAGCCAAGTCCCGGGAGAGGACAATGTGCCCGTCTAAAATTCCTCTCACCGTATCTGCAACAGGCTCATTCATATCATCGGCCTCCACAAGGACAGAATAAAGACCTGTAATGGAACCCCTTTCGGACCGCCCTGCCCTTTCCAGCAAACGAGGAAGGATGGCATATACTGAGGGAGTATACCCCCTTGTCGCCGGCGGTTCCCCTATGGCCAGCCCCACCTCCCTCTGGGCAGCGGCAAACCGGGTTACCGAGTCCATCATCAGCATTACGTCCAGCCCCTTGTCCCTGAAATATTCAGCAATTGCAGTGGTCACGAATGCCCCTTTTATCCTCACCAGGGGAGGCTGGTCGGAGGTTGCCACGACTACAACAGACCTCTTGATCCCCTCAGGGCCAAGGTCTTTCTCCAAAAAATCCTTTACTTCACGTCCCCTTTCTCCAATCAAACCGATGACATTCACATCAGCTTTACAGTAACGGGCAATCATCCCCAGCAGCGTACTCTTACCTACCCCGCTGCCTGAAAAAATCCCCAGTCTCTGACCCTTTCCGCAGGTAGCAAAAAGATCTATAACCTTAATTCCTGTTTCTAGGGTCTCATCTATCCTTGCCCTCTTTAATGGGTTGGGTGCAGCGTTCTGTACAGGAAACAGCTTTTCCCCCAAAAAGGCTGCATCGGGGTCCATTGGCCGTCCCAGGCCGTCCAGTACCTGCCCCAGCATACCCTTTCCAATGGATATCCTGTGAGGACTGCCTGTGGGCACAACCCTGCAGCCAGGGGCAATCCCTTCCAGTTCACCTAAAGGCATAAGTAGGGTATTATCGTCTTTAAAACCCACCACTTCCGCCGCAATTGAATCGGTACTACCTTTGGAGAGAATAGAACAGATTTCACCCACAGAGGGTGCAATACCACTAACCTCTATGGTCAATCCAACGACACGGGTCACCTTTCCGGTACACCGTACCGGATCGGTCTCCCTCACTATTCTCCTGTAATGGGAAAGGTCCAGGCCGTTCATACTTCCCCTGCCGCTCCCACCATTTGCTGTTTGTTCCCCTCCAATTCCTCACGCAAGGCTTTCCTGATTTCTTCCAGTTGGCTTTCCAGGGTCATATCAACCAGGCCGTGCTCCGTCTCCACTTTACATCCGCCCAGGCTGATGCTACTATCAGCAACAATATGAATCCTTGCCCCTCCGGAGGCGCTGAGGCGAAGTTCCGATATGTATTCCCGAAGCAGTTCAACATCCTCAGGGTTAACAAATATGGAATAATAGCTTGCAGAAATAGCACGTTCCAGGGCTTCCCGGGCCAGCAGCACTACCGTATCCCTTTTTACTTCCACGTGGGAACGAATTACTTTTGAGGCAATGGTCATGGCCAGTTCCACAACTTCCTCCTCTGCTCCATCAAGGAGCTGTAACCGGATCTGTTCCGCCTGGGATATCGTCCTGTAGGCCTCCAATTGAGCCTTGCGGGTTTCCTTCTCAGTTTCAGCCCGTGCCTGAGCAATGCCCGCCTCCCGTCCTTCGGCAAAACCTTCCTGATACCCCTTGCTTCTGGCCTGCTCCATGATTTTCTGTTCCTGCTGCCTGGCAGCGGAAACTATCTCCTTGGCCCGTTTCCTGGCATCCTCTATTACCTGATCAGCTTCCTCCGCTGCAGCTGCTCTCAAATTCTCAATTTCCTCGGGAAGTAAAACCTGCTCATCTTTGGCAGGTTCGTCCGGAATTTCCTCTTGTTCCACGAAATCTACTATTAAGGAGAAATAGTTTTTGTCTATTTTTGAGGAACGTATCACCCTAGACAACTACTTCATCCTCCCCACCGCGGGAAATAATAATTTCCCCAGCTTCGTCCAGCCTGCGGATAACACGCACAATATTCTGCTGAGCCTCCTCAACCTCACGCAGCCTGATAGGACCAAGGAATTCCATTTCTTCCTTGAGCATTTCCCCTGCCCTCTGGGACATATTGCTGAATATTCGGTTAAGGAGTTCCTCGCTGGAACCTTTTAGAGCCTTGGCCAGTTCTTTTGATTCAATTTCACGCAAAATTCTGCGAACTGCCGTATCATCAAGGAGATTAATATCTTCAAACACAAACATCCGGTTGCGAATGTCGTCTGCCAATTCCGGATTTTCCTGTTCCAGAGTCTCAATTATCAGCCTTTCCGTACTCCTGTCTACCCGGTTTAGAATGTCTACTATCGATTGAACCCCTCCGGCAGAAGTAAACTTTTCCTCCGCTACAGTTGACAGTTTCTGGTCCAGAACAGCCTCCACTTCCTTTACAATTTCGGGGGAAGTAGTTTCCATAGTTGCAACTCTCTTGGCAATATCCGCCTGTTTTTCCTGAGGAAGCGCTCCCAGCACCATAGCTGCTTGTTCCGGATCAAGATAACACAGGATAAGAGCAATAGTCTGAGGGTGTTCATTAGCGATGAAATTCACCAGATGCTTTGGATCAGTTTTTCGCAGGCTGGAAAAAGGCTGTTTTTTGGAGGCCATAGACAGCTTGCGCAGGTAATCATTGGCCTTTGCCGGCCCCACTGTCTTTTCCAGAACCTGCTTTGCATATTCCACACCGCCCTTAAGCAGATAATACTGCGCCTGGTGCAGCTCAAGAAATTCCGTAATGACCTCAGCCTGAGTTTTTGAGTCCACTACATCCATATTGGCAATTTCAAAGCTGATTCTTTCGATTTCTTCCTCCGGAAGCTGCTTCATGATAGAAGAAGACAGCTCCGGACCCAAAGCAATAAACAAGACCGCTGCTTTTTTTCTGCCTGTTAGCTTTTTCTCCTGGGCCAAGTAATTTCACCTCATTCTTCAGACAGCCAGGCTCTTACAAGGGCTGCCGCTTCATCAGGCTGGGCCGCTGCAATATCCTTTACTTTCTCAAATCTGCCTTTCCGTTTTTTCTCTTCCTCCGTCATCACCTGTTCAACTTCCTTCTCCCGCTCCTGTTCTTCAATCTCTTCTTCCGGTTCCTCTACAGCTTCCATCTCCGAAACCGGGATGGGATAGATCTCATCCTCTTCAACAATCCGGGCTTCACGTCTCCTCCTGCGCCAGATCACCAGTGCTGTCACCCCTAAAGCCGCGGCTGCAAGGGCTGCGGCTCCCCATAAGATATACTGCTTCAGGCGTTCTTGCTGGACAAGCCGATCCTGCTCTTCCTGCATTTCAGCCTGAGCCTGTTCCACCATGGACTTATCAAATGTCCTGCTGACAACATTTATCTGATCACCCCGCTCGGGCTGGTAACCAACAGCGGCAGTTACAATGGAACGTATTTGTTCAATATCATCCTCTCCCAGGTCACCGTCCACGGCTACTGAGGTAGACAACCTCTCCAACTGACCGGGAGCATAAACAGTGGTTTCCGTGATCTCGTCAATTTCATAGTTTCGCGTTTGATGAGTCTCCGTTTGGCTGACCTGGGCACCATCCATGGCTGTACCGTATTCACCAATATTGGTGGCCGCCCCTGGGACACCCCCTGCACCTCCTGCGGAAACACTGCTTTTTTCAACTAATTCCTCTCCCCTGACTACGCCATCTTCTCCGTAATCGATCCGGGTCACTTGCCGCTGGTCAAAATTCAAGTCTGCCGTTATCATTACAACTGCTTTGCCCGGCCCCATTATTTTTTCCAGCATTTTGCCGACCCGGTCTTCCAGGTTGTTCTCAAAGTCCCTCTTCATTTCTGACTGGCGGCTGTCCGCCACTCCCGCAGCAGCTTCCTGGTTTTCCAGCACACCTTCACTGAGGATTCTCCCTGAAGTGTCAATAATATTGACATTTTCAGGGGGAAGATTCTCTACACTGGTGGAAACTAAATAAATAATCCCTTTAACCTGCTCAGGTTTAAGCTCGGCAAGGGGTTTCAAGTCTAAAACGATAGAAGCAGACGAAGGCAGCTCTTCTTCAATAAAGAGGCTCTCTTCCGGCAGCACCAGGTGCACCCTGGCCATTTCCACTTCCTCCAGGTAAGTTATAGTACGGCGCAGTTCCTCCTGGAGTGCCCTCTGGTAATTCAACCTCCGTTCAAAATCGGTAGACCCAAGCTTGGTCTCATCAAAGAGCTCAAAACCTTTATCAGCCCCTTCCAGAATTCCGGAACCAGCCAACTGCAGCCTTGTCTTGTAGAGTACATCTTCAGGCACGAGAATGGTATCCCCCTCACCGGAAACTTTGTAGGAGATTTTCATCTCGTCGAGCTGCTTCATTACAGCGCTGCCCTGTTCGGGAGAGAGGTCGGTAAAGAGGGGTGCATACTTGGAACCAGCGATCCACTGGCCGAAAAAAACGAGTCCAAGAACCAAGGCGGCACCTATACCCCCAATGATTATCTTGTGCCGCTTGGACAAAGAATTCCACCGTTCTCCTACCTTACCAATGGCCTGGTTAATATTCACGCCTCATGCACCTCGTAATAGTGTTAAATCTGCATATTGGAAATTTCCTGGTATGCTTCTACGATTTTGTTCCTGATTTGAACTGTCAACTGCAGTGCCAGGCTTGCCTTTTCCGCCGCCAGAAGCACTTCCGCAATGTCGGTAGTCTCCCCGGTAATATACTGCTGGGTCAATTTATCAGCGTTAACCTGCAGTTCATTTACCTCATTTAATGCCTTGGAAATTACGCTGGCAAAAGTCTCCTGGGGCTGTTCCTTTTTTTGTGCACTTGCTGCACGGGTAACGTTAGATAATGGAGCAGCAACCGGTGTGATTTCCATGTTATCCCCCCTATCTGTTCCCAATTTCAAGAGCCTTTAAGGCCATGGACTTTGCCGTATTAAAAGCAGTAACGTTAGCCTCATAAGCACGGGTAGCTGTAATCATATCCACCATTTCATTGACAATATTAATATTAGGCATTTCAACAAAGCCTTCGGCATTGGCATCAGGATGTTCAGGGTTATACTCCAGGCGCGGGGAGGAAGGGTCCTTCACAATTTTACTCACTTTGACACCATACCCTTTAAATTCCCCGGCTGCCGCCTCACGAAGCCTTTCCTCAAAAACAGGCATAAGCCGCTTATACGGCCCCCCTTCCTGGGTACGGGTACTGTTGATATTGGCAATATTGTTGGCAATAAGGTCCAGGCGCAGCTTCTGCGCGGAGAGAGCCGAACCGCTGATTGCAAATCCAGGTATTAATTCCATCTTTTATCCCCTTCCATCAGAAATAACGTAACGCATTGCCGCCAGTTTGCTGTTCAACCGCTGTACGGCAAAATTGTGGTTGACACTGTTCATAACCAGCTGAATCATTTCATCTTCTATATCGACATTATTTCCCTCAAGCCGTAGGGATGTCTGGGTATCTTTTTCTACCCTGGGCTGTATTTCTTCAATCCTGTCGGAAATACCGAAATGTCCGGGGTGAGTCCTACGTATTGAAATCGACTTTTTATTTTCAAGGGCATCCTGTAAAATCTCCTCAAAAACGACATAAGACTTCTTGAACCCCGGAGTGTCAATATTGGCCAGATTGTTAGCAATAACTTCATAACGCAGTGCCGACACATTAAGAGACTTTTCCAATAAAACCGATGTTTTGTCTCCCCCAAGAAACATTCGCACCACCTCCGAATTCAACAAGCCTCTATTACAAAATAAGATTTCCTGTGTTATACTACCGTCAACCCTTTCAGCCTCAAGGGAATTATCCGCAAGTAGGTCTTTTTCACCTATTCAACAAATTTTTTACAATTCCTGCGAACTTGCATAAAATTTCACAAAATACCAAAGTTTTCTCACATATTGTCGCCTGCTGGCATATCATCGTGACATCCCCTTCTCCTGTAAACCCTGAGCGCAAGCAAAGGACCTTACGTTAGGGTGTTATCAGCAGGGGCTGGCGAAGGATCTCGCGCCAGAGTTGTCAGCAATGGTTTCCGAAGGATCTTACGCTGGCGAAATACATCAAGACTTTTCGTTGGCTGGGCCTCTTTAGAGCGAACCGCCCGGCATCGTCCGCTGGGTTGGCAGTTTTCATCAGAAAGCCCAGCAACGGATCATTTGCCATGGCTTATCCGCAGGGTTGCCGGATTTTAGGCTGGCATCAATTCGCAAAGACAAAAAAAGAGCGGCCCACCCGCTCTCCCTATTACTTGTTGACCTACCATGCAGCAGAAGCAGCCCCTTCTTTTTCTAAGCTCAGAATTCTTGCTACCTCAGTCCACGTTTCCTGAAGATCTACGGCCATTTCCAAAACCTGCTGGATTTTGTCTTCATCCTTTTTTACATTGGCCTCCACAAGGCTGCGGTACATAAATTCATATATTCCAAAAAGATCATCAGCCAATTTCCCGGTACTCCTGTCCAGGCTGGCCATCAATTCACATAAAATACTTTGAGCCTTTATCAAATTATTGCTGACCTCGGCAATATCCCCTTTAACTAATGCGGACTGAGCACTCTTGATAAACCTGACTAATCCCTCAAAAAGCATCAGCAGCAGTTTTTCATTGGAAACAGTCATTACCTGGTTTTTCTGGTACTTCTGGTACAACCTCTCCAAAGTCTTCCCCTCCTAGACATGGGCATCAATTAACAAGCCCAATAGCTTTTCCACCTGTGTAACAACGTGAACAACTTCCTCCGGGTTTACCTCTCTGATGACCCGGTTCTCCTGCCCGTCATACACCTCTACCTTGGCTTCGGAATCTCTTTCCACAAGCCTGAAACTTACGGGATTACCCATGGTCCTGCATACCTGGTTCAGCCGGTCAAGAGCACGCCCCAGGCTTTCTGAGAGACCGGCTTCTTCTTGCTGCGCCTGCCCCTGCTCCCTGTAATCCTCATTGATTTTTCTGGTCCCCTTAAGTTCCCGAACTACAGGTTGTGTAACCTGCTCCCTTACACGCTCCACCACATTAGGATCAACACCATGTAAACGCATACGTCTCACCTCTTTAGGCTTCTGTGCCTAACTTTTTTTAACGCCCTTAATTTAAGAACCAGCTCACCTGACCTTATTAATCAAGGCTCCAGTGATTTTTTTCCCATCTCCCTGGTACAGTTTCTTGCTCCTGCGGTGTTTATTAATCCCGTCCAGGTGCATCCTCAGGTCGTTCTGCAGATGCCGGGCGGAAGCAATGTTTTCTTCATCCAGGGAAAGAATTTCACTGGCAATACTTTTGATCTCCCTTGCAACAGCAAGGGCCTCCTCCGGCGCACCGTCGGGGGCAGTCCTCTGCGAGGATCCTCCACTGGATCGAATAAATTCCAAAGCCCTGTTATCCGCTGCATCCAAGGCATTTACCTGGGAAATTATCTGCTTACGTTCCTCCAGCAGCTGCAGCAGTTCCTCCTGGTTTTTCCTGGCAATAGCCATCTTCTGCCGCTGGGCAAGTGTCCTAATTTCCTGGAGGTAGCGTTTTCTTTTTGTCAG
>LFRM01043482.1_pt2 | contig 38574 bp, 28 predicted proteins | sample 618341 | NCBI WGS metagenome assembly LFRM01 (sample SAMN03654438, study PRJNA283298) | anaerobic digester metagenome | isolation source: pool of bioreactors CSTR01a, CSTR02a, and CSTR03a thermophilic anaerobic... | place: Denmark: Kgs. Lyngby | collected 2014-05-21 | reverse complement strand
ATTTTTGAGGTATTGATTGCAAATTTTATATCGTTGCGGTTGCGCTCGCCCTTTGCAACGCTCTCGGCAAAATCGATAACCTCGTCGTGATGAATACCGTTGCTGTTGTAATCGAACGAGGTTCTTGTGAGCATGCCGTCCTTAGTTGAATAGAAAACGAAATTTCCGCCGTACTGCAAACGGACACCGCCCTTATCACCCATGAAATCAATAAAGGTGTCATCCTCTGCTATGTTCTGTGCCCATGCGCCGGTGAAGCTGATAACCGGACCCTCCTTGGTTCTTACAAGGCCTGTTACGGAGTCGTCAACATCATACACGCCGTTCTCAATGTCGGAGCTTGCCTTTGCCCACATGCCGGTATAGACATAGCTTTTCATATCCTTGCCGAGCTTGCAGAAGGCCTCTCCGCTTGCGGTTACGGGAGTGGGCTCGCCGAGGCAATAGAGAATAAGGTCGATATAATGCACGCCCCAGTCGATGAGAGAGCCGCCGCCGGAGGACGCGAAGGTGGTGAAGTCTCCGCCGAGTCCGGGAATTGAGCGGTGTGCGCGGAAGCTGGCATACACATGGTAGACCTCGCCGAGCTCGCCGGCATCTATCAAGCTTTTTATGTGGTTGACGGCGTTTGAATAGCGGTTGCATACTCCGATGGAGAGAATGCGTCCGGTTTCATAGGAAACCTTGAGCATTTTTTCCGCCTCGGAGAGTATTCTTGCGGCAGGCTTTTCGCACAGAACATCCTTGCCGTGCTTCATGAAATCAATGGAGATTATCGAGTGCATGTCGTTGTGTGTGCATACGGATACCGCGTCGAGGTCGGGGTCATCGAGTATCTCGTGATAATCATAAATCGCTTTGCCGCAGGCGTTGTCCTTGACGCATTTGTCAGCGCGCTCGGGGATGATGTCGCAGAAATACTTGATTTCCGCACGGTTGCTTTCCATGTATGCCGGGATGTGCGCAGAGGTGGCAATGCTTCCGCAACCGATTACAGCAATTTTCACTTTGTCTTTCATAGCAAACGCTCCTTATTTTTTGTCCGCAGGGACATTATTTGTAAAATTGATTTATATAATCCTCAACATCCGCCCTCGTGCCGCCGAACGGCCCGGGGGTTTCAATTTTCAGTGAAACAAGAGCCGTAGCATAAAGCAGGGAGCTTTCAATATCATTGTTAAGCCGTTCGTTGATATATGAGGCGAAGGTGGTGTCGCCTCGGCCTGTTCTGCCGCTCAGATTTCTTGCGCGAATCGGGCAGGAGTAAATATTCTTTCCGTCATAGGCGATTACCTCGGTGTTGTGGGTGATAAGCACCTCTTTTGCGCCCCACGCATACAGCTGCTTTGCCGCCTGCGCGCGGTCGGAAAATCCGGTCATTATCTCTGCCTCGGCGGCATCTGTTTTGAGATAGCTTACAAACGGAAGCATCTCTTTTTTGTCAGCCCAGTCCTCAAAGAACATTGACCCGTCGGACATATCGGCATGCCGCAGACAGGTTTGAACATCAAGCGCGACAGCCCCTCTGGAGGCGCACGCCTTTATCATGTCGTTGGGGAAATCACCGTATATCAGTCCCGCAAAATGGTAGATGTCAGCGTCAATATCGTTGGGAATATCGCCGTTCTCAAAGGGATTGCCGAGTGAAAGGCAGGTGCATCTGCGTCTTTCCTTGTCGGCTGTAAAATACTCGTTGCGCATGGTTGTGGAGCTTTCACAGATTATGGGAAAAACATCGGCACCGGGAATTGTGAAATGGGAAAGGCGTTCTTCGTCCTTGCGTGCAAGCCTTGTCACGGCTGCGACCTTATGGCCGAGCGCATAAGCGGCAGCTGAGGAGAACAGAACCGCTCCGCCGCATATATTTATGCCGTTCCCGAGATGGTCGATGTTGTTGTCCATCGTGATATGACCGATAATTATTGAATCATAATGCTTCATGGAGTACCTCCGGAAAATTTTATTTTTTATCCTCTTTCATTGTGAGGCTGATTCTGCCCTTTTTCTCGTCAACGGAGAGTACGCGTACCTTTACGATGTCGCCGACCTTGAGCACCTCGCTCGGATGCTTTATAAAGCGGTTGGTAATCTGAGAGACGTGCACGAGCCCGTCCTGATGTACACCGATGTCAACAAATGCGCCGAAGTCGATGACATTTCTTACGGTTCCGTTAAGCTCCATTCCGGCGGAGAGATCCTTCAGGTCGAGCACATCCGTGCGAAGCAAAGGCGGCGGCAGCTCATCGCGGGGGTCGCGTCCCGGCTTCTCAAGCTCTTTGATGATGTCCTGAAGCGTCGGAAGACCTATGCCCAGCTCCTCCGCGAGCTTTTGCTCGCCGAAGTCTGCGGCTTTTGAGGAAACACCCTCAAGAGCGCCCTTCTTGAGAGCAGATTCGCTGTAGCCGAGTTTGTCAAGCAGAGACTTTGCGGCTGAATAGCTTTCGGGGTGAACAGAGGTGTTGTCGAGCGCGTTCTTTCCTGAGGATATTCTCAAAAAGCCTGCGCTCTGTTCAAATGCCTTGGGGCCGAGCTTGGCAACCTTTTTAAGCTCGGAACGGCTTTTGAAGGCTCCATTTTCATCGCGGTATGCGACAATGTTTCCTGCGATTGTACCGTTTATTCCCGAAACTCTCGACAGCAGCGCACCTGACGCGGTATTTAAATCCACACCGACGGCGTTGACGCAGTCCTCAACCACAAAGTCAAGCTCCTGCTCAAGCTCCTTCTTGGGCATGTCATGCTGATACTGCCCGACGCCTATGGCCTTGGGCTCGATTTTCACAAGCTCGGCAAGAGGGTCCTGAAGCCTTCGCGCAATACTTACGGCGCTTCTCAGCGTGAGGTCGAACTGCGGAAATTCCTCGGCGGCAAGCTTGCTTGCCGAGTACACGGAGGCGCCAGCCTCGCTGACAACCATATACGACACGCTCTGCGGTATTTTCTTTATCAGTGCGCTTACAAACATTTCCGTTTCCTTGCTTGCTGTGCCGTTGCCGATTGAAACGGTGTTTACGCCGTGCTTTTCAATCATCGAGCGCACAAGCTGTTCGGCCTGTTGCTTTTGAGACTCGGAGTGTGTGATGTAAATTACCGATGTGTCGAGCACCTTACCGGTTTCGTCAACCACGGCAAGCTTGCAGCCTGTGCGGTAGCCGGGGTCAAGACCCATGACGGTTCTGCCCTTGACGGGCGGCTGCATAAGAAGCTGACGCAGGTTTACACCGAAGTTCTTTATTGCTCCCGCCGCGGCTTTTTCTGTGAGAGCGGCACGTATTTCGCGCTCTATGGATGGCGCGATAAGACGAGAATAAGCGTCCTCACAGGCGTCGATTATCGTCTGAGCGCACGGCGAGGAGTTGTTGGTAATCATAACCGAATTTATTATGCCGGAGGCCTTTACCGGGTCGATTGATACCGCGACCTTCAAAAAGCCCTCTTTTTCGCCGCGGTCAATTGCAAGCACTCGGTGGTCGGCTATCTTTTTGACCTCCTCGCTGAAATCGTAGTACATCGTGTATACGCTTTCGGCGTTTTCATCAGAGGCTTTTACGCCGACGGTGCCGGTTACGGAATAAATATTGCGAAGCTTTCTGCGGATGTCGGCGTTGTCGGACGCGGTTTCGGCAATAATGTCCATTGCGCCCTGAAGCGCGTCCTGTGCCGACTCCACACCGAGCTGCGGATTTATATAAGCCTGCGCAAGCTCTTCGGGAGCATCACAGTCCGATTTTTGAAGAAGAATTTCCTGAGCCAGAGGCTCAAGGCCTTTTTCTCTTGCGACTGTTGCGCGTGTTCTGCGCTTGGGACGGAAGGGACGGTAAATATCCTCAAGCTCCGATAGGATTTTGGCATTATCGAGGGCGGCGGATATTTCGGGAGTCATTTTTTCCTGCGCTGATATTGCATCAAATATCTCAGCACGTCTTGCGTCGAAATTGCGAAGATATTCAAGGCGTTCCGTCAGGTTGTGTATGGTCTGGTCATCGAGGGAGCCGTGAGCCTCCTTGCGGTAACGTGCTATAAACGGGACTGTGCAGCCCTCGTCATACAGGGATACCACGGCATCGACCTGCCATTGTTTCAAATTGAGCTCGGAGCAAAGTGTTGAGTTTATGTTCATGTTTGTGTGTTCCTTTATTCTGCAGGTATTTGAGGTGTCTGAGCTTTGCGTGCGTGCTTCTTGCGCTTAATGAGGAAAAGCACCGCTGCTGCCGCAACAGCAAGAGCAATAACGACAATTATTATAATTGCGGTTTTTGAAAGCGGACGCTTAACCGCCTGGGCGCGTGTGGCAACAGGATAATCGCTGTTTACCTCCGCGGACAGCTCGACTCCCGCCTTTACCGCGGCGGAGCGCAGAGCATCATATTTTTCAAGCAGTACCGCGGTTTTTTTGATAGTATAGTTTGAATCATAGTTGAGCTTTAAAATGTCCTCCGACACATTAAGCTGTGCGGTTTTCCCGTCATAATAGCAGGTGGGTGAGAGCAGCTCAAGCAGTGCAGCGTCATACGCTTTGCTGAGGGCTTCGCCGTTTTCTCCGGTAACTGAGGCAAAGTCAAAGGTTGAAAGCGAGAGGATAAGAGCGCGGAGCCCTCCGATGTATACAAGACCCTGACTCTTTTCCTTCAGCGTTGCGGCGGCGGCATCAATCTGTGCCTGAGTGAAGTTGTTTTCCGAGGTTATCATCAGACCCATTGTATAAGCCTTGTTGAATTCCGAATAGCTGTACGGGCTGTAAACGTTACGGTCAACTGTTTCATATTCTCTTACAAGACGCGCAAGAGAGGAGTAATCCGCACCGGTAACAGAGGGCTTGGTGTTGTCCGCGACGGGCTTTTCATCGTATTTGAGGACAGTGCTTCCGGGCTTGGTGGAAATTACAAGGTCAACAGCACCGTTGTGCTTTATAGTTATGGTGTATTGCTGCTTGCCGGCATCGAAGCTTTCGGAATGCTCAAATACTCTGCCGGCAACGCTTGTCACAGATACTAGCCCCGGGAGTGTGTCGGTATTGATGATTATTGTTGTGGTGCGAAGCGCGTTGTCATCAAGCATGGGCTTGCCGTTGGCATCGAGTGTCATCCACTTTTCGATTGCCGCCTGCGTCGCCTGACCGTCGGCAGTTTGCATATCGGTTATCATAGCGGTTTTGTCCGTGCGGTAGTTGCCCAGATGGAAGGTCAGCGCTGCAGTTTCCTCCTTGGCGAGGACGTAGGTGTGCGGGCCCGCGGATATGGTAACGCTCTGTGCGCCGTTCATGCGTGTTGCAACGGTTGCGGTTTTCACTGTGTCGGTGTTTTCGCAGTTGTTAATCCAATATATCTGCCCCGCTGTGTTTACGGCGTATGTATCACTCTTGAAGTCGGGGAATAATTTTTTGTAGTATCTTTCATTTTCCTGCTTTTCAATGAGCTGAATATTGTTCTGAGTGAAAACCGCACGCTCCTCAAGGCGCAGATTGTCCGGAAGCAGAGGTATGATACCGAAGCGTCCGGTATTGGGGTAGAGGTTTGATTCCTTGATGTCATAGTTGAAGGTGGGATAATTTTCCATGCCCACAACAGCGGCTCTTGTCTGCTTTAAAACCTGCTCTCGTGTGGGAATGGTAAAGGTTTTATCTATAAGCTTGTCAAGGAAGGGTATGGTTGCGTACTCGAAGCCGGCAATACGCTTGCCCTGTATGGCAACGCTGTAATACTGAGCCTCGGATTTAAAGCAGGTTCCGCCCTGGCTCATTACAAACAGCATTGACTCGATATACATTGACTCGGGATAACTGCATATCTGCTCCCACTCATTCTGGCAGGAGTCGTCATTTGTGCCGAAAAGGGTTTTATAGCCGTTTATCGACCAGTGCCACCAGTCCGAGGATACGCCCCAGTTGCCTATGAGTCCGGCAAGCCACAGTCCGAGCATAACCGAATAGGTGTCGGCGTCGCCGTAGGATTCTTTATTCATCATACATATATTTTTGCTGTGAGCCTTCATTGTGTTATAAAGAGCGTTGTTGCTCTGTATCCAGTCAAGTATGGTGCCGTCGGTGCCGAAATAGTTTGTGTCTGTCCAGATAAAGTAGGCTCCGTATTTCGCCATTAAGGCTATTGCGTCCGCAAGATATTGCGACATGTCACCGTCCGCCTTGCCGCGCCAGACCTCGGCGTTGTAAAGCTCGGCGCAGTTGAGCCCCATGAAGTACGGATTCGGACAAAAAGTCTCCTCAATAAAAGCGAGGGGCATAGTCCATTCCTTAAAGGATTCGCCGCTGATGCATTGAATCAGGAAGGGGATAGCCGTGTCGCGGCAAATTGCCGCCTGTTCAAGCAGCCACGAAAGTGAAGCACCCTGAGAGAGGGTGTTGCCGGGAATGAGGAGAATTGCGGTGTATGGTTTTTCATTGTCCGGAATTGCCGACCAGAGCGAGGTTATGCTTTCGCCCGGATAGAAGGTGACTATATGCAGGGGATTATCACTGTTTACAGCACGGCGCATTGATGCGTCCGGAGCATTGAAATCAATCGTTTGAAAGGTTTTCGCAAGCACCTGGCGCTGCTCAGAGGACAGTACGGCGGGCGCGGCAACTTCTTCTTTTTTTGCATACGCATACGGCAGCAGTGATGACATAAGTGTCAGAATACACATAACAGCGGCGCATGTTTTCAAAAAGCTTTTCATAACGCTCTCCTTATCTTTTCGATATATTTCATTTTATTCTATCACAAAAGGTATAAATTCACAACACTAAACACGTCAAAAAAAGAATTTCAATATTTGCCGGGAGTTGAATTGTTGACAAATGTGCTGAGTTTATGATACAATAACTCCGCCAAGTAAATACAGGGGGGCTGGCGCAAGCCGGCTGAGATAGGGAATATTAGCGTCCCTGACCCTTAAACCTGATGCGGATAATGCCGACGTAGGGAGTTTTCAGACCTTTCTGTTTTCCCGCCGAGTGTGTATTCGCTTGGCGGATTTTTTATTGAAAGGGTTTGATAAAGATGAAAAAAAGCGTGAGGGACGCTACTTTACGGCTTACGGAAAGCGCAATAATGATAGCCGTAGCCGTGGTGCTCAGTGAATTTACGGTGCTGAAGTTTCCGTACGGGGGCAGTGTGACTCTCTTCAGCCAGCTTCCCATTGTGGTGATAGCTTATCGCTACGGCACAAAGTGGGGATTGTTTACCGGTGCGGCAATGGGAATCATTGAAATGATTCTCGGGGCTAACAATTTCAGCTATGTAACAGGTATTACGGCGGTGTTGATACTCGCGTTTACCGACTATCTGCTTGCCTTCGGTGTGTTGGGACTGGGCGGAATATTCAGAGGGCGGCTTAAAAAGCAGTCCGTTGAGCTTGCTCTGGGAGCACTTGTTTCGTCCCTGCTTCGCTATGCCTGTCATTTTGTATCCGGCGTCACAATCTGGAGCGGATACGCCGCGCAGGCAAATCAGGCGGTTGCGGTATATTCTCTGTCGTACAACGGCTCATACATGATTCCCGAAACAATAATAACCATAATAGGAGCAGTGGCGGTCGGGGCAGCATTCGATTTGTCGAAGAAAGAAATATCACGGCGATAATATGTAACGGGATTGTAAACATTTTAATCAAAGCGCGTTTTTTTCTATTATTTGTTTGAAAAAGACGCGCTTTAGTGTTATTATAAATTGTATTTATGCCGTGCGCCGCAAGGCGCTATAAAGGAGGATTTGCTTTGGACGATAAAAAAGGCACCGCTCCGCTTGATAATCCGGATATCGGCTCTCAGGAGGAAAAGTCCTCGGGAGAGCTTGAAAAGCTGAAAAACCTGTTTCGCAGTGAACTCAAGAAGGCACGCGAGGAGGCGGAGAAAAATTCCGCCGGGGGTGACGATTCCGTGGAGCATGACGGCTCCGTTGAAACCGGGCAACAGCTTATACAGGATGTTGAGCCCATTGAAAACGCACCGTCTGCAGAGGAGCCGGCGGAGGAAATACCTGAGGATATGCTTTGCGAGTGCTGCGGTGAAAAGGCACGCAACATTTCACGGGGCGAGGATTTCCGGTACTGTGAGGATTGCTATACCGCAATGAAAAAATATCCCTATTCATGGAGATATTTTTTGCTTGCCGCGGCATTTATAGTAGCTATGGTGTTCAGCGTGTGGAATTTCATACTCGATTCCGACAGCTACTCCTATTATAAGCAAGGTCTTGCCTATGAAAAGCAAGCCAAGCTTTCATCTGCTTACGATATGTATTCAAAGGCAACATCCACTCTGGGCTTTGATGTGTCAAGAACACAGAATATAACCAGACATATCGTGAAAATAGGCTTTATGTGGGGCAGATACACCGAAGCGAGTTCAATAATAAGCTCACAGTTTAACGCTGCGGAGCTGAAGTTTCCGCACAATAAAGAGCTTGCTCTTATGAGGCAGGACGAGGCTGTGATTTCCGCAACAAATCAGGCGGTATACGAAATCATCGGAGCGTATGTAAACACCGAGCCGTCAACCATACCCTATGATGAACTTAATGCCAAGCTTGAGGCGATGCTTAACCAGACCACGCAAATTGAAGAGGCGACCGACCAGACTCACGACCATAATCACGACGGAGATACCGCAGAAGGGCACGCGTCCGAAACCACGACCGCCGCTCAGACTGAGCACAGTGATGATGTTGAAATGATAACGGTTGAATACAACGACGTGCTGATACGTTATCGTCAGTACGAGCTTGCTGTTATGTGCGGAAAGGACAGCTCGGTTCAGCGGTCTTTCCTTGAAAAGGCGCGTGAGGCCGACGGCGACGGACATAAGCTGTTTGCCATATACAGCTACGATCTTGCCGTGATTTATCTGGAGGCAAGAGATGAGGCGGCGCTCAATTCGGTTCTTGAAATGTATGACGCAAACACCGAGGAGCTTGTTCCGCTTTATATGAAGGCAAATTTAGCCAGACTCAAGGGGGATTTCAATTCCGCGATAGCTCTGTGTGAGAAGGCTAACGAAATAAATTCCGACAACTATGAAGCCTATCGTCAGATGGCGGTTGCTTATCTCCTTCAGGGAAATTATGCAAAGGCGTATGCCAGTGCAAGAACTGCGTATGAAAACGGAGGTAATGCGAACAATCTCACCTTTGCAACCTGCTATACCTATATTATTTGTGCTCAGGCAAACGGGAGCACCGCTGATGCGCAGGAGTGCAAAAGTCAGCTTGAGTCATACAGCGCGATGCTTCCCAGCTACAAGATTCCGGACGAGGTCACCGGATATTTGAACGGAACCGTTACGGCTGCACAGATATATCTTGAAGGGAATGGTGAGGTATAATGAAGGTAATATATATAATATCGAAAATTCTTACCGTTTTCGGCGCGCTCAACAAGGCCTTTTTTGAGCACATGTTTTGCAGAAGATATCATATAGCTATAGAGGATGCGCGATATTTTCAGATGAGTGAGCTGTGCGGTCATGTCTATCATGAACTGCCGGAGAAGCGTTCTGCAGCATTCGGAATATGCTTCTTCCCGATGCTTTGTAATTTTTTGGTCGGACTCGTTTTCATGCTTTCGGGAGCTATGCGCATATTTTATGTAGGCGATTTCTCCTTCTCCGTAAGCTATTTTTACTGGGGTAACGAATCGCTGTATTATGTGCTGCTGCTTTGGCTGGGCATATCCTGCTGGGCAAATCTGTTTCCGCTGTATGATGATGTTCTCAACTTTAAAGAGAAATTTTACGGTCGGAACGGAGCGGGTACCGTTGCAAAAATACTTGCGGCACCCGTGTATGCGGTTATCTATGCCGGCTCATTCCTTGAAAGAACAGGCCTTACAATAATCACTTCGTGTGCTGCGGCGTTTTTCTCGCCCTATATTATAGCTCTGATAACGCCGTGGATAGCTTCGCTCACGCCTGCCGCGGCAACCACTGCCTCGTAAGCATAACACAAATAAAAAATCGGGGGTATCGCATTTGCGATACCCCCGATTCTGCTTGTTGGAATTTCTGGAAATAAAAAGAATACAAGCGCTGCCGATACGATAAAGGCTTCACCCCCTTTAATCAAATCGCCCGTTGTATCGCGACAAAGAAAAACCGCCCCATTAAGGGCGGTTTTTTATTACTTATTTACATTAACAACAAATCAAATGTATTCGCGCCATGCGCGCGTGAGGATAGCATACAGAACGAAAGGAGGCTTGGCGGTTCGAGAGAGCCACCACAAGGCACACAGAACAACTTAATATGGCGGGAGGTGTTTTATGCTTGAGAAAGCAAAAGCCCTCACAGAGCTTCTAAGAGCCTGTAAGAGCTTGCTAAAAAAGTATCGATTACTATCAAGTTTGAGACACTGTTCAAGTAATCACCCTGCGGGTTAGCTATCCACCTGCACCGCCATTATAAACCAATATTTTGATTTTGTAAAGGAGTTTTTGAATTAGTTCTTCTTAATAAGCTTTGTCATTACCTCAACGAGCTTGTCGCGGTCAATGGGCTTGACGGTGTAGCTGCTTACTCCCGCCTTGCGGGCCTGGTTGATGTCATCGGCAAAGCCGTTTGCGGAAACACCGATTATCGGTACGGTTTCGGCATCCTTCTTTCCGGAGTCTCTAATCATCATGGTTGCTTTTATTCCGTCGACATTCGGCATTCTCATATCCATAAGTATGCAGTCGAAGGTGTTTTCAGGAGCCTCTGTGAACAGCCGCACAGCCTCCTCGCCGTCCGAGGCCTCGGCATAGGTCATGCCCTCGTTTTTAAGCAGGGAGCCGAGTATCATGCGGTTTACGGCATTGTCCTCAGCCATGAGAATATGGCGGCCGGCAAGAGGGTGCTCCTTACTGTCCTGAACAAAATCATCTTCTGTTTCACTGGGGTCATATTTCAGCAGGTGAACGATTATTGTGAATGTGCTGCCCTTGTTGAGCTCGCTTTCAACCGAAACGTTGCCGTCCATGGACTTAATAAGGTCATGCGCTATGGAAAGCCCGAGGCCCATGCTTGTAGACTCGTTGCCGTCACTGCGTTTTTCGCGTGTGAAGGGCTTGAACATCTCCGGAATAAATTCCTTGCTGATTCCTATTCCCGTGTCTGTTATGGTTAAGCTGAGAGTGACCTTTTTGCCCTTGGTTTCCTTTTCAACAACCTTGAGTGCAATAGCTCCGCCGCGCGGAGTGTATTTTACCGAGTTGTTGAGAAAGTTTATGAGTATTTGCTGGAGGGCTGTTTTATTGCCGATATATATCGGGTTGAAGTTGTCGTCCATTGATATCTCAAACTCCAGACCCTCCTGAGAAGCTCTGCTCTTAACTAAAGAGTAAACGCTTTCGAGCACCTCGCGCAGAGCAAATGGCTCCTCAAACTGCCGGGATTCGGCATGTTCACCGCGAGAGGCCTCCGCTATATCGGTTATGATTGAAGCCATGTAGTCAACCGTTTCGGAAATCTTGTCGAGATTTTCTTTCAGCTGGGCTTTATTGCTTGCCTTATCAATGGCAATTTTGGTGAGCCCGGAAAGCATGCTCATCGGGGTTCTCAGCTCGTGGGTAATACGTGAGAGGTAATCGCTTTGTGCTTCATTTGCCTGCTGAAGCACGGTCAGGCGCTCCTCGGTGTTTTGAAGCTTTGCGAAGCCCTGCTTCTGGGCGGTTACGTCAACGAGGGTTATAACGCAGCCGAGAATTTTGTTTTCGGTTGAGCGATACGGCGCAACGCGCATAAAGAACACTTTTTTCTTGCTGGTGGTTATTTCACGCTCATCAGGAACAAGAGTTTTCAGGACATTGTCGCATATTTCAGAAATATCGACGGTGGGGAAGTGATAGGATATAAATTTCAGAGACCTGCCTATGTCGTGATCCATTACGCTGAACTCTGTAGTCACATAGTCAGTGTAGCGGCGTATGTTGAGCTTGTTATCGACAAAAATTATACCGATTAGTGTTGAGGAAAGGAAATTTGCTATATCGTCGTTGAGGTCGGCAAGCTCGGAAAGCTTCTGCTGATACTCCGAGTTTACGGTGTAAAGCTCCTCGTTTACGGACTGCAGCTCTTCGTTTGAGCTTTGCAGCTCCTCATTGGCGGTTAACAGCTCCTCGTTGGCTGCCTGCAGCTCCTCGTTGACACATTCCTGCTCGGCAATACTGCGGTCGAGCTTGCCCTGAACATCGCCGAGGTCCTGCTCAAGGTCGGTTATGCGCTGCGAGGCGATACGGTCAATTTCATAGGGTACAGCGTCTTCAAATTGTCCGCGGTCGGTAAGCTCCGAGAAGACTATTGCAAACAGGCTTTCGTCACCGACATTGCGTTTGCTTATGGGCATCGCGGTCAGGTTTATCTGAATTTTTTCGACCTCGCCGGTAAAGCAAATGTTTTTGTATTGTACTTTTTGATTTTTCTCTCTTGATTCCTTGAGAATAGTGGACACGGGAACCTTCAACGCCTCAGTTACCACATCGAACAGGACATTGCTGAACTTTCCGAGTGCGAAATGCACATAATTTTTGCTGTCACCGTAGCAGTGAACGATTTCGTTTTTGGCATTGACAACAAGACATGCGGGCATGAACTGCTCAAGCAGAGAGGAGTCAACGGAGTTTTCCTCGCGCACACCGATTTCATCGGGAAGGGCTCTGCGCCCGAAGCGATCATCCTCAACTGAAAAATCATCGTCGAGATATGTGGTCTGAAGATAAGGCACAACCTTTGAACCGGCTATTCTTACGTCACTGCGGTGTGAGAATATTTTTGCTACGGCGTTAGCTACTGGAAACGCCTCGGTGAACGCGCCGATAGCCTCGGATTTTCCGAGGAAGAGATAGCCGTCGTTTTTCAGTGATGCGTGGAAAATAGCAAACAGGTCATTTTGAAGAACGGGCTGGAAATATATGAGCATGTTCCGGCAGGAAATGAGGTCAAGTCTGCCGAAGGGCGGGTCCTGAAATACGTTATGGGGAGAGAAGACTATCATTTTGCGTATTTCGCGGTTTACGGTATAGGTGTTGTTTTGTCTGGTGAAAAACCGGCTTAGTCTGGCGGCGGAAACGGATTCTATAATGCTGTCGCTGTAAGTTCCCTTTCCGGCAATGGTTATCGACTCAACATCGAGGTCGGTTGCAAAAATTTTAATATTTCTTTTCAGCTTGAGTGTTTCAAGCACCTCACAGAAAAGGATGGCTATCGAATACGCTTCCTCACCGGTTGAACAGCCGGCAACCCATACGCGGATGGGTTCAACCTCGGTGCTGCGAAGAACGATATCCTGAATGGCGGTGTCCTTCAGGGTTTGGAAAAATTCCGGGTCACGGAAGAAGTTGGTGACGCCGATGAGAACCTCCTTTGAAAGAGTTTTTACCTCATCGGGTGACTCGTAAAGCAGGTCAACATAATCGGTCAGCTTTTCCTTATGTGTGAGCATCATGCGCCGCTCAATCCTGCGGAGTATTGTGGTTTGCTTGTAGTGTGTGAAGTTGATATTACTTACTTTTTTAAGGATTATGTATATCTTCTTCATCAGCTCCTCGTCTATCTGGCGTTCCGTCTTTGAGGGCTGCTCCACTGTTGCGGAGTTGGAAATATGCATAAGCTCAAGCGCTATTTTTTCAGGAGAAAGCTGAGCGTCAACGATGCCGGTTCTCATTGCGCTTCTGGGCATACCGTCAAATTTGGCGGTGTCAATGTCCTGAACGAGAATCATACCGTCGTTCTCTTTTATGGATTTTATTCCGTTTGTGCCGTCGGAGCCGGTACCGGACAGAACTATTGCAATCGCGCGCGAGCCGGCATCCTCGGCGAGAGAACGGAAGAACATGTCTATGGGCAGGTTGAGCTCGTGCTCCTTTTGCGCGCTCAAAAGCAGCTTGCCCTTGGAAAGACGCATGTTCTTTCCGGGCTGAATAACATAGACACAATTTGGTTTTATTTCCATGCCGTCCTCAACCTGAACCACGGGCATGTCGGTGTACTTAGAGAGTATTTCACTCAAGAGACTTTTATAGTCCGGCGAGAGATGCTGAACTATTATGTAGGGAAAACCGGTGTTCGCAGGCAGTGCTGTCAGTAGCTTCTGCAAAGCCTCAAGACCTCCGGCAGAAGCGCCTATTCCGACAACAAAGCTCTTGGATATGTCGTTTGTTGCAGATTCGGAACCCTTTTCCTTACTCATAAATTTTTACCCCCCGTTTAAATTGTGATTGCTGAGAATCATCATTATTTCGTCATAGCAACGCTTTACGCCTTTATAGGAGCTGTCAATCTCACTTATGCGACCCGATCTTATCATTATTACAAGCTCACCGAGACTGTGAAAAAGAGGAGCGAAGCCCATGTTGCCGGCAAGACCCTTGAGCGCGTGAGCGGCGGTGAAGGCATCATCCCAGGATTGGCGTACAATAGCCTCATCAAGGTCGCCCATGGTGGTGTCGGATGCGAAGGCCTTGAGCAGTGCAAGGTAGACATTCTTGTCACCGGCAACTCTGTAAAGTGCACCGTCAAGGTCGGTTTCAATGCCTGCAAGCTCATTGAAAAGTTCGTCGCTCATAAGTGAATCCTCCAAATTAAGTAAATGTCCGCAAAATTCTATATAATATAAACAACACAATTATATCATATTTTGTCGAATTGTGCAATACGTTAAAGTGGGAATATCAAAAATTTTTGTTGAACAATTAAAAGCCTCAGAGTGATGCCCCGAATTGCGCGAAACATCGGTATCGATAATGCAAAGGCACATTTGCGCGGCGATATTGAATTATAATAAGATAAATTGAACGGACTTTAAAATGTCATTATGAAACTTTTGCGCAGCAGCAGAGGGATTGCTTTTGTGTAACAAAAAAACCTCGCATAAGTGATTTTCATCACACACGCAAGGTATTTTAAGGGGCGTTTTTTAATTAAGCGGGAGCGTATCCGGCTCCGCCGGAGCATCAGATGGCGAGGCTTTCCACGGACGGCAACAACTCGGACAATTTTTTGCGGCAATTTTCAATGATTGCCTTGCCTTCATCCGTGTCGGGCGAGCGCTTGAGAGTTCGGCGAAGAATTCGTGTATAGGCAATGACCATTGCTTTTGATGTTATTTCATTGAGCGCTTTTTCGTCATCTGTTCCGAAATACAACCTGATGGTTTCTTCCCATATAGTGTGCACCTGTTCATAGTTCAAACCGAGAAACGCACCGACTCTCTCCCTTGGAAATGTCTCCTCGAATCCGATATAAGCATTGTACATAAACGCGAATTCGTAAATCGGGTTGCCTGCCGCAAGAGTATCCATATCTATCAGGAGCACCTCATCGTTCTGCATCATCAGGTTTTTGGTATGATAGTCGCCGTGGAGCATGCCGAGGCTGTGAGGAATGCCGGAAATAAGTTTATAAAGCTTGTTCCACTGTTCTTCCGGAAGCTGTGGCTTTAAATCGTTTACCCAGCCGATTGCTACCGTGTTCATGTCAGGCAAATCGCCCGGCGCAACCTTGGTTGCATGTATTTTTTTCAACAATTCGGTGTAATCCGTTATGTATTTCATAATATTCTCGGGGTGTGCTTTAATAAGCTTTGAGAAGGATTGTGCGTTAAGCAGTTCAAACACGGAGCCGTATGTGCCGTCGACCTTGACAACATCATAGGGGATAGCTGTAGGAATTCCGAGTACGAATGCTTTTCTGGCGAGCTCGCGTTCTTTATGGATGTCATCAAGGCAATCGGGATTCATATAGACCTTGATAATGGTGTCCGGGTCAAGGCGGTACACCCTGCCGTTTGCACCCTGACCGATAACCTCGCAGCCTTCGACACTAAGGCTGCGATAGGCTTTTTCTATGTGTATAATCTCGGTGAATCCGGTCATATCAAAGATTTCATATACTTCCGAGGAAACATTGATTACCTTCATATCCTCAAATTTCTTTCTCAGGCGAAGCAACACACGCAGACCGGCACTCGAAATGTATGACATTTTTTCGGCGTCTACAATAACCCCGTTAAAGTTTTCACTCAAACAAATCTCATTCAGACTTGCCTCAAGCTCCGGCGCATTGCCCGAATCAATATGTCCCGAAATACATACGGTAAGAATGCTGTTTTCCGCTTTCCACTCAATGTTGTTCATTATTAAAATCCACTCCTTCTGCAGCTTTTGTATTTTCAGATTTTCTTTTTGATTGTCAGAATATTTTGACCGTTGCGATATTCATATGAAATTTTATCCATTGTTTTCTTTACCATATAGATTCCGAGGCCGCCTATTTCCCGTTCTTCAGCGGATTTTGTAATATCGGGGTCGGCTGTTGCAAGAGGGTCAAACGGCTTGCCGTTGTCAATCAGTGTCAGAATAACTGCAAGCGGGTCGTTTTCGACCTCAACGCGCACAGTCGCCGGGCCTGTATCCGGGTTGTATGCGTAGTTGGCGATGTTCCCGAACAGTTCATCTATTGCGATGTCAATCTGCATCTGTGCCTTGGGCGGACAATCCGCCGCCTCAAGCAGACCGTTAACAAATTGTGTGACCTGTTCAATGTTTTCGGTTACAGCATCAAGCGTAAGCTCATTCTGATTCGTTTTTCTCTCCCCCTTCCAGCAAAAGCTGAGCATGGTAATGTCGTCAAATTGCGGTGCCGAGCCTACAAAACGGCTTACATCGTCCTTCACTGCTGCACATACGGTATCGGGGTCATCCGTGCGTATTCCGTTCAGAGCTGATTTCAATCTCTCCTCGCCGTAAAGTCGGGAGTCGGAGTCGGCAGCTTCTGTTACGCCGTCCGTGTAGAGGAACAGCATGTCACCGGGAGAAAGCTGCAGCTCGTTTTTTTTGTAAGTAATGCCCTCCATGCCCCCAAGAACAAAGCCGGAGGCTGATTTCAGATATTCATATTTACCATTGTCGCGTCGGATGAGCGGCGGATTGTGACCTGCGTTGGAGAAGCTGAATGTTCCGGTTTCAAGATTGATTTTACCTATCCATGCCGTAACAAACATTTCGGCATCATTGCCCTCGCACAGCTTTTCGTTGGCAAGAGTCAAAATTCTTTCAACGCTCACTCCCGACTCGGCATAACCCTTTATGAGTGTCTTTGCCCGCATCATAAACATGGCGGCGGGAATGCCCTTTCCCGAAACATCGGCCGCAAGGAAGGCAAATTCGTTGTTGCCGGTAAAATAGAAATCATAGAAATCTCCTCCGACCTCTTTAGCCGCATCCATAGTGGCAAAAATCGAAAAATCCGTGCGGTTCGGGAATGGGGGGAACACGGACGGAAGCGCGGAGTGCTGAATGGATTTTGCGAATTCAAGCTCCTCGTCTATTCTTGCCGCAGCTTCGGCTATGTATTTTTTAAGTGTGATGACGGTTGAGTTGATATCGTCGGAAAGTGAGGCGAATTCCTCATTTGCCCTTACATCCACCGTTACATCCAGATTGCCGTTTGTAATCATTGAAAGACTTTCGTTGACTCTGCGGATATTGTTTACTACCAACTGCTTTATTAGGTAATAAATCAAAATGAAAAGGCATACAAAGATAAGAATTTCCATAAACAGCATCACATATACGGAAACATTGCGTGAGAAGATGGCTTCGGCAATCGGAAGCATGGCTATGATATAATAGCCCTCGTTTTTCTCATACATACAATATGATTTCTGCTCATAAACCGTCATTGTAAAGCGGGATTTCTCGGCAACATCAGCCGGCAGGTTTTTCAGGTCGATTATCACCTTTCCCTTTTCCTCGCGTGCACTGACGATATTCATATTTTCATCTACAATAAGAATACATCCGCCGTTTCCGATATGGCGGTNNCTCTGATATTTTCCGACAAATCCTTCTGAAACTGCTCGGCATCGTAGCCGACCTGAACAAATCCGCCGCCGTCGAGGACAACTCCGGCATATTTTCTTGAAATTTCCTTGTTGTAGGAAATCGGCTGATAGCTCTGCACATACTGCTTTTCGCCGTGAAGCAGAACCAGAAATTCTCCGGACTGTTCGCCCTGAGCCATTTTATATCCGATAAAGCCGGTGTCTGTGCTTTGGGTAATGATTCCGTTGACATCAACAATATTGATTTCGGACACGTTAAACTCCTTCAGGCAGTCCATAAGCAGATTATTTGTAATCTCCTTCTGTGCATTCAGCTTTACGGCAATTGCGGAGGTAATGTGCAGCAGATTGCTGTCGGACGCATCGGAAATATCCTCCTTGACATCCGCAAGATTGAGCGAAAGCAGACCGTCTGTCTCTGTAGTGGAAATGCTGTTTTGCAAAAACAATGTAAAGGTTCCGGTAATTACAATGGCAAGTGTAATGCAAATGAGAAGACCTCTTTGAAACTGTACGGAAATCTGTTTATCATATTTCCCCTTCTTTTGGTTCTGCTTTCCGATTATGGATACAACAAGAACCGACAGCATTACAGACGCTCCGTTTGCCGCTATCATCGGCAGAGAGCATTTTTCAACGAAGCCGAAGGCGGTTTTGATATCGTTCATGTTGGTGACAAAAATCATCAGCATGTGCAAAACCTCTGTAACGATTCCTATGCCCAGAGCATACGGCCAAGATGGTTTTTTGTCGTCAAACATGTATTTCCTAAGAGCGGCACCGATAAATCCGGCAAGGATGGTAGATACAGTACAGGCAATCTGTGTGTAGGTTCCTGCGCCCCAATATATCGCAAAAAACCGCTCAATGCCGCCGATAAGACCTGCAATGATTCCTGCGGGAGCACCGAAAATAAGCCCGGCGCTGAGTGCCGCCGCATCACGTACATTGATAATTGCTCCGCCGACATCCACACCGAATTCCGTGCCGAGAACAGCAATTCCGCCGAAAAGTATACCTGCTGTAATTTGTTTTTTTGTTTTACTGAGCATGCCGAAGGAGGTGTTTTTATCAAGCAGATATAAAATTGCACAGAATATGACCGGGAGAGATGCCACAGCTGACAGCTTTAAAGCTGAAATCATTTTGTTTCACCTGCCTAATTTTTTATTACGGATGTGCATGTCTCGCAAACGAACAGAAAATTCCGTCTGCTGTGTTGGGCTTTATTGTTTAATATCCAGAATATTGATGAAGCCTGTCATTTCAAATATCTCCAGAATGGCTTCGCCTACATGGCGCAGCGTCATCTTGCCCTGCTTGTTCATGATTTTCTGAGAGGTGAGCAGCACACGCAGCCCCGCAGACGATATATAATCGAGTTCCTTAAAGTCAAGTGTCAGCTCGGAGGCATCGGCAAAGCAGGCCTTGAGCTGAGCCTCAAGCTGAGGAGCGGTTGTCGTATCAAGTCTGCCGGACAAGGCAAGAGTGTAGCTTGTTCCGTTTTGTGATTTTTCAATTGTCATTCTTATTACCTCTTTTCGTGTGAGAGCGTTATATATGAGCGTGCTTTACGAATACGTATTTTGACCGTTTGTCGAATAAAATGTTTACTGATTCAAATTGTACCATTACCAACAACATAATTCAAGCAATAAATACGCACATCTGATGCTTTCGGAAACAAATGAATAATGAAGCAGCTTCGCTGATAAATAAGGAAAAAATTCGCGCCGCGCACGGCAACTGAAATTGCAAATGGCAAATTACGGGTGTTCCGCCCGAAATTAAATCCGTTCACCGCCGCAGCGATTTCACCCGCCGAGGGTGGATTTAGCTGCACCAATAAAAAAACCGCCCGAAGGGAGACACTGCGTAAGGAAGTTGTGTCCCTTCGGATTTTAGTAACAGCTGCATTATTGAATTTTGACGATACTACATTTTACCGTTCACCTTTCGCTTTGGATATGAGTACACATATCATAGACTTGACCGATACAAATCATGCTTTTCATAGATGATTACTCATTCTTGACCGGTTTTCTTATGACAGCATCAAGAAACTTCAACTTGCATGTTCAAAAATAATTTCCGAAAAAGGACTTGACTATGTAGATTATCTACTGTATACTCGTAAGTAGATAATCTACGCAAGAGAAGGGATGCAATTATGGCCACAGACAAAAATATGTCCTCGGGAAATACGGATATGCTGGTTCTCAGCCTGATTGAAGAAAAAGATATGTACGGATATCAAATTATTGATGAACTCGTTAGGCGTTCAGACCATACGTTTGAACTGAAAACTGGGACTCTGTATCCGCTTTTACACCTATTGGAGCAAAAACAATATCTTGAATCCTATGACGGAGAAGTTATTTCCGGAAAGGTTCGTAAGTATTATCGTATTACACACAACGGACGACAATACTTGCAAAAGAAACGCGCGGAATGGGAAAAGTATTCTTCTGCCGTAAACAGGGTCATGTCTGGGGGTGCTTTGCTTGCCGGAGTATAGAACTGCTGACGAATACATAGCTGATGTACAAAAAGAGATAAAATGGAAAAGGGCAAAGTATATTGCCACGCGGGAAATAGCTGACCACATAACAGACCAATGCAACGCATATTGTCAAAACGGCTTAGACTCCGAAAATGCAATCCGTCAAACGTGCATTGAGTTAGGGGACGCAAGTATGATTGGCGCAGAGCTAAATCGCTTACATAAACCCAAAACAAATTGGTTGCTCTTAATCCTGACTTCAATTGTCATAGCCATCGGTGCATTAGCTGACTTCTCATTTTCAAGTGAAGGTATTACAAAAAATATTGCTGTGCTATGTATCGGGTGCGGTATTGTAGCTTTGCTATATTGGACCGACTACACAATAATGTTGCGGTTCCCCAAAATAATCTATTTTGGTTTATTGTCTATTACTGTTGTGGTTTTAATATACGATGCAAGAAACGGGTTTGCCCTCATTTCGTACAGCTATTCTTTTTACCTTTTATTATTATTTCCGCTGATTCAAGTTGCTGTTGCTTTACAACTGCGCAACAAAAAATCGTCAGTAGGTCTTTTAATACTGTCGGTTTATTTGTTTATTCCTCTCTTGCTTTCAGCCTTGATTTCTTCTCCGCCGGCAATGATTTATCTGATTGTTTCCGATATAGTCATAGCAATTTGCGTTATAAAAAACAAATGGTTTACTATAAGCGGGGTGGAAATTTTCGGTATTATATGTGTAGTGGCAATTTTAGTAATTGGATTGCTTTATACAAACATGTGGACCAATATGTGGGGACATTTTTTTACAACTAACGGCGATTATGTTTCTGCACTTACAAAGCATGAATTGTTCAATATTCCGATTTTAGGAAGTGCGGAACAGCCGGAGGTATATAACTCAATATCAGAGTATGCGTTGGCTCGGTTAGCTTTTCGTTATGGTTGGGTTGTGTTTGTTGCGTCTGGTGTTCTTTTTTCAATCATACTATATTTACTGTTTCGGGTTTCAATAAAGCAAGTTTCGTATTTTGGAAAACTCATTTCGGGCATGGTGTTTATTCTTTTCTCGTTGCAGCTCACTTTAGCCTTTTTGGGAAATCTCGGCCTTATAAATGCGACATACATAATGCCTTTGCCATTTGTAGCAAGCGGAGGGATATTTACGCTATACAATCTGCTTTTAATTGGCGTTATGATGTCTGTAAGCAGATATGAAGACATTGCAAAAGATTGGATAAAATTAAAAGCTCGGAAATGTACCCGGGAGGAAAAGGAATGAGTAAAGTGTTGGGTTATATTGTAAATACCATTCCGTACATGTTATGTTTCTTGCCCGTGATTGTTTTGATTAGAATTATCTTTATCACAAGGATAAAGAAAAGAGGACTACACGTAAATTGGTATCATGAAGTGGGTTTGTGCTTATTCTTGATGTTCATAGTGGGGGTTGCATCGCAGACCATTATTCCGAAATTGGAGATTGGGAATGCTTCCATGGGTATTATAAATGGCAATCTATCCGGGGAAATCAATCTCATACCCGGTATGGTGTTTGTTGATATTTACAGAGAGTGTTTTCTTAACCACTACCCCCTTTATTTTGTGATAAATGTCTTGGGAAACATCTGCCTGTTTTTACCCATTGGTTTTGGAATACCGCTTCTTTGGAAAGACATTTCAGCGAAAAAGATTCTTTTGATTGCACTACTTTCCTCGCTGTTCATTGAACTGTGTCAGTTTCCGCAGGCCAGAGGAACCGATATTGATGATTTGTGGATTAACGCGCTTGGAGCAATCGCGGGCTATACTTTATATATTTTCCTCAACAAATCACAATATCAATTTTTTGAAAAGTTCAAACTAAGACAGCGCAAATAATCTCCGAAAATGGAGCGCGCACTCTAACGCAACGACAAACCTTTTCCGAAAGAGAATTAGGAAGCACAAATTAATGAATAGTGAAAAATTGTGGGCGGGACACCCGCGCCCGATTATAATGCCGTGCGCAGATGCGCATGAGCATCACCCGAAATTATTCATTATTCATTAGCGTAGCGACTTCATTATTCATTTGCGCGAAAGCGCACAAATTCAGACTTTGTAGAGTTGTTCATGAAATTATTATACAATATCGTTGTTTATTTTGCAAACGATATGCCAATTTTGTCTGGGTGATATGCTTGCCTTACGACAAGAGTGATATTTCTCGCTGCGCTCGAAGTGATATTCTATTCGCGTCTGAATCGCGTGTAGCGCATATAACTGCCGAGGCAATATCACGCGCCGGCAGACGCATATAACTCGCGCTTGCGCGAATAGAACTGCACCAAAAAGAAAAGCCCGCCGAAGCGGACTTTTCTTTTTGGGTTTCCTGCACTACTTTGATACAATGCACCATTTTCTGCCGTCGGCGAGCTTTCGTTAACGAGCAGGGTATCGCTAACGAGCAATAATGCTGATTAGTTTTCGGTGCCTGCTTGAATTTATGCTCCCTTTTTCTGGAACAGTATTGGTATCCACACCGTTTATCGCAATAAAATGGGACAAGAATTCTGATGCCAACTCTTCATCATCAGTATCAACTTTTAAAGCAGCCACATCGCGTAAAACTTGTACAGCTTCGGTATCGTCTAAGTTACGATGTAACCCGGGAACTCCGCACGTCAACGTCAGATTGATTATCATATGTTATGTTTCAGCACCACACACATTTTTCATTTCGGCATTCACTAAGAGAAGACCGTTCGAAACAACATATTTTGAGCAAGGAAACTGTTATCTCTTTCATGTTAGGTGTGCGCAACTGTTTTCAACTATGGAAAAAATGCATACAATATCGTATTAAAACACAATAACGTAATTTTCCGGACATTCCCCTCCGTACCTTTATTTGCACAGTTTGCGTTTCCCTGTTCCGTTAAGCGGGTTCAGGCTGTTGATTTTACAAAAATACTGATAAAACTCCTGTACAGCATCCGACTGATCGGTTTCGAAGACTGCCCCGACCATCTCAGACAGCATCTGGTTTGCCGCTGCTGTGGAACAGTACTTAAATGCAACACCTCCCCAGCGGGAAGGGGCAGCCCGATTCAATTGGGGCCAAAACAATATACAACGATCATTCGGTACCAGTAGATGGTATTTCGGATGTCCCTTTATGATCCCGGTACTGACCTCCTCACCAAAAAAGTCTTCCTCCACCATAAACGCGCCAACCAGCTTTCGCTCGGTTTCCTCTTGGCCTTTAAGACAGCTCGTGATCAGGCAAAGGGAATTGGGTTTTACCCGATCCAAAACTCTTGGCAATCCTTTAGACGCTCCGCTTAAATATGTTCCGGCCGAAACAGAGAGCGTTTGAAAAACACTGTCAATTTCTTCAGAAGGAATGTCCATAACAAGGTGAGAATTTGCGGAGATCTTGAAGTTCAGCAATTTCTGCCTGCGCTCGTTTTCTTCCTGCTCAATCCGTTTTTGCCTTTGAGCAACAGCCTCTTTCTCCCGAATCAGTTTTTCTACATGTTCCTGAACGCGCTGACCTTTGAATACCAGAAAACGCTTAAAAGCATCGGGATATATGAATCTTTTTTCAGTTCCACGAAAACTGATGGTGATAATTGTATCCGTCAGTTCTGTTACTGTTCCCACCCCAAACGTTTTATGATTGACCATTTTTCCTATGACGTTCATCACGCGCCCTCCCTCCTGTAAAAAAGCAGCCCAAACGCGAAATAAGCGCAGGGCTGCTTTTAAAGTTGCTCCAGATAATTATTCCGTCGGCTCAGACAGATCCGAAAACCCTTCGACGGATCGTTTTTTCTCACTGATTCGAAGAACAATGCTGTTTGGGTCGGTTTGTAATTCAACATTGTTGCTTTGAAATTCCGGGATATCGCCGACTGTGATGACTGTGCCGATGGGACAGTCTTCAAGGTCTACTGTCACCGTATCCAGTAAATACTCCGGTTCCGCCGCATGGGGGATTTGCATCTGGATTTGCTCTAAAACACCCTGCACCTTATCCTTGTTCAAAAGAACAATGTCGGCAACACTGTTCGCCTTCTTTCCTTTTTCCAAGCTCTGAAAGCTGATATGGACGATCTCATTATTTATACTGTTGTAGTCCAGTTCCTTGATAAGGGTGTGATAACGCTTCCCCTCCACCTGGACATCCACCAAGCTTCCTGTCCTCTTGGTCTTTCTGAGCAATCTTGCCTCGGAAGATGAGATCTGAACAGAAAGAGACTCTTCCAATCCAGCCCCATAGATCGCACAGGGGACAAAACCAGAACGTCTGAGCTGTTTTGCTTTGACCTTTACATCCCGCAAGTTGGCCTGAATAGAATCCATCTTTTTTTCCTCCTATTTAAAGATTTTTTACATCTATGAAAAAGAGGGCCTTTTTAATTTGTGCCGGAAGACACAAAGTAATAAAAGCCCTTCTGTAAAGACGGTTCTTTTGCAATTTCTTTTTTATTATAGCACAAGTCGCCCCAAAAAGCAAATCATCCTACAATCCACCTATCCTCTTGTGCTTACACATCCTCGAATCAACAAATATCCACATCGCTTTCCATCAGTGCTTCTTTTGCTTGAAGTATTTGTCCATGTTGGTTTGGTTGTATTGTTTGCCGTACTCTCAATCATTTGAGTTTCCCTTTTTCCCGGACAATTTTTTTATAAAAGATTTTACCGTCCTTTACGTTCTTCCGAATGTTCTTTGTGTAATTAGGTATTATACAAAGAACCCATCGGTATCAAAAATATGGGTGAGCTCATCGTCGCTCATCGCGTGTTTAACCCTGTCTCGGATAGCGCTCCTTGACATATCCAGCCTTTTAAAGCGATTACGGCCAGCGGCATCTTTTCCCATGTGAATTAGCTGTATACGACCTATGCCGGGATTCCGACGGGCGTATTCTGCGAAACCCTTTGCCTTGCCGAGATTGTCCGTTCGCGTCTGGTCGTGAGGCTCCAGAACATCGATTATGTATCCGCCCTCTGCGTCTTTGCGGATAATGATGAAGTCCGGATAGGTTGGTTTAGTTATAACGCCTTGCTCATAAGGTATGCAGAGCGACCACGACTTTCTGGAAGGATTGCGAAGCCAGCAGACAAAGTCAGGCTGCGCCATTTCCTCGTCGAGCACACCTTCCTCCCAGTTGTTAAGGGCAATCTTCGCTTTACCTGTGTCATCGGCAAACAGATGGTTTGTGTATATTCGTCCGCTCGTGCTGCGCTCACAGGTGATGGTTTCCGGAAGCATGAAAATGTGCTCACTGACAAGGTCGCCGTCCGATACAATATCGTTATACTTTTTCTTGAAGCTGATGGGCAGGTTAATAGTACGACGACGGTATGTATCGTTCAAATCGTGAAAGCGGTCTTTTGCGTATGCGTTCAAAGCAGCGATACAATCGCTGTCTGCGGCATAAAGTATGATGTCGATTTTGAAGCCGTTCGGATTATCCGCTTCTTGATACGCACACCCATATTTATAGCCGATACCCTCGTTACCGAGCTTGATGTCGGCAAGTCTGAACTGCCTGTCCAAGTCGGTATCCGTAGCGGATAACAGATCATGTATGGCGTTGTTATCCACGCTTTCGCCGAACACGTCAAAGACCTGCGTGTTCAGTTTGAACTGCATCACTTTCGTCGCAAGCTCAGTGTATTTCCCGTCGGCTTTGAGGGACTCTATATATTCATGAATAAGGACAACGATTTCGGCTGTTACATCGTCGTAGGCGTTCTGGCAAATAAGCGACTGACTGAACAGATGCGCAAGTGTATACAGCGAATGAAGATAATTGCTGATACGCACCATTCTGACCTCATAAGTCAAAAGCCCGGCGTCGTTGATCGCTTTCATCACAGCTTCACGGTCAAAGGTTGGCTCTGCAGTCTCGCTTGCAGCGACTTCTGTCTGCTCCGGATGACCTGCCTGAGTTTCCTGAGTTGTTTCGGTCGTAGCGTCAGGGGAAGGAACAGATACACTATCAGGAGTGTTCTGGCTACCTGAGTTTGTAGGAGTAACTGGCGCAGCCGACGTTGCGGCAGGATCGGAGTCGTTGTCGGAAGCACCGACATTTGAAGTCTCCCCGTCAACCGGCAAACTGAGCTGTCCCGGCGTCTGTGTTTGTGTATGCGGTTTGTTGTTAACAGGTGTGGGACGCTTCGGTCGAACAGTAAGCGTTTCAAACACCTTATCGCCATAGGCTTCTCCATAAACATCGGTCGGGATGTTGCCGCCCTCTGTGCTTTGCAGGGCTTCGGCGACATCCTTTACTGTTTCGGCGTTGAAGTACGGCAAAAACAGATGGACGTCGTTCAGCACATCGTCCACCATGATATGCATCTGCATCGGAGTGCGCACCATGCGTCCGAGAAGCTGCGCGATATAGGTAGCGTCATTGGCATGACGGAAGGACATCATGGTCTCGGCGCGTGGGCAGTCCCAGCCCGTAGACAGGTTTTCCTTGAAAAATACGACTTTGATTTTCCGATCATCCGCAATACGCGACGGCTCACAATAGGAGACATCAAGACCGTTTATCATAATCGTCGAAGCCGTCTGACCGAAGGTGTGGACGACCTCGCCAAGCTGAAAACGTTCACCAGTGCGTTCTTCTATTTTCTGTAAGCAATCGTCCAAGTCGGTGGCGGAGAGTTGACTCCCGCTGCCGTTTTGAACCTGTACGACGAAAATCGGATTCACATAGGCATAATGCTGCTCGTAGCAATACTGCGTCCAGTGCTCCCATTTCTGCTTCCAGTCATCCGCTGCAGCCTGAAGAACCGCCATATCATTGTTGACGGTATCAGGGTATGTGATGATGATTCTGTCTTTGAGCAAGCCGGAGGCGCGGACTTCATCGGCGGTCGTTACGACATAATGGGTGGTTGACATGATGCCCGCAGCCAAGCTGTTAAAGCGGGTGGGCGTCGCCGTCATACCGATGACGACCGGCATTGCCGGAAGACCGTCGTCGGGACTGCCTTTCAGGAATTTCTGCATTATTGTCGTTGCGCGGGCGGCGTCCCGTCCCTGCATACCTCTGTGTGCCTCGTCGATGATAAAGTATAGACGGTCGGATTTCTCACGAGCGGTATTGCGGAGCGTTTCCCATATCGTATAGGTTCTGCCGTCGCCGTGCTTGGTAAGGTTACTGCTCTTGCCGAGCTTTTGTGTATTCAGAAAGTAGATGTTCCCGTCGTCAAGCATCTCCTGATCGAAGGACTCGTCTGCAATGATCGTGCACTGGTCGAGCGTGATTTTATCCGCTTTCAGGTCAATTTTATCTTTTGACTGCAGGTTTAGCTCGGGCGAATCAGAAAGCCAGACGAAAATGGCGTCGAGCTGGTCGGGATAAGTATCGTCGCCGAATAGAATGCTCTCAATAAGAGCGGACATGACGATGGTTTTGCCAGCGCCAGTGGGCGCGGTATAGGACACAATCTGCGGCGTATGGGTGCGGCGATAGCTGCCCAATGCCTCGGCTGTTTGCGCTCTCAGATTCGTCAGCGCGAGTTTTTGAAATGGGAATAATTCAACCTTCATCTTCTTACCTCCTCGCGTTGATGCGGAAATTGTCGAGATAGCTGCGGTAAAGCTGGTATGTATTCGTTACCTTGAGCCCGGAAATCATCTCTCGGTATGCTCTTTCGGAATCGGTAACGATAAACACCGAGTCAATCTCATGGTGCTCGTTCAATTGCTCCGCAAAACTCATATAGCCGCTTTCATTTATAAGGATGGCGAGCCGGTTCTCCGGCAAAATCAGCATATCGGGAAGCTCGCCGTCGTATTTAGGACGCTTGCCGACTGCACCGGCTTTCAGCCACAGCAGCGGCAGGATTTCTTTGAACTGTCTGCCCAGCGCAACATCGTTTTTATCGAGGAAGCCCAGCTTGAAGTAGGCTGCGTTCGCTTTGAAGCCCTGTGACATGGGGATGGGATTGCCGTCAGTGTCGCTTACAAGGTAATCTCCCTTGAGCGGAGCGCCGTTCACATCATGCCCTTCAATGGAGCAGACGGTGCGCGGCCATGTGACATAACGGGCAATGCCGAGCTTTTCCCATTCGGGGTCACCCGGCTGGAAGCCTTGCTCAGTCAGAGCCTTTGCTTCATCAGCGGACACCTCGTTATTCGTTACCAATATACAGCGCCGATGACCGCCGTCTTCGGCGTTGAGCAGGTTTACCGCGTGAAGCGTAGTGCCAGAGCCAGCGAAGAAATCGACGATAAGGGCGCTGGGTTTGTCAGCCACGAAGAAACGCAAGGTATCTTGGACAGCATACAGTGATTTTGGAAATGAAAACCGTCTATCGTGAAAAATCGCGTTCAACAGCGTGGTTCCGTACTCACTTGCAGAATGAGATTTTTTATGCCATATAGTCAGAGGACGTATGTCCTTATCTGATGCAGACTTTAATTCAATAATATAGGCTCCGTCTTCATCTTCGCCAATGACGTTGTACAATCCGTTTTTGAAATTTGCTTCTTGCCCTGCAGATAAATAATAACCCGTCCTCTTTTCGCCATCCCATTTGCCGAAACTTAAAAAGTGCTGACGATGCTTATCCATTAAGGTTTCTGGTTGTAAATTCCATGTTAGTTCCGTTCCGTTAGAGCCAATCGGCCACATTGCCACAGTGCCTTCGGGTGGAATATAGCTGTTTCTATCATCATTAACAGATAAAACGGCTCCGTGGCCAACAAATTTTCCTGTACCTTGTTCAAACAGCAGCGGGTAAAATAGGTTTGGTCTATCTGTTCTTTTTCCATGATTACTTGCCTGTCTTAGAAGCCCACGCAAACGGACAGATTTGTCTTCTTCATCCGTATCTTCTTTTATGGAATCACGTAGCATATCTGTTCCATTAGAAACGATGTATGCATTGCCTATGTAAACGATAAAAATGTATTCCTCGCAACGTGAGAATTCATTATCTCGGCGATTCCCTTTGGGATTAATAACCGTCGATATCATTTGAATTCTCGCTTCAGGGAACATTTCTTCGAGTAAGCATCCCAAGTGCAGATACTCTTTTTCGTCGATGGTAACGATGAGGACTGAGTTGTTCGGATTCAGTATCCGCTTCGCAATTTTGAGCCGCTTTTGCATCATGGACAGCCATTTGCTGTGCCGGTAACTATCAGACGAATCCACGTAATCGTTGTTGTACTTCCAGTCGCGGGCTCCTGTGTTATAAGGCGGATCGATGTATATACAATCCACCTGCTTTGGGTATAGGTACTCTAATAGCTGAAGCGCATGATAATTATCCGCCTCGATGAGCGTGTGCCACAAATCACTGTCAGGCGCATTTTCTACCTGAGCAATCGGCTGAAGCGTAGGATAAATAGGCTCGCCGAATTGCGCCACCGGCACAAGCTCGGAAAGCGCGACTGTTTCGCTCTCGCCGGAGGCAAGGCGCAGACAGGTGGCGGTCTCGCCGTCGATGCTTATCACACGGTACACATCGTTGATCGCGCCGGTCTTTTTCGCAACCGTGCTGCCGCGCTTAATGCCAATGCCATAGAGAGGGGTACATTCTGGGATGTGCTCCTCAAAAACAAGCCCGAATTTCTTTTGCTTACTCAGACGTTCAGCCTCCTGCAGCAGTCTTTCCCGCAAGGCTTTGTCTTCCACCTGATTGATTAAATCGGTTAATGCCGCCATATTCTTTACTCCTATCTCTGGGTCTTTGGCTCTATTCTACTCTCCGCGTTGTCCCTAATAACGGGCTTATCATGCTCCGCGCTCGGTTCAGCGGTATCATCGGGGACAATTTCCATAATATCGCCGATATCGCAATGGAGCGCCGTGCAGATTTTCAGCAGCACCGAGGTGTTCACATTTCCATCGTTGCCGAGCTTTGCAACGGAGGTGGGGCTGATGTCGCTCATCTTGCAGAGCGTCTTCTTATTTATTTCCTTATCAATCAATAGCTTCCACAGTTTCTTGTAGGTGAATCGCATGGTATAACCTCCTGCTATTTTACTGCACATATCAGATTACATCATTCAGAAAACCGTAACGTCCTTCTTCGCGTCCTTTGACGAATTTTGTGACGGTTGCTCCGGCTTCTTCATATTGCAGGTGTGGAATATGGTCTAAATTCTCTATTACAATCAATTGTCCCTCATCCTGATGATTGATGAAGTATTGGAATAGTGCTGTTCGCATACTCTCTGGGGCGGTCTCATCTAATCCTTCATCAAAACCGTGTAACGGCGTATCAATGATAAACATACGCGGACTATATTTTGCATAGGCAGCAAAGTATTTCCGTAGCATCAGCATGACAATTGCGTTAAGGTAAGCACGATACCCTTTGCCGTGACTACTGTCTTTACTTTCACCGTTTACCTCAATATCGAAAATGCTCATATCAAACCGTGCGCTGGTCAAGTTTTCATACTTGCATTCTTTCAGGATTTCCTCCGCAAACTCTGTCATCATCGTTTGGAAACCATCATCAAAGTATTCTTTGGGATGGTATTCCAGCTTGTCGTCATCCTCGCTTATATCATATGTACCAAGGTCGACCGCAAAAGTCTGTGCATAGGATGCAATCAAGCTCATTTCATCGTTGATACGGTTATATGCTTTGAATACAACGATTGATTCACTCAATGCAGCGGCTTTCGGACGGAGTTCCTCTTCAATCAAAGCGTCAATATCTGTCTGCTTTCTTCGCAAATCGGTCAATTTGTCGGTGATTTCAGCCTTTTCCTCAAATACATCCTTTTCTGCGCTAATCAAGCCATCAAGTTGAGCGGCGATTCTGGATAGCTCGGCTTTCGCTGATGCGACATAGGATTCCCGCCCACGAGGGGTGATTTTTCCGTCACAGAAAGGACAGGTGGCGGGTGCTGGGACATAGTGCATTTCCTCCTCGCCATCAACGATAAAGGACAGTCGTTTTATATCAGCCGAATACTGATCTCTCAATTTCTTGAACCGCGAAATAAGAACATCGCACTCGACTTCGCGCTCTTCTGTTTCCACTATTGCGCTTAAAAGTGCCTTGCTTTCTGATAAGGCGGCAGCAATATTTCTTTCGGCAGTTTCAAGGGACGCTACCATCTCTGCAATTTTTGCATTAACATCGACGTCCCCAAAAACTTCAAGCTCTTTTCCGAGTTCCTCACGGCGCTTTGTCGCGTCTTGGATTTTGCTGTTTACATACTCGGTGACAGCTTTTTTCCTCGCCTGACGAATCTCTTTCTTTGTTTTAGCATCAGTTTCCGAAAAGTCCCTGCCCGTCAAAAGAAAAAGAAGCGATGAGAGTACATAGGTGTTCTCATAATAACTGTGCTGCGGGATTATTATCGATTCAGACGTTCCGACTCTATCTTCATCTAGGTAAAACAGGCGCAGAAGCGTCTTCCATGTCAAGCGTTTCTTCTCAAACACCGAGTTTTTAACAACCATCGGCTCTGTGTCGCCGTCAATTCCCATAAGTTTCAACCAGACCGTATTAAGGACAGGATGCTTTTGATTTTTCTTAAATTCTATATCATACGTGTCGCTTGCTATCCCTTCAATATCGCTGGTTACAGTCACCGAGTTTTTCCCGACCGTTCTATCAATGGTCAGTTCCTTGCTATCATATGTGGATATAGTCATTACCACACGATCATAGCCAGAGGATTCTTTGAACGGCTTTTTCGTCGACCCGCCAAACGCGAAGTCTATACATTTGGCAACGCACGTTTTACCTGTGTTGGAATGCCCTTCAATGATATTGAGCTTCGGGCCAAATGAAACGACGGCATCAGTTTTGGCAGGGCTTTTCGCCACTATTCTTTTAACATAAAATCCAAGCATAATAGCTCTACCTCCTCAATGCTTTCGTTGACTCGCGGGTAATCAACGATAATAGCTTCACATCATCTGTGTTTCGTAGGGCTTCAATGGTCTTTCGTGCGAGTGCTCTGTATTCTTCTGCGTATTCGGAATTTAAGCTTTTATAGAAGTCAATACCGTTATTTGTCAGAGCATATTTGAAGCCACTACGATCTCTGCGCACAGTCAATAGCCCGTCAATAATCATATTTTTCAAGGTTTTTGTAATAATCTCACGACGCACAGTAAATTCGCTGAATCCGAAGTTGTTTTCTCCGTTTAAGGCTTGGTCTGACAGATTAAACGAGCTGCTGTAAATCGTGATAAAATCGTAAGCTGCGGCGCGGTCAGCGGTCATTGCGTCGTTAGATACGCCAAACAGCAGAGTCATTCGCAGAGATATTTCAAATGTAGTATTGAATACATCATGCATCGACATCAACCCACGACTTTATTTTGCCGTCATTCACCAAGATATGGCAAATGTCTCTTCTCACCATGTTCTTTATGAGATTTGTAGTTCGGGCTAGTGTTACGGCATCAAGCGGCATGGTTATCATTTTATCTATGACAGCTTGGAGGCGCTTATATCCGTTGCTGTAATCCTGATAATAAGTGTTTTCTATACCGTCATATGCCTCGCTTTTTAACGCATTAAACTGGTCTTCTCCATTTGCATACACTTCACGCACGGAGCGTTGCACGCTCTCGGCAGCAAAATATGCTTTCCTTTGAGAAACAAAGTCATGGTGATATCGATTTGGCAGCTTGTCGAGATCATTTGGTGTAATGATCATGGAAAGCGCATCTGCATACGCATCACATAAAGCATTTAAATAAGGTAACTCATGAGCAGCAAACTCCTCTTCCGGCATCAGCTGGACGGGGAGTTTTATTTTTTCGTCTGCTATATGAATGATTCCATCTTGCACATAGACCGATGCCAACGGTACTTCAGGCAAAGGCTGACCGTACTTGTCTACATGAATCAGGTCGGAAGCAACAATGTAATTTCGCCCTGCCGCCATTGCTTCAATCAGTTTATAGAACAACATCGCACATACTTCATCGACATTATCTATTGTCGCTGACACAGCATAGCCGTCCAAAGCACTCACAAGGTTTATTCTCGCGTCGATGTCGACACTTTGGAATTCATCGACAAATTTCTCTTTACTGAAGAGGCTTAATAGCCGACGAGAATCGCTATCAGAGATTTTTCGTCCATTGTCGCCTTTGTATAGTTTGTGAAGCAGATTTTGCGATTTTCCAGATAGCGGATTGTAACTGTCCGCATCGTCTGCCTTTTCTTCTGCGTCGTTCGCAGGCTCGCGAATGATTAAGTTTGTAATGTACAAGACATAGTCCTGCTTTGTTACATCACATCCGATATACGAATGCATCAGCTGCAAAAAATCGCTAAAAGTCATTGCGCGGCCTCCTTATTTTTATAATGTACATCCGATGTACAACCACGTCCGCTGATGTAAAGTTTTCAGACTGCCGGATTTATTACAATAGAGATATAAAAAGACTCATAGCAAGCGCCGGTAAAAGCGCTCACAATGAGCCGCTTTTACGTATTATATCACAAGTTTTCGCAAAATTCAATATTGTTTCGCAAACGCGAAATAATTTTCTTTGACGCATTGCAATGTTTGCGAAAGCCGGATGATATAGATGCTGCGTTGCGCGGCTGCTGGCCACAGTCGTTCCAGCACAACACAGCTTACAACTTAATACAACAGCTGACCACTGGAAGGAAGGCTGCAATCCGAAACGGAGAAATCTGTAAAGGACTGCGGTATGGTATCTTATTGCCATTTTTCAGCCAGCTGCTACAGACCTCCGTTTCGAGACAACGAAAACGGAGGTCATTTTAATGAAAATTCAATGGAACTTTGCAGACGGAACAATCTCGGAGGTCGAGGTCGACGAAGAGCTTGGCGCATTTATCACGGCATCGCGGCGCGAGGAGGACAACCTTAGTCGCAAAGAACGTTATCACTGTTATTCGTTGGATGCCATTCTCTTTGAGGGGAAGGAATACGGGGACAACCACACTCCCGAAACGGAAGTGGAGACAACGGAAAGAAACAAGCGCCTCTATGCTGCAATGAAAACGCTGACGGCGGTACAGCAAAGGCGTTTGCTTATGCTGGCGGACGGGCTTTCCTTGCGTGAAATCGCACGAGTCGAGGGCGTAGATCATCGTGCTGTCCGCGAGTCTATCGACAGCGCGAAGAAAAAAATCAAAAAAGTGTTCTGAGTACCTCCCCAAAACACCCTGCATTTCTCCGTATGCCGAGGGACACACAAAAATGTCCCTCGGAAAGGACGGATGAAAGATGAAGCACGATTTAAAGATCAGCGTTTCAAAGAAGCCCACCGAAGACGGCGTCGTCAGATGCAAGCGTGTAGCGCTTCGGGAACGATTGCTCCGTTACCTGTTCGGCGAAAAGCGTCGGGTAATGGTTATCGTTCCCGGCGACACCGTGGAGAGCGTTTCCATCACGGAACTGCCCGGAGGTGACGAGCTCCGATGAAAAAAGACACTGCTTCGCTGCTTCCAATGCCAATCAAGGTAAAGCCCTATGCGCATCAGGTCGCCGCTTTCAATTTCGTATGCGAGCTGTTCGGTCTGGTTTCGACGGGAGGTGATTCCGATGACAAAGGTCACGGTGAAATGCGCCCTGTGCGGGAAAGCATTTCAACGGTCGGAAAGCCAAATCCGTGAAAACAACTTCTGCTGCCGGGCGCATTTTTACAAATGGAACTCGCAGCGAATGACCGAGTACAACCGCACGGATAACCCCATGAACAAGCCCGGCGGCGTAATGGAGTCGCGTGTTAAGCGGAGTCGCAAACTCCGTGGTACCGGCGAGGGCAAGGCATATCCCAAGCTACTCGGCAAACACGCGCACCGCAGAATTGCCGAAGCCATACTCGGCAGACCGCTCAAAAAGGGCGAGGTCGTCCACCACATCGACGGCAACAAACTCAACAACGACCCCGCAAACATTGAGGTGCTCCCGTCGCAGTCGGAGCATTGCAAAGTACACGGTTTTGGGAAGAAGAAAGGCAGGTGATGTAAATGAATATTTCCAGAAGTCAGGGTGTGGCTCTCCTTATGGAAATGGGTTAGCACAGGGAAAACGCTGGTATCCATCGCCGCAGCCGGTGCGCTGTACAATGCCGGACGAATCAAAAGAGCGCTGGTCGTCGCGCCGCTCTCGGTCGTCGGCGTTTGGGACGAGGAGTTTGGCAAGTTTGCCGCCTTTGATTACACCCTCGCCGTGCTCAAGGGCAGCGGCGAAAAGAAAGCAGATACGCTCCGGCACATGACCGGCGACGCGCTGCAGGTGGCTGTCATCAACTACGAATCAGCGTGGCGGCTTGAGAAGGGACTTGCTACATGGCACCCCGACCTGATCATCGCCGACGAAGGGCACAAAATCAAAACGCACAACATCTCGGCGTCCAAGGCGATGCACCGGCTGGGCGCAGCGGCAAAATATCGGCTGCTTCTGACGGGAACGCCGGTCACGAATAAGGCAATCGACGTGTTCAGCCAGTATAAGTTTCTCGACCCTCGTATCTTCGGACAGTCGTTTTACAGCTTCCGCAACACCTATTTTTACATGACCGGCTACGGCAATCATACGCCGGTGCTTAAAAAGTCGATGGAGCCGGAACTGACGCGGCGGATGCACTCCATCGCGTTCAGAGCTACGAAGGCAGAGTGTTTGGACTTGCCATCTACAACGGATATCATCCGCAAGGTCGAGCTGGAGCCGAGGGCGGCGAAGCTCTACCAAAGTCTCGTACAGGAGAACTACGCCGAACTATCCGAGGGTGAAGTCACTATCACCAACGTGCTAACAAAGCTCCTGCGGCTGTCACAGCTCACAGGCGGCTTCATCGGCAGCGACGAGAGCAGCGTCGCCGAACAGGTCAGCACGGCAAAACTCGATGTGCTGGAGGACATTATTGATTCGGCGATAGAGGAAAACCGCAAGCTCGTAGTTATCGCCCGCTTCGTGCCGGAGCTTGACGCGATCTGCGCCATGCTCGAAAAGAAGCGCGTCAATTATTCTCTTATCAAGGGCGGCGTGAAAGACCGCGACGAGCAGGTTGCCCGTTTCCAGAACGACCCCGATGTCCCCGTTTTTGTCGGGCAGATCGCAACCGCCGGTCTGGGGCTGACGCTCACGGCGGCAAGCACGATGGTGTTTTACTCGCTGGATTACAGCATGAGCAATTTCGAGCAGTGTAAAGCCCGCATTCACCGCGCCGGTCAGCGTATGCCTTGCACCTACATCTACCTCGCCGCGCAGGGCACGGTCGACGAAAAGGTGCTCAAAGCCCTGAAGAACAAGGCAAACCTTGCCAAGACGCTGGTCGACGACTATCGCTACGGCAACAACCCATTCATGTAAAGGAGCTTATCGCAATGATTCGACCTATGACAAAGAAGCCGCCGACTACGCTGTGGCGTTCATAGAATCGCTCTGTCACACCAAAGGCACATGGGCCGGAAAGCCATTCGAGCTTATTGACTGGCAGGAACAAATTATCCGTGACATCTTTGGAACACTGAAACCCAACGGTTACCGGCAGTTCAATACGGCCTATGTAGAGATACCAAAGAAGATGGGCAAAAGTGAGCTCGCGGCTGCTGTCGCCCTGCTGCTGACTTGCGGCGACGATGAGGAGCGCGCCGAGGTTTATGGCTGTGCAGCTGACCGAAACCAAGCCTCCATCGTTTTCAATGTGGCGGCGGATATGGTGCGGATGTGTCCAGCTTTGTCGAAACGTGTCAAAATTCTCGACGCTACCAAGCGGCTAATCTTCCAGCCAACCGGCAGCATCTATCAGGTGCTTTCGGCCGATGTTGGCAACAAGCACGGCTTCAATACTCACGGCGTGGTGTTCGACGAGCTGCATACGCAACCGAATCGCAAGCTCTACGACGTAATGACCAAAGGCAGCGGCGATGCGAGAATGCAGCCGCTGTATTTTTTGATCACTACCGCCGGAGATAACCAGAACAGCATCTGCTGGGAGGTTCATCAAAAGGCGCTGGATATTATTGATGGAAGAAAGCATGACCCCACCTTCTACCCAGTAATTTACGGCGCAGCGCAAGAAGATGATTGGACTGACCCCAAGGTGTGGAAGAAGGCAAATCCCTCTCTCGGCATCACAGTCGGCATGGATAAGGTTAAGGCGGCGTTTGAATCAGCTCGGCAGAATCCCGCCGAGGAGAACAGTTTCCGGCAGCTTCGCCTCAACCAGTGGGTAAAACAAGCGGTTCGCTGGATGCCGATGGACAAATGGGATAAATGCGCTTTTGCCGTCGACGCGGAAGCTCTCGAAGGTCGTGTCTGTTACGGCGGACTTGACCTTTCCAGCAGCACCGACATCACGGCTTTTGTGCTTGTATTTCCACCCGGTGACGAGGATGACAAGTACTGCGTTCTGCCGTACTTCTGGATACCAGAGGATAATATCGACCTGCGTGTTCGGCGCGACCATGTAAATTATGATGTTTGGAAAAAACAGGGCTTTCTGCAAACTACTGAGGGCAATGTGGTACATTACGGCTATATCGAGCAGTTCATTGAATCCCTCGGTGAGAAATACAACATCCGTGAGATTGCTTTCGACCGCTGGGGCGCTGTGCAAATGACGCAGAATCTTGAAACGCTCGGCTTCTCCGTCGTTCCTTTCGGACAAGGCTTTAAAGATATGTCTCCACCGACCAAGGAACTCATGAAGCTAACACTGGAGGAAAAAATCGCTCACGGCGGCCACCCCATCTTACGCTGGATGATGGACAACATATATATCCGCACCGACCCTGCAGGAAATATCAAGGCGGACAAGGAGAAATCAACCGAAAAGATAGACGGCGCGGTCGCCACCATTATGGCGCTCGACCGTGCAATTCGGTGCGGTAACGATTCGGGCGAGAGTGTTTATGACAAACGCGGCTTGCTCATTTGGTAAGGAGGTAAAGGCCTATGGGCATATTACAAGGTATATTCAAACCCCGCGACAAGCCTAAAAACCTCGGCAGCGGCAACAGCTTTTTATGGAGAGGCTCGACCTCCGGCAAGGTGGTAAATGAAAAGACCGCCATGCAGATGACAGCGGTGTACTCCTGCGTCCGAATTCTTTCAGAGGCAATTGCAGGACTCCCGCTGTTCGTTTATAAGTACGGCGATGACGGCAGTAAGGAAAAGAGCCTTGAACATCCGCTATGGCGGGTCCTGCATGATGAGCCGAATCCTGAAATGACGAGTTTCGTATTCAGAGAAACTATGATGAACCACCTGCTTCTCACCGGCAACGCCTATGCTCAGATTATCCGCAACGCCCGTGGCGAGGTTATAGC
>LFRM01141013.1_pt4 | contig 38641 bp, 41 predicted proteins | sample 618341 | NCBI WGS metagenome assembly LFRM01 (sample SAMN03654438, study PRJNA283298) | anaerobic digester metagenome | isolation source: pool of bioreactors CSTR01a, CSTR02a, and CSTR03a thermophilic anaerobic... | place: Denmark: Kgs. Lyngby | collected 2014-05-21 | reverse complement strand
AGGAGACTACCTATTTTGCGCAAGGAAGAAGGCTGGTCTTGACCGGAAATGGATGCATGCCCAGTATCCCAGCAAATTCCGACCGACGCTCCTTCAAAAGCGCCAACAAGGTCCAGCAATTCATCCGCAGTGCTGCAGTAACGCTGATGACGACCGGACATGAACATGTTTTCAAAAGCAATTCCCACTCCATGCCGCTGAGCCAGAGAAACAAAAGGCTCCCAGTACGAAATGTTGAAGCGGCGCGCTTTGTCAAAATCATAATGCTCATCCGCGTCAAAATCACATGGATGCAGCACAAGCCATTTGACCCCGGCCCGAGCAGCCGCCCTGATGGAACGGCGTATCCGTTCTTCATGCCAGCGCCTATCAAAAGTCATATCCGTCGACTCCCTCGTGCGAAACACAAACGAGTGGGCCTGTAGCGTTGTGAGGCCCCTGCGCGCCGCCTCCTCGGCAATTCTATCTGTCCAGCCCTCCCAACCATCCAAAGCCAAGGGGTAGCCTTCCCTGGACTGAAAGAAAAAATCCAGATCCAAATGTTCGAACCCGGCGTTTTGACAAAGCTCCATGGAACGAAAGAGCGACTCTTGAGGCGATATCGTACAGGCTCGGCTCAATATGGTTGTCGTTGTGGATAAGCGCATGTATGTGGAAGCCTCCGCTGGTTGCTCAAAAACACTAAGCGTTTTCCCTCATTATTGTCTCTTCTTAACTGTAAAGCACACCCTGTCCCGTGTCAAGCGATATCCGCACTACCGGCGAATTCCTGCGAATATGCAAGCTTGCAAGTATTTGTCGAAGTTAGCAAATGACCAAAAGCGTTCCTGCCCATATCATCCGCAAACTTCAGCACACCAATAAGCGCCGAATGTTCGAAGGAATGAGGCGCAAACGCTTCTTAATCGGAACTGGGAACTTGATTCTCTGAGACAGCATCGACGCTATTTTTCGGCGCAGTTTGCGAAAATGCGTCCCTGCACCTTCCTCCCAATACTCCAACGGGGCATCCTTGCGTATCTGCCACCCACACCTATCTGCTCCGGTGCATACTCGAGCATGGGCTGTAATGTAAAGTGACATTCCTGTTCGCTTTAAAACCACTTCTTCTTCTTGAAGAAATACATCATCCCGGCGGCGATGATGATCATCACCAGCCAGACGAGGGGGTAGCCCCATTTTTGCCCAAGCTCAGGCATGTACCGAAAATTCATGCCATACACCCCGGCGACAAAAGTGAGGGGGATAAAGAGGGTGGAGATAATGGTCAGCACTTTCATGATCTCATTGAGTTTGTAGCTGACATTGGATATGTGGAGGTCGGTGAGGCTGGACAGGAGCTCCCGGCTGGTTTCGGTGGAATCGATCGCCTGTACGATATGGTTGTAGACATCGCGCAGATAAGGTTCGGTCGTCATCCGGATCAGCCCGACCGTTTCGTTGCGCATCAGAGACGCCACGTCCCGCAGGGGCCAGATGCATTTGTTCACTTTGAGCAGCGCTTTCTTGATCTCGCGTATCGCGTGCAGATGCTCCTGTGCGGTATCGGCCATGACCAATTCTTCCAGATCGTCCGTTTTTTGGTTCAGAGTTTCCAGTACATCAAAATAACCTTCAACAATGGCATCCAGCAGCAGGTACATCAAGTAATCGGCACCGTTTTGCCGCACATGCGCCCCTTCGCTGTTGATCCAGCTGCGAATATTGTCAAACACGTCGCCCTTGGTTTCCCCCAGGGTGATAACGAAGTTTTTGCCCAAGAGGAAATTGATGTGCTCCACGACCATCGTATCGCCCCGGAAGTAGATCATCTTGGCGACGATATGAAGAAAATCAGGATATACATCCACCTTGGCGCGCTGATCTGTGTTGGCAACATTGCGGATGACAAGCGGGTGGACATGAAAGGCGTCGCCGAGCTTTTCAAGCAGCGCTTGCGAATACTGCCCGTCGGCGTTGATCCAGCGGACAGTATTCTCGGGGATCCGAGACAGGGCTGTCAACGCCTCTGCCTTAGAAATGTTGACCTCGAAGGCGCGGCTGTGATCGGCATCATACTCGATGACGTCCACAGTATCGCTGGGTTCACCTTTTTCGTACCTATCCTGTATCGTGATGTCCGTCATATTCTGTTTCCTGCCCCTTTATTCCACCCGTCATTTCGCGCGGACGCACCCTATGCTGTACGTGAAAACGCCGGAGCGGGACTCCTTTTGGATACACTCCATTTCTTGATGATTGTACACCAAGTCCGGACAAAGGAAAAGGGATCGGGTCGCAACCGGATGCAGGTGAAATGCGGAATGCAGGGCAACCAAGTCAATACTGTGTTCTTAGCCTACTGCGGGAGATTCGATGCCCTTTATCCGTCCTGCTTCTCGCTTATCTCACGTAATTTGTCCGGTTGTTCAATCCGGATGGCTCGCTGGCCTTTGAGGGCAATGATGCCTTCGGCCTCCAGTTCGCTCAGCTTGCGGCTGAGAGTCTCCTGCGTCATGCCCAGCTGGGACGCAAAATCACCCTTGGTCATGGGCAAACGGATATCCTGCTCCCCGGTAGACAATTCCAGCAGCGCTGCGGCGATACGCTTAAGCACAGGGCTTAAGGTGATGCTTTCGATGCGGCTTTCCGCGCTTTCCAGGCGACGGGACAGTTCGTCCATCACTTTGAAGGCGATGGACGGATATTTTTGCATCAATTCTTTCAAGCGATCGCCCTTTATGACGCACATGGTGGCCTCTTCCAGTATTTGGGCGTTATCACTTAGCGGCAGGGACGAAAACAGGGACAGTTCGCCGAAGAACTCCCCCGCGCCCGCCACGCGCAGCACCTGTTCTTTGCCGCTTGCATTCAGGCGGAACAGCTTGGCTTTGCCCGTATGCAGTACAAACAGTGTGCCGCCTTCTTCGCCCGCCATATAAACCATGTCGCCCTTGTCGTAATTCCGGGCAACAGCGATATCGGCGATCTCCAGCATTTCCTCTTCGCTCAGATTGGCAAAGATGGGCACATGCGCGATGCAGGAAGTGTTTTCATCATGATGGCTGCACTGCATACTGTTCCTCCCCGGACTCTTCGTGTATTTCCCGCCCGGCGGACGCAAAGGGTGTATGCACCCGAAACCCGGCTTCTTCATTAAACGGATCTGCATTAAATATGATACCACGAGCGCCGCGCTTTGTACCAAAAATTAAGTCCATATGGCGTTTTTATCCTGCATATGATTTGCCGTCCTCTGCTTTTCCGGCAGTATATTGTCGTGCGCATTCTCGTTTTTTCGCGAGCCGCTTGACAGATGCCCATGAGGCAAATATAATTACTTTTCGTAACTAACTATCTGTCGGCGGCGACAGGACTGCGGGGGAGATTATGGACGCTTTTTCAAGGGAACTCAACGAAATGCTGGTAAAAACCTTCTGGTCGGTCATGAAGGTGGAAGAGCGGATGCTCAAACAGGATCCACGGCTGAACCTCTCCATCAGCGAATTCCATCTAATAGAGTCCGTCGGCAAGGCGAACGAAAAGGGCAAAACGATCAGCGACATCGCCCTGGATCTGGGCATTGCGCGCCCCCCGGTGACGGTCTCGGTCAACAAACTGCAGCAAAAGGGCTACGTGGACAAGCGCCGGGACGACAAGGATGGGCGCGTGGTCTATGTCACCCTCACCGAAACGGGCCACAAGATCAACGCGTTTCACGCCTACTTCCACACGCAGATGGTGCGGGAAGTGAGCGGGCTTCTGGCCAATGATGAGCGCGACGCACTCCTGCGCGCGCTGAACAAACTGAACGTGTTTTTTGACAAAAAGGTATCGCAAAGGGCCCGGGCATGAGTTTTTCGATTTGGGGCACCGGCAGCGCTTTGCCGGAAAAGGTCGTTACAAACAACGATTTATCCGCCTTTCTGGATACGTCCGACGAATGGGTCTCCTCGCGCACCGGCATCAGAGAGCGGCGCGTGATGACGCATGAAACGCTTACGGATCTTGCCGTACGTGCGGCGCAAAACGCAATGACCGCGGCGGATACCAAGCCGGACGATTTGACGCTCATCCTGTGCGCCACGGTAACGGGTGAATACCGCATCCCTTCCCTCGCGTGCCAGGTGCAAGCCCTGATCGGCGCCCATTGCCCCGCGATGGACATCAATGCCGCCTGCTCGGGTTTCCTGTACGCGCTGGATACCGCGGCGGCGTACTTCGCCAGGGACCCTCAGGCGCGCATTCTGCTTGTGGCGGCAGACGGCCTGTCATCGTTGGCAGATTGGCGCGACCGCTCCGTCTGCGTCTTATTCGGCGATGGCGCGGGCGCGGTCGTGCTGGGCGAAGGAGATGACCTAAAAAGCATTCGCCTGCGTGCAAAGGGAGATGCCGGGCTTTTGTCGGCGCTGCATCCCCGGGGCAATTCGCCATACCGCTCCCCTGTTGAGCAAGATGAATTCGTCCATATGGACGGTCAAAAGGTGTACCGCTCCGCCGTATCCGGCATGACGGAAGATTTGCAGGGCGTTGTTGCCCAGGCCGGGCTTCAGATGGCGGATGTTGATTTTGTGCTGATCCACCAGGCCAATCTGCGCATTCTGGATGCCATAGCAGCCAGGCTGACGATCCCCCGCGACAAATACCTTGCCAACATCGACCGCGTGGGCAACACCTCCGCGGCCAGCATCCCGATTTTATTGGACGAAATGTGCCGGAAAGATGGTTGGCCGCAGGACTGCGTGCTGGCTCTGGCTGCCTTTGGCGGCGGGGCGACAGGCGGTGCCTGCGTGATCCGATGGCACACACGGCCGTAAAATATACAACAGGACATTATTAGGAGGACATATGACAAACTTCGAAAAAGTAGTCGAGATCATGCAGGAAAACAGGAACGTGGACCCCTCTTTGGTGAAACCCGAAACCACATTTGCCGAGTTGGGCCTTGATTCACTGGATATGGTGGAACTGGTTATGGCCATGGAAGAAAAGTATGGCTGTGCGCTGGAAATGACCGCTGATATTAAAACCGTGGGCGACGTCGCGCAGCTTTTGGGCGCATGAACAGGAAAAGCGAATGATCAAGACCAGGCTCTGTGACTTATTGGGCATTGAGCATCCGGTTTTTCAGGGGGGCATGGCGTGGGTCGCCAACGCCTCCCTGGCGGCCGCGGTGAGCAATGCCGGCGGACTTGGCATCATCGGCGCCATGAGCGCTCCTGCCCAATGGGTGAAGGAAGAGATCGCCAAGGTGCGGGAGAAAACGAGCAAGCCATTTGCCGTCAATATCATGCTGATGAGCCCCCACGCCGGGGACATCGCCCGCACGGTAATAGAGGAACACGTGCCCATTGTCACCACCGGGGCGGGAAACCCGGCGCAATATATGAAAGCGTGGATCGCGGCGGGCATCAAAGTGGTGCCGGTGGTGGCATCCGTCGGCATCGCCCGGTATGTGGAAAAGCGCGGCGCCATCGCCGTAGTCGCCGAAGGCTGCGAGGCGGGAGGGCACATCGGCGACCTGACCACCATGGTCCTGGTGCCGCAGGTGGTGGACGCGGTAAAAATGCCCGTCGTTGCCGCCGGGGGCATCGCCGACGGGCGAGGTCTGGCCGCAGCGCTTATGCTGGGCGCCTCCGGCGTACAGATGGGCACGCGGTTTTTGACAGCCGCAGAATGCACCATCCACCCCAATTACAAACAAAGGATACTGGCGGCGCAGGACATTGACACCTTGGCAACCGGCCGCAGGCTGGGCCACCCGGTACGCGCGCTCAAAACCCCCCTGACCGTACGCTTTGCCAAAGCAGAATTTGATTCCGCGTTGACAAATGAGGAAGTGGAGTCTATCGGCGCGGGTGCCCTGCGCATCGCGGTACAGGAAGGCGACAATGAGCGCGGCTGCTTCATGGCGGGACAGTGCGCGGGGCTCGTCAAATGCGAACAGACGGCGGAAGAGATCATAACGCAGATTTTCTCAGAAGCAGAAGCGCTTTTCAAGGACCAAAAACCATGGCTCATGTAGCCTTCGTCTTTTCCGGCCAAGGCGCTCAACGCGCGGGCATGGGTCAGGAGCTGTATGACGCTTTCCCTGCGGTGCGTTCCCTTTTTAACAGGCACGAAAAACACCGTCGGGGCACCATTGAGCAGTGTTTTGAACAGGGCGACCAACTCAAAAGCACCCTAAACGCGCAGCCGTGTCTGTATACCTTGTCGCTGTCTACAGCGCGGGCACTGGAAGCGGAGGGCATCACCCCCTCTGTGGCGGCGGGCTTTTCGCTGGGCGAAGTCAGCGCGCTGGCGTTTGCCGATGCGTTTGAGAGCGACGACGGCTTCCGCTTCGTTTGCGCGCGGGCACAAGCGATGCACGACGCCTCCCTAAAGCGTCCCGGCGACATGGCGGCGGTACTCAACATGTCCCCGCGCGATGTGGAAGGGCTCTGCAAAAAAATCGGGGGGCTTTATCCCGTCAACTACAATGCCCCCGGGCAAACAGTGGTGGCGGGGGATCCCGAAGCACTCAAGCAACTGGCTCTGTCCGCTCCCCTTCAGGGCGGGCGCGCGATGCCGCTGCGCGTTTCAGGCGCGTTCCACTCGCCCTATATGCTACCTGCAGCCCATGCGCTTGAAGCGCTTTTGTCAGTCTATACGCTCTCCCCGCCGCGCTTGCCCGTATACGGGAACTTAACGGCGAAGCCCTACGGAGAGGATATCGCTTCACAGCTGGTACAGCAGGTAATATCCCCGGTCCTGTGGCAGAAAACCATCGAAAACATGATACAAGCGGGTGCCGGATTGTTCATCGAAGTGGGCGCGGGCACAACGCTGACCGGCCTTATCAAACGAATCGACCCGCGGGTCGCGGCTGTGAGCGTGCAAGATATGCGCAGCTTTCAAGAAGCCGTCCTGCTGGCAAAGGAGACCAAGGGTGCTTAAAAACAAAAAGGCGCTGATCACCGGCGCATCACGGGGCATCGGCCGCGCCATCGCACTGGACATGGCTTCAAACGGCGCGGATATTGCCATTGTTTATGCGAGCAATGTTGGTGCGGCGGAAGAAACCTGCCGGTGCCTCACCGAAAAAGGCGTGAACGCGTTCGCCTTTCAGTGCGATGTCAGGGATGACGCCAAAGTGAAGGAAACTGTCAAGCAGGCCGTGCTGGCGCTGGGGGGCCTGGATATCCTCGTCAACAATTCGGGCATCGTCAAAGACGGCCTGATCCCCCTGATGAAGGAAGATCACTTTACCTCAGTGATCGATACCAACCTTTCCGGCGCGTACCGCATGATCCGCCATTGCTGCATGTACCTGATGAAGCAGGGAAAGGGCCGGATCATCAACATTTCGTCGGTGGTGGGCATCATGGGCAACGCGGGGCAGAGCAATTACGCCGCGTCCAAGGCGGGGTTGATAGGACTTACCAAATCGGTCGCCAAAGAGCTAGGGGCGCGGGGCATCACGTGCAATGCTATCGCCCCCGGCTTTATCAGGACCGATATGACGGACGCGCTGGAGGAAGATACGCGCCGCGCGCTGCTTGCGAATTTGCCCCTTGGGCGCATGGGGGAACCGGAAGATGTGGCGCACTTGGCTTCTTTTTTGGCCAGCGACATGGCAAGCTATATTTCAGGCGGAGTTTACACCGTGGACGGCGGGATGTGCGTATGACGATACTTGACCATCTCAAGGCGCGCGGGCCCTTAACCATCGGCCGTCTGTCCGTTCCCCTCCCTATCGTTCAGGGCGGCATGGGCGTGGGCATCAGCCTGTCGGGCCTGGCGTCAGCGGTCGCCAACCTGGGTGGCATCGGCGTGTTGTCCGCCGCCTGCATATCGCGCACTCCGCGTTACGCAAAGGAAAAGATAACCGATGAAGAAGCGCTGACGCGTGAGATCCGCCGCGCCAGATCTTTCACCGATGGCGTTTTCGGCGTCAACATTATGGTAGCGACGGCCAATTTTGATACCCTGGTGCGGGCTGCGGCGGAGGAAGAGGCCGACATAATTTTTGCCGGAGCGGGGCTGCCGCTCAAACTGCCGGGTCTGCTTCCCAAGGGCAGCAAAACGCTGCTGGCGCCCATCGTATCGTCCGCCAAAGCGGCGATGCTCCTCATCAAGTGGTGGGGCGACAAATACGGCCGCGTGCCGGACGCCATCGTTGCCGAAGGCCCGCTTGCAGGCGGTCATCTGGGATTTAAGCCGGAGCAAATCAATGATCCCGCTTTTTCATTAGGCAGTATCTTAGACCCGATCATTCAAGCCGTGCGACCCATCCCCGTTATCGCAGCGGGCGGCATCTATTCAGGCGGCGACATCAAACAGGCGTTGGACGCGGGCGCGAACGCCGTACAAATGGGCACGCGCCTGGTGGCGACCGAAGAATGTGACGCGCCGGACGCCTTTAAGCAGGCGTACATCGCGGCAAAAAAGGAAGATATTGTCATCGTGCAAAGCCCTGTGGGGATGCCGGGGCGAGCGCTGAGCAACGATTTTCTACGCAGCGTGAACGCGGGGACAACGGCGCCCACGGCGTGCCGTTACCACTGTATCCAGTCCTGCGCCAGGCAGAAGGCCCCCTACTGTATCGCCGACGCCCTGCTCAACTCCCTCAAGGGCACGGCGCAGGAGGGACTGCTGTTCGCCGGCGCCAACGCGTGGCGCATTAAGGAGATCCTGCCGCTCAAGAAACTGTTCAATAGACTGGACGACGAGTTTTCAAAGGAGTCAGCACATGAATAGGGTCGTCATTACCGGGATGGGCGTTATTTCGCCCATTGGCAACAACGTGAATGATTTTTGGGAAGGGCTAAGGAGCGGCAAAAACGGCATTGGCCCCATTACGCGCTTTGATACAAGCGACATGAAAGTCACTTTGGCCGCGGAAGTCAAAAATTTCGACCCCTCCCTAACCATGGATACGGCTACCCAAAGACGGTGCGATCTATTTACGCAGTACGCCATCGCCGCCGCGCAGGAGGCGGTGGATACGTCCGGCCTTGAGGGCATACGGCCGGAACGCTTTGGCGTGTATATCGGCAGCGGCATCGGCGGCATTGAGACCCTATGCCGCGAAGAAGAAAAGCGCTTATCGGGGGGCCCGCGCAAAGTGTCGCCTTTTCTGGTGCCCATGATGATCGCCAACATGGCTTCGGGCCAGGTGGCGATGCGGTTCCATGCGCAGGGCCCGTGCCTGCCGGTGGTTACCGCGTGCGCGACTGGCACGCACGCGCTGGGCGAAGCGTACCGCACGATCAGGCACGGCTACGCGGACGCCATCCTGGCGGGCGGCGCGGAAGCGCCCATCGGACCGCTTGCCGTAGCGGGCTTTTCCAGCGCGATGGCCTTGTCCATAACGCACGACGTGAACGCTGCCTCCATCCCGTTTGACAAGCGCCGCGCCGGCTTTGTGATGGGCGAAGGCGCCGGTGTTTTGATGCTGGAAAGCCTTGAGAACGCCCTGAAGCGCGGCGCGAACATCCTGGGAGAGATCTGCGGCTACGGCAATACCTGCGACGCTTACCACATCACTTCTCCCCTGCCGGACGCGTCCCGCGCGGCGGCGGCGCTGTCGGATGCCCTTGAGGAAGCCGGATATTCCGATAATGACACCCTCTACATCAACGCGCACGGCACCTCCACGCAGCTCAACGATAAAACGGAAACGCTGGCCATCAAACTGGCGCTGAAAGACGCAACAGCGCGGACGCTCATTTCCTCCACCAAATCCATGACCGGTCACATGCTGGGCGCGGCGGGCGGCGCGGAAGCCATCGCGGCGCTGCTGGCACTAAGGAACGGGATGGCTCCGCCCACCATTAACCTGACTGAACCCGACCCTGAGTGCGATCTGGACTATGTGCCGGGTGTGGCACGGCAAGCTCCTTTGACGCTGACTTTGTCGCTGTCGCTGGGCTTTGGCGGCCACAACGCGTGCGTGGCGCTGCGCCCCTATACGGAAGGAACACATGCATGAACAAAGAAAGCTTGATGCTCCTGGCGCAGGTGCTTTCCGACGCGCACCTGACCGCCATTGAAATGACGGAGGGCGATTGCCGCATCCGCCTGGAGAAATATCCGCATGTGGCGCAGCTTCCTTCTGATATTTCGCGCGCGCCGGTCCATTCGTCCGCGCCGATCCCTGCGGATGCGCACGGCGCGCTTCCGGTAGACTTCAACAACTTGAATGAAATAAAGTCCCCAATGGTGGGCGTATTCTACTCAGCGCCGGCGCCTGGCAGCGAGCCCTTCGTCAAGCGCGGCATGCGCGTCAAAAAAGGCGATGTGTTGTGCATTATTGAGGCAATGAAAATGATGAACGAGATCACCAGCGATTTTGACGGCGAAATTGTGGATATCTGCGCCGAAGAAGGCCAGCTGGTGGAGTTTTCGCAAGTGCTTTTCAAGCTTTTCTAAGGAGACTATTTTGAACAGAGACGAGATCAGACAGATTCTCCCCCATCGAGAACCCATGCTGCTCATTGATGAGATCCAAAGGGTGGATGATAAGCACGCTTTGGGACAATACCATGTGCGCGGGGATGAATGGTTTCTGCAGGGGCACTTCCCGGGGCAGCCCATTGTGCCCGGCGTTATCCTGTGCGAAATGATCGCGCAAACCTGCTGCGTCATCGTGATGAAGAAAGGCGATACGGAAACGCCGTACTACGCGGGCATCAACAACCTGCGCTTCCGGGGCAAAGTGCTGCCGGGGGACACTGTGGATTTTTCCTGTGAAATGACCGCCCACCGCAAGCCCTTTTACTTTGTAAAAGCCACAGGGAAAGTGGGCGATACGGTATGCGTGACGGGTGAATTTTCATTTGCCTTGATGGATTCGTGAGGTACTTCTTTGTTTTCTAAGGTATTGATCGCCGGGCGAGGCGAGATCGCCGTACGCGTCATCCGTGCCTGCAAAGAGATGGGCATATTGACCGTTGCGGTCTTTTCGGAAGCCGACCGCAACTCTCTGCAGGTGAACCTCGCGGATGAAGGCATCTGCATCGGCCCGCCTGCGGTGAAGGATTCTTACCTCAATATGACCGCCATCCTGTCTGCCGCCATCAATACCGGCGCGCAGGCCATCCACCCGGGCTATGGCCTGCTCAGTGAAAACGCCCGCTTTGCGGCCCTGGCGGAACAGTGCGGACTCACATTCATTGGCCCCACGTCCGACATGATCGCCCGCATGGGCGACAAGTCCCAAGCGCGGCGCCTCATGGCGGCGTCCGGGCTGCCGATCATCCCGGGCACCGAAACGCTGACGGACATATCAGAGGCCCTTGAAGCCGCCAAGACCATCGGTTACCCCCTTCTGATCAAAGCCAAGGCCGGCGGCGGGGGGCGCGGCATCAAGCTGGTCAAGGACGAAAGCCAATTGGAGAAGGCGTTTGCCGCCGCCAAAGCGGAAGCGGAAGCCTATTTTGGGGACAGCGGCGTATACATAGAAAAATATCTGCATCCCGTGAACCACGTGGAAATGCAGATCCTGTGCGACATGCATGGCAACGCCGTGTGCCTGGGAGAGAGGGAATGCTCCATCCAGCGCAAAAACCAGAAGCTGCTGGAAGAAAGCCCCTCCATGGCGATCAAGAATGAGACGCGCCTCGCGCTTATGAAGCTCTGCGTGAATACCGCAAAGAAAATTGGCTATACGGGCCTTGGCACCATGGAGTTTTTGGCGGACGCGGACGGCCACTGCTACTTTATGGAAATGAACACGCGGCTGCAGGTGGAACACCCCGTTACCGAGATGATGACGGGCATCGACCTTGTCAAGTGGCAGCTGCGCGCCGCGGCGGGACAGCCGCTCAATTTTGCGCAAAAGGACATCAAGCCCAAAGGCTGCGCCATGGAGTGCCGCATCAACGCAGAAAACCCCGCCCAGGGTTTCCGGCCGGCTTCGGGGCGCATTACGCTGCTTCACATTCCCGGCGGACCGCATGTGCGTTTTGACACCGCCGTTTATCAGGATTATGATGTGCCGCCGTATTATGATTCCCTCTTGGGCAAACTGATCGTCCATGCCGGCACGCGCGAAGAAGCCATCCGAAAAATGAAAGCGGCGCTGTGCGAACTGGTCATTGAGGGTGTACAGCACAACGCCGATATGCATCTGGATATCCTGTCAGACGACCTGTTCGTTACAGGCGGATACCACACCGACTACATGGAACAAAGGGGATACTGATGCTGAAAAAAGGGTTGTTCAAAAGACCCGGCAACACGCTGGAGAAGACGCAGGGGGACAATGTGCTGCCCGTGCCAAATGTGCCCGAAACCCTGTTCACCACATGCAAAGGCTGCAAGGCAGCGGTGTTGACAAATGAGCTTGCACAAAACCTGTACGTCTGCCCCCGGTGCGGATACCACGGCGTGATCGGCGCGCGCGTGCGGCTGATGCGCTTGGCGGATGACGGCTCATTTGAGGAATGGGACGCAGAAATCTCGTCTGCAGATCCGCTGCTTTTCCCCGGCTACGCGGACAAGGCAGCGGAAGCCAGAGTACTTAGCGGTGAAAAAGAAGCGGTCGTCGGCGGCATGATGCGGATACAAGGCTGCCCTTGCGCGGCGTTTGCCATGGACAGCCGCTTTATGATGGGCAGTATGGGCGGCGCGGCCGGCGAAAAAATCACGCGCCTGTTTGAAAAGGCCGCGCAAATGGATCTCACTGTGATCGCCTTTACCCTCTCGGGAGGCGCGCGCATGCAGGAAGGCATCCTCTCCCTCATGCAAATGGCGAAAACCAGCGGCGCGGTCAAATACCATTCAGACGCGGGCAACCTTTATGTATCGGTTTTGTGCAACCCCACGGCGGGCGGCGTTACCGCGTCGTTTGCCATGGAAAGCGACATCGCCCTGGCGGAGCCGGGCGCGTTGATCTGCTTTGCAGGCCCCAGAGTGATCGAACAGACCCTGCGGCAAAAGCTGCCCAAGGGTTTCCAGTCCGCGGAGTTCCTGATGGACAAGGGCTTCATCGACGCGGTGGTGCCACGGGCGCAGCAAAAGGACTATTTGGGCATACTCCTGAAACTCCACGCAAAGGAGCATAAAAATGCAAGCGTTTGACCGTGTTTTGGCGGCGCGCGCCAAAGACCGCCCCGGCTGCGCCGATTTCATCGCCAATATCTTTGACGACTTTGTGGAGCTTCGCGGCGACCGCCGCTACGGCGACGACAAGGCCATCTTGGCGGGCATCGCGCGCCTTGAAGGAATGCCGGTCACGGTGGTTGCCACACAAAAGGGCACCTGCACAGGGGAACGCGTCGCCGCCAATTTCGGCTGCGCGCACCCGGAAGGGTACCGCAAAGCACTCAGGCAATTCCTCTTGGCGGAAAAGTTCGCCCGGCCTGTCGTCACGTTGATTGATACCGCCGGCGCGTACTGCGGCTTGGGCGCGGAAGAGCGCGGGCAAGCACAGGCGATCGCCGAATGCCTTACCACCTTAATGACTTTGCGCACCCCGGTCATCGCTATCCTGACAGGCGAAGGCGGCAGCGGCGGCGCGCTGGCACTGGCGGTGGCGGACCGGGTCTGGATGATGGAAAACGCCGTCTATTCGGTCATTTCGCCGGAGGGCTGCGCCAGCATCCTGTGGAAGGACGCGTCCAAAACGGAGGACGCAGCGCGCAGCCTCAAACTGACGGCGGAAGACCTGCTTGGCTTCCATGTTGTAGACAGCATCGTGCCGGAAGGGGCCGGGTTTGACAAGGCCTATGCCGATATCCGCTCGCGTCTTAAAGACACATTGGGGGCGCTCAAAGCGCTCGACGTTAAGGACCTTTTAAGTGCCCGCTACAAGCGCTACCGAACAATGGGAGGATTCCTCGGATGATCCAGCTATATACCGACAGCACTTGCTGCCTGCCAAGGCGCGACGCGTCAGAATTGGGCGTGCAGATTGTACCCATTTCCTGCAGCGTCAAAGGCCGCACATTCCTCGAAGAGTATCTGGAAGAGAGCGGCGAATTTGAAACGATGATGGCTGATCATCCGTCGGACATTTCCACCTCCCATCCCCCCATATCCACTTTCAGCGCGATGTTTCAGCCCATTGAACAGCGGGGTGGGGAAGCGCTGTGCCTGGTGCTCTCATCGCGCCTGAGCGGCACTTATTCCAGCGCGTCCATCGCCGCCCAGGTGTCCCCGTCCGGGCGCATCCGGGTGCTGGACTCGCTGACCACGGCGGGCGGGCTGCATCTCCTTTTGCGCGCGGCAAAAGAAAAGCTGGACGAGGGCATGAGTCTAAGTGACTTAAGCGAATACCTCCTGGAAAAGCGCGGACACGTCGGGATCGCCTTTTCTGTGGGCGATATGGCGGCGCTGCGCCGCAGCGGGCGTCTGGGCGTGGTTCGCCAATCCGTGGGCACCATGCTGAACGTGCGACCCATTCTGACGCTGGAAGACGGCGCGATCAAAGCGTGCGGCATTACACGGGGCACGGCACAGACGCTGCGCGCTTTGGCGGAAAGGATCCCCTCCCAGGCTAAAGCCATTATCGTGCACTATCAGGGCGCTATGAACGACCCGATGGCGCTTGTCGCATCGCTGCGCGCGCGCTTCCCCGGGGCGGATATCCGTGTAGGACGCATAAGTTGCGCCCTGCGCGTTCACCTTGGCAACGACTGCATCGGCGCCGCGTGGATGTGCTGACGCCATTGCACCTTTTTTTCGCGTATGATACACTTGTTTTGCGTTAAAAAGGGGGAAATTGTATGACTATCGGCATTATTGGCTTTGGCAATATGGGACAGGCCATGGCGCAGGGGCTGCTTTCAAAAGGCGTATCCGCAGGCGACATCCGCGCCGCCGCGCTGCGCCAGGACAAATTGAAAGCCGCGTGCGACAGTTTCGGCATTCTGCCCACCAACAATAAGCAAGCGGCACGGGAGAGCGATATCGTCATTTTGGCAGTAAAGCCCTGGCAGATCCAGGACGTACTGCTGGGCATTCGCGAGGAGCTGGCGAACAAAATGGTCGTCAGCGTTGCCGCCGGCATCCCCTTTGCAAGCCTTAAGGAAATGCTGCCCGACAGCGCGCGCGCCGTTTGCTGCATCCCCAATACGCCGGTGGCGGTGGGGCGCGGCGTTCTCATCTGCGAAAACAAGCATTCGCTTAGGGAAGAAGACTTGGCCCGATTCCACGACTTGTTCGGGCGCCTGGGCGAGATCGTGCTGCTGGACGCCAAGCAATTGTCCGCCGCCAACGCCATTGCAGGCTGCGGCCCCGCCTTTGCCGCGATGTTCCTTGAAGCGCTGGGCGATGCCGGCGTCAAGTACGGCGTCAAGCGCGAAACGGCGTACCGTTTGGCGGCGCTGATGCTGGAAGGCACAGCGGCGCTTCACCTTGAGACCGGCCTGCATCCCGGCGCCATGAAGGACGCGGTCTGTTCGCCCGGCGGCTCCACTATCAGGGGTGTAAGCGCGCTGGAAAAAAACGGCTTCCGCAGCGCGGTCATTTCCGCTGTGGATGCCGTAGAAAACAAATAGAGTCATTCAAAATCGCGCTCAATACGTATGAGCGGCCGGTAGCGGGGGTTGAGGTTGATGAGGCTTTCCGCGACTTGCCGCTTTATTTTTTCCTCATCCACCCGCGCATCGGGCGGGATCAATACATCAAAGTGCAGCTGCACGCAATCCGAAGCCTCTTCTGCCTGCAGATCATGATAGCCGTAGCGCCCGTCAAGCTGAACCAGCACCGCTTCCACGTCCACCCGCGCCAAGCGCAGCAGGTCATCCGTCTGGCGCACCGGGTCCACATGGATCACCAGATGGTACTTGTACTTTTCAAATACGGCGCGCTCAAGGCCGTCCGCCAGGGCGTGCGCCTGTTCCATGGTCATATTGGCGTCCAGTTCGACATCCACCGTGGCATATTTGTTTTGGCCATAATCGTGCACCATAAGATCATGTGCGCCCAGCACGCCGGGGGCTGCCTTGATAAAAGCAAGCAGTTCCGCGCCGGTCTTCTGCGCGCCCTGCCCCAAAAGCTTGGACGCATTCTCGCTAACGATGCCGATGCCGTTTTTGAGGATCAGCAGCGATACGATAATGCCCATGATCCCGTCCAGCTGTACTTTAAAAAAGCGAAACAGGATAAGCGACACGAGTACCGCGGACGTGGACAGTACGTCACCGACCGCGTCCGCCGCCGCGGCGTGCAGAATATCGCTGCCGATGCGCTTGCCGATGGCGCGGTAAAAAACCCACATCCACAATTTGAGCAATATTGACAAAATAAGGATAACAGCGACGATCGGCTCAAACGAAATGGGGTGCGGGTTTACTACCTTGCCCCAGGAAGTGACCATGAGGCTGCCGCCCACATAGATGATGGACGCGCCCACCAGCGTTGACAGCAACAGCTCAGCGCGGTAATGCCCATAAGGGTGGTCCGAATCTGCCGGGCGTGCGCTGAGGCGGAAACTGAGCAATGACAGGATGGAGGACACGGAATCCGACAGGTTGTTCAGCGCGTCCGCCGTTACGGCAACAGAGCCGGAAAGACTGCCCGCCAGAAACTTGATCAAGGACAAGAAGACATTAACAAGAAGACCCGTCACGCCGGCCAGGTTACCGTAACGCGTGCGCAGCTTGTTGGGATCGTCCCCATTGTCTTTAATGAATCTTTTGATAAGCCATTGGGTCACGGCGCTCTCCCCTGTAGGTAAAAACCATGGGCGTAATACCGTCCCATGGCCAAAAAAACATTCTTGATCGGCTTTGCCGATGGGTAAAACATATCACCGCACTTATAAATTGTCAAGGCCGGGGGCATGCGCTATAATTCCCCTATCAGCGGTAAGGAAAGGCGAAAGATGAAAAGCAAGCGGCCGTGGCCACAAGTGGAGATAACGGACAAGGGTGAACGCGCGCTGCGCGGCGGACATCCTTGGGTGTACGCGGGGGAAGTCTTAAGCGCTCCTGATGCCGAGGATGGCGAACTGTGCGACGTGGTAAGCCTCAAAGGGCGATACCTGGGAACCGGCTTTTACAACAGCCGCTCGCTTTTGCGGGTGCGCGTCATCTCAGACAACGCCAACGATCTGTTTGATGAAGCCTTCTGGTCAAGGCGCCTGAATTACGCCGTGGATTACCGCAAAAAGGTGATGGGAGAAGACTATGATTGCTGCCGTCTCATCTTTGGAGAAGCGGACTTTTTCCCGGGCCTGACGGTGGATAAGTTTGGGGACCTCCTGGTGGCGCAGGTACAGTCCTTAGGCTTGGACAAACGGCGCGACCTGCTCTTTCCGCTGCTGAAAGGCATTTTGGAGGAAAGCGGCCACAAGGTACGCGGACTGTTTGAGCGCAGCGAAGGCGCGCTGCGCGGCAAGGAAGGCATGGAAGAGCGCGCGGGATTCTACCCGTTTGAGGGCACTCCCGTGCCGGACAGCGCCGTCACCAACATCGTGGAAAACGGTGTCCATTACCGTGTGAATATCGGTGAAGGGCAAAAAACGGGATTTTTCCTGGACCAAAAGTACAACCGCCGCGCGGCTGCCAAACTGGCGGACGGCATGAAGGTGCTGGACTGCTTCACGCACACAGGCTCCTTTGCCCTCAACTGCGTGTCAGGCGGTGCGACCAGCGTCCATGCCGTGGACGCTTCGCAGGAAGCGCTTGACATAGCGGCGGAAAACGCGCGCCTTAATCATGCCGGGGACAAGATCACTTTTGAAAAGGCGGACGCCCTCAAGTGGCTCCCACAGCAGGCGGCGAACAAAGAAAAGTACGACCTGGTCATCCTCGACCCGCCGGCTTTTGCCAAGCACCGAGGCGCCGTCAACGCCGAAAAGGGCTACCGCGACATCAACATGTACGGCATGCAGCTCCTGAACCGCGGGGGGTATTTGTGCACCGCGTCCTGTTCACACTTCATGCCGCGCGAAGGGTTTGAGCATGCGGTGCACGCCGCATCGCTCCTGGCGGGCGTGCGCCTGAAACTGGCGGAAGCGCGCGGCCAAGCGCCGGACCATCCCATATTGATGGGTGTCCCGGAAACCGCGTACCTCAAGTTCTATATTTTTCAGGTGGTATGAGCAGGGCTCCCTTAGGGGCTCACAGCCCGTCGGTAGGTTCCCCGATAATGCGGTCCACCGCGCCGCGCAGTACGTTATCCACATCGGGGCTGTCCGACAGCCATTCCTCGCGGCCTGCCTCGTCCAATATCACGGGCATGCGGTCGTGGATAGATTGGATCTGCCGGGCGGCGGCGCGGGTCAGGATGACAAAGCGCGGTACGTCCACCTCCGCCTCCTGCCTGAAAAGCCCCGCCATATAGATCTTACGTTCCTTGGGATCGCGCATAATGTTGCGCGTTTTTTTGTTGCCGTCGGTCTGCCACTCATAATAGTAGTTGGCGGGGATCAGGCAGCGGCCCTCCTGAAGGGGCTTGCGGAACGTGGGCCTTTCGCCCGCCGTCTCCGACCTGGCATTGATGATGACGCCGGTCCCCTTGAAGTGCTTGAATCCCCACTGCATCTGCGCGTAAGGGTTTTTGCCCTTGCCCGTCAGCGCCGCCACGTGGTTGGTGGGAAACACTTCCCCGCGGCGGATGGGCGGCAATTTGCGCCCCATACGCTCGCTTTCCTTTTCAAGTTGAACGATGATGTCCTCCAGTTCCGGGTCATCTGTTGCCACAAAAAACCGTCCGCACATATGCTCCTCCTTTTGGTCACGGGTCGATAAAAACAGTATAGTGGCTTTGCACAGTGGGTGCAAGAAAGGCCGAACTGTTCAGATGACAAATTCCGGGTATGTTCTCTTGTGTGGGATACAGGCCCGCCCGGATAGCGAATCCTGCAATCATGAAGGAGGTCCCTATGAAAGCATTAAGAACAATACTCATCATCCTCATTATCATCGTCATCGCAGCGGCGGTGCTGTACTTTACCGGTGTACTCAAAAAAGAAGTTGAAACGTCCATAAACATTAACGCACCCAGGGAGCAGGTATTTGCCGCGCTCACAGAGTTTGGTGAATATGAAGCCTGGAATTCGCCCCTGCGCTTTGACGAGCTGCCCGGCGCGGTCGGCCAGAAGTTCACTTTCCACTACGTGGATGCCGGGGGAAACGCGGGCATGAAAATAAACCCGGAATTACTCGCGCTGGAAGCGCCGCAGCTGATCAAGTGGAAAGGCTCTATTGCAGGCCCGATAATTTTCAGCGGTGAACACCAGATAGCGCTTGCCGATAACGGCGATGGCACGACAACTTTGACGCACAGCGAAATATTCGACGGCGTGCTGGTCCCCTTCTACGGAGGCGCGATCCGCGACAGTGAAAAGAATTTCATCCTCTTCAATCAGCAGCTGAAGACCTATGTGGAAAACCAGGCGATGCCGACTGAACCGGAGACAATTCCCGTAACCCAGCCCGAGATCCTTCCCATACCGGAAGTACCTGAAGACACCCTGGTTACCAACCCGCCCTCATAAAAGCTTCGTTATAAGAGCGCCTCGCAAAATTGCGGGGCGCTCTTTTTTGTGCTGCGGCAGGACAATGAACCGGGAAACACACTTTGCCCGTCAGGGTTGAACGCAAGCCTTCAAACCCGGGTTCCTCACCTCCCACTTTACAAAAATGGCGATCAGTCTTGAAAAACGGCATAAGCGTTGCGTGCCGCCGCGTCAACATGATCGTGTCGGCCTCTTACCTGGCGTTTTTTGTTGGCGACGCATCGTCAAACCCCTGACAAGCGATCAAAGAATTTTGGGAAAACTCTTGACACGGCGAATATACGACCTTATACTACATTTGTATACACAATGTGGCAAATACTGTATTCTATAAAACACAGGGGGCAGCATGACTCAAAAGCCCGGCTTGGTCCAGATCGCATATGACAAGATCCTCCATGACATCTTGGCTTTTGCCTTGAAGCCCGGTGATCTAATCAGCGACTATCAGCTTTCAAAAGATATCGGGATGAGCCGCACACCGGTGCGGGAAGCCATCCGAAAATTGATGTATGACTCCCTGGTGGTCATTGACAACGGCAAAACGGTGGTAGCGGACATATCCGAGGAGGATATCCGAGATATCACTGAGCTTCGCAGCGCTTTGGAAAGACAAGCCATCGAAATCCTCATCACAAGACGTCCTTTGTCAGCCGAATCTATCGCGCAAATGCGACAGCTCAATGTGGACTTGGAGCAAGCGATCCGGACGCGGGATTTCAGGCTGAACTTCGATATTGAAGATCGTTTCCACGGACTGATCGTCAAAAGTTGTGGGAACCAACGGATCATTGAAGCCTACCAGCAGTATCATCTGCTGATCGTGCGCGCACGTTGGTTATCACTATTCTATCCTGATTACGAACCCACTCTAAAAGAACATGAAGCCATTGTGGATGCCCTGGAAAAGAAAAGCCGTGAGGATGCACTGGCAGCAATGGACAAGCATATGTTCAGTTCCTACAAGCATTTTTCGCGGGTGTTCACTGACCCGGAAATACGGGCCGCAGCCCGCTTTGTGGCCTTGCTCAAATAGACTCCGGCGCTTTGTCACCTGACAAAGCGATCAGGCATATTATCGCGCAAGAACGAAGAACAGTCTCTTGTGACGCAGCGCTGACCCGAAATGGAGAGGAGGGTAGTCATCATCGGAACGCTGCGCGCTAATCCCGGTCTATGCAGAAACCGCGATCTATCCAGGGTCCCTCGAGAATTGAAAGGAGCTACCACATGAAAAAGGCATTTGCACTTATGCTTGCCCTGTGCATGACATTCTCTTTCGCTTCAGCGCTCGCTGAACAGTACACCCTCAAGATCGGCCACGCGCAGGGTGATACGCACGTGCGCCATGTCTCCCTGCTGGCCTTTGAAAAAATGGTCGAGGAAAAAACAAACGGCGGCATCCAGGTCGAGCTGTTTCCGAACGGCGCTCTTGGCACTGAAAAGGAAATGCTTGAAATGGTCACGATGGGCACATTGGAGGGAATGCGCGGCGGCCAGCTGGATTTCCTGCCCGAGCTCTATATCTTCACCCTGCCCTTCTTATGTGAAAATCAGGAGCAGGCCAGCGCTTTGCTATCCAGCGATATCGCCAAGAAAATCACCGAGACTTCCGTCAAGGACAACATGCTCATCCTGGGATTGGGCAACGCCGGGGGTTTCCGCCACTTCTCCAATAACGTTCGTCTCATCAAAACCCCTGCGGACATGGCTGGCCTGAAAATGCGTACGCCCACCGGCTATGATACCATCGATAGGACGTTCAAAGCACTGGGTGCGTCCACTGTTGCCATCCCTTACGCCGAACTGTACATGGCGCTCAAGACCGGAGTGGTTGACGGCCAGGAGAACCCTGCCACCAATGTGGAAAGCATGAAATTTTTCGAAGTGCAAAAGTACTTCACGATGGTCGGTTACCAGTTCCATCCGGATCCCTTCTATGTAAACCTCGACTGGTTCAACGCCCTGCCGGAAGACTTCCAGCAGATAGTTCGGGACGGCGCCACTGAAATGATGAAAGTCAACGATCAGTCCATCGCTGATGCAGAGGCCAAGGCAATCAAGATAATCCAGGAAAGCGCCGAGGTCTATTACCCGACGCCCGAAGAACTGCAGGCGTTCAAGGATGCCGTGCAGATAGTCTATACCGAATATGTGGCTGAGGGCAAAGTCACCCAGGAGAACCTGGACGCTATGATGGAGCTCATCAACAGCGCGGGCAACTAAGCATCGCAGCACGACGGCCGGGGGTCCCATTGGCCCCCTGCCGTCGGTCCCTATTACTCGAAAATGAGGAGGGCCTCATGGAAACGATCAAAAAGCTGGGAAAGGCTCTGAACAATATCTATGTCGGTATCGGGACGGCAGCGATGGGTCTGCTTGCGCTGTGCGTCATCTTTACGGTCATCGCTCGCTATTTCTTTTCGCTGTCCTGGAAAGAGCTGGAGGAGTTCGTGACTACGCTGTTTGCCTTTACCACCTTCTGGGGACTGGGCGTCGCCGTGCTGGAAAGCGAACATGTGGTCATCGATATCCTGTTCAGGCTTTTCAAGCCGCAGGTGCAGCGTATCATCAACATTTTTAACCTCCTTATCGCGCTGGGTGTATGCCTGACGGTCAGCGTATTCAGCTTTACATATATCGGCAAAATCGGCGGTCACCTTTCACCGGGCATGATGATCCCCATGAAGTACCTGTACGGCATCATGCCGATCTGCTTCATCATCTGCGCCATCTGCATCCTTATCAAGATCATACTGCTGGTTGGGGGCAACAAAGAAACAGGATCTTTTGGGGCAACTGATCCGGATGGACAAGCACAGGCGGCAGACCATGCCGGCTGAACAAAGGAGTTGATTTTCACATGGCAATGCTCTATTTGCTGGCCGGCTTGATCGTCTTTGCACTCATCGGTGTGCCATTGGCATTTTCCATCGGGGCGTCATGCGTCAGCTATTTGGCCACACAGGCGCCGGGGCTCCTGATCAATATCCCCCAGAAGATCTGGGGCGGCGCTTACAGCCAGCTGATGATCGCCATGCCGATGTTTATGCTCGCGGGCGAACTGATGAACGCGGGCGGCATTACCAAACGCATCATCGATCTGTGCCTATATTTCGTACGGCCTATCCGAGGCGGACTGGGAGAAGTCAACGTGTTCGCCAGCATGATATTTGGCGGCATTTCGGGCTCTTCGGTTGCGGATACGTCAGCGCTGGGATCCATTTTGATCCCTTCCATGGAAAGGCTGGGATATCCCCCCAAGGTGGCCGCCGGCATCACGGTAGCCTCCTCCACCATGGGCATGATCATCCCGCCCAGCATCCCCATGATTATTTTCGCCATGGTCAGCGGCGCATCGGTGGGCGGGCTCTTCATGGCGGGCGCCATTCCGGGGCTGCTTATCGGCGTATCCCAGACCGTTCTGGTGTTCATCATCAGCCGCAGAAATGGCTACCATCCCGCCAAAACCACCTTCGTGTTCGGGGATTTCGTTAAGACAGCGCTGGTAGGGCTTCCTGCGATGCTGATGCCTGTTTTCATCGTCGTCACTGTCGCTTTTGGCATCTGCACGGCGACCGAAAGCGCCGGGTTGGCTGTCCTTTACGCGCTTGTTGTGGGCATCTTCCTCTACCGCGAACTCAAGTGGAAGCACATCCTGCTGGCACTGCGAAAGACTTTCATCGCTTCTGCCACGATCATGATCATTATTGGTTTTACCAATATCTTCACCTGGATATTAACCATGAGGCAAGTACCGCTGCAAGTAGCCGCCTTTTTTCAGGGGCTGAGTCTGCCTACCTGGGCTATCCTGTTGATTCTGGATTTGCTGATCCTGCTCATCGGCACCTTCATCGATGTCTCGCCTGCCATCTTGCTTCTGGCGCCTATCCTGCTTCCGGTCATGCAAAACCTGGGGGTCGGGGCCCTGCAGTTTGGCGCCATTTTGATCACCGGAATGGCCATCGGCCTGGTTACCCCGCCGGTGGGCATGTGCCTGAATGCCTGCACCAAGATCAACCGGATGCCCGTTATTGAGATTTTCAAAGGTGCCGCGCCATATCTGGCCTGCAATGTGGTGGTGCTTATCGCGATCACGCTCATCCCCCAACTGACCACATGGCTTCCAAGCGTTTTAGGCTACTAAGTGAAACATTGGAGACATCGGGGCTCTGCGAAACATTTCCGCGACAGTGCCCCATGCAGCTAAGCGGGGCAGCGTTCCCGCAAAAAACGCAAGGAACACAAGGAATTGGTCTTCATCCTCCTTTTTCCTACGCCCGGGCGGGGCTTGATCTCATCAAGACCAAGCGCTTCGCCATCGTTAGCCAACCGTCCCCTGGATGCTTGTGTTTGCGCTTCATTAAATAACGCCTCCACCATCCTTGTGCCATCGTGGCTGACTCGTCGCTGTAATCCTCTTCCAGTTGATTTTGTTTTGGAGTTTGACGCAGGCGAAATGCTTTGCATTCTGCGCCTTTTTGGCATGCAAGGAGAAGCGTCCAAGGACTCTCATGAGACCCTTGTGGTCATTATTCGTATCCGCTTTTGGTTCCCGACTTCGGCCAAAAAGACAAGTGCAGCCAAGCCACGAAAATCCCGAAGTGGCTTCTCGCAGCGGCATTTCCCGGGTGGCGCGACGGCGAACCGGCAGGAGCCGTCTTTGCTTATCGAACACAAATGCTTTATAATGCCCCCTGTTTCAATAATGAGCGGAGACAGTTATGACGCAACAGGAAAACCCACTGGGAACAAAGAAAATATCGGGCCTTTTGCTGCAATTTTCCCTGCCGGCCATCATTGGTATGATGGTCAACGCGCTTTACAACATTGTGGATCGTATCTATATCGGCAACGCCCCGGATCTGGGCTCATTTGGGTTAGCCGGCATTACGATTGGATTTCCGATCATGCTGATCCTGATGTCTACCGGCATCCTCTTTGGCGTTGGCGGGGCCACGCTGTTTTCAATAAGACTGGGCGAGGAACAGCCGCAGGAAGCGGAAAAGGTGCTGGGTAACGCGTTCACTTTACTGGTGTTAAGCGGCATCATTTACATGATAGCCGGCCAGATATTCCTTGTTCCGCTCTTGCGTTTGTTCGGTGCCAGCGATGCTGTGCTTCCTTATTCCATGGCATATATGCGGGTGATTTTTTTCGGCGCGGTTTTCCAGGTAGTCAGTATGGGAATGAACAACTTCCTGCGCGCCGACGGGCAGCCGAAGCTGGCGATGATCACAATGTTTGCGGGCGCCGGAACCAACATGCTATTGGATCCGCTGTTCATCTATGTGTTCAAGATGGGGATGGCCGGCGCCGCGCTGGCCACCATCCTCTCCCAAGCGCTTTCGATGGCGTGGGTATTGTCCTATTTTTTCACCCGGCGCGGCCGCCACAGGATTTGGCTCAAAAATATCAGGCCCCGCGGGCAGGTAGTACGGCAGATCACGGCGCTTGGTATTCCCGGGTTTCTTCTGCAGCTGAGCAACAGCCTGCTCAACGTCATCCTCAACAAAAGCCTGATGTCGTACGGCGGTGACATTGCGGTATCCGGCATGGGGATCATCAACAGCGTACAGACCTTTGTGCTGATGCCGATCATCGGGCTCAACCAGGGCGTGAAGCCGATCGTCAGCTTCAATTGTGGCGCCAAAAAGTTCAGGCGGATCAAACAAGCGATGAAGCTCGCCATCATCGCGGCAACTGCAATTGTCCTGACCGGCTGGCTGCTGACCAGGCTATTCCCCTCTGCGATCGTGTCCGTGTTCAACCGCGAGCCTGAACTGCTGCGCTTTGGGACCCACGCTGTCATGGCATGGTTTTGGTTCCTGCCCGTCATCGGATTTCAGATCCTGGCGGCGCACTTTTTTCAAGCCATCAACAGGCCTGCCTCTGCGACCGTGCTGACGCTGACAAGGCAGGTATTGCTGCTGATTCCGGCCATCATTGTCTTTTCGCGTGCCTGGGGGCTGGAAGGCATCCTCTACGCTGCGCCGTTTGCTGACGCGCTGTCCGCACTTATAACGGGCATATGGTTCTGGCATGGTATGCGTTCCCTGTCTGAAACAAAGATCGGGAGTGCCGATGCGCCAATTGCGGAAGAAGCATGCGCAAAACAGGATGCTTGATTTGGAAAAGCGGGATCGACAAACAGCGATTTGTAATAAGTAAATGGTAGATTTCTTCAGTTAATCGCGGGCCCTCTGGCATTGACCAAATGCGCCGATCCAATGGTGCAGACCGGCGGACCAGGGAGATCCTTTAACTCCCCGTTATCACCACGATCACACGCGACGAAGACAACCATGAGGCGCAAGAAATCAAGCGATCATGCCAGGTTCAGGAACATGGTCTTTTGCACGTCCCTAAAACCCTTCCCGACGTAAAAAGCGATGGCGATGTCGTTGAACGAATAGACCTTCAATTCGATTCTCCTGATTTTTTTTGCCTTAGCCCATTCCTGAACTCTCTTGAGAAGAGAAGATCCAATTTGATGGGCCCGGTATTCCTGAAGCACAGCGATACTGTCCAGTTGTATCCATTTCCTTTTCCTGATGAGCGGGAAATCTGGGGACTGCTGAATATAGCACTCCGCCAAACCAACGACTTTGCCGTCTATTTCTGCCACGAAAAGCGCTTTATCAGTGTCCCGGAGGATCCCCGAAATGTACTCTTCTGTTCTGGCACAACCGGCGGGCTTGATGAAGAGATCGGACAGGTTTATCCTGTGGAGCATATCAAGTTCCTCATAAATTTCACACATGCTATAATAATCACTTATGACCGCTTCCCGAATGACAGTATTCATGCCGGCGCCCCTTTCAATGTATCTTCTCTTATGCCAATTGTATCATATTCTTGTGTTCCCCCGGAGGGGCAATGACCGCTTCAAAAGCAAAAATGGCGGGAAAGCATCACCGGAACAACGATTTTCATCGCAGCTTTTTCTAAACACAACAATTGGAGCCAAGCGCTGCCACGGTGACAAAAGTAAACGAAAAACGCCGACTGTTACTTATTTCAACAGCGGATCGCTTCCTGCAGTTTCCGGTACACTGCCGACAGGAAACTGAACGCTAATTCGCCCGTGAGATCTGCTGAAAGCCGGCTCTCTTCCCATATAAACCTCTGGATAAATTGGAATCTACCTTCTGCGGAATACAACGATTTGTGGATCCATTCCGTTTTCTCCATACTCACATACCAGAAGATGGTGTTCATCAGCGGTTAATCCGTAGCATCTGTCACCATTCGCCTTCATCAACTGGTTTCCCAGATAAACACGCTTGTCATCCCACAGTTTCACGGTTTGACCCCCGGAAAAAATATACTCAAGGTTGATGAATACGCCGTTCAGCGCGTTCAATTCAGTGACTTTCGGCATATCTTCGATTCCCAGATCGTTAAATTCCGAAATAATCTGTTTCATTAACTCGCACTTTGGTCCATTACACTCACTGCAGGAGTCCAGGCCTTTGCTAATGCAACATCCCGCAATGACACATTCACCGCCGAAAGGCCGTCCCTGCGTTTGGGCACATCCGGCGCATTTATCCTTGATACCACACCTTGCGCAACAATTCGTATCACAATAATTCCTGCTCATGATCTTTCAATCTCCCACAACTTCACTTAACAAAACAATAGACTTTGTAAAGTGGATGTTCCTCAGCGTCTCAATCGAAAAAGCGCAATTCCTCGAATTTTTTACCCAAAGCGATGCGCAGTCTGAAGCCAGTTTTGCCGTTGGATCAAATTCCCCGCTTCAATGTCCATGCATTGATCTCCTTGGATCATTTGACGGGTTTGATCATCACCACGATTATACTTGTGCCAAGTCCCATTGTAAATAATTCATTCAGAGTTTCATGTACAAATCAGGAAGAATCGTGTCATTCAAGTGCATTTCTGCACAGTTGACGAAACTGAGCCATCTCCATGATGATTTACTTCTTTCAGCAAAATTCCGAAAAACTCCCTCCTGCCAAATCGCGAGAATGACTTAATGGCCGAGCGCCCCTTATTGACAGAGATTTTCACCCTTTCCATCTGTCGACCCCCGACATCAATACGGCCGTCTCAATGCAGCAGATGGCGATGGTGGCACTCCCTATGCTGTTTTTTATGCCACGAAAAGATACCCCAACATGAATGATAAGATGCGAATGACCATTTGAACAGGTTTTCTGAATCTGCGGAGTTTGATTGCGACGAGCATATCCGTTGCGGCTGTCGGAATGTACAGCCCTGCAAACAAAAGCATAATATGCGCTTTGCTTGCTATCAGAAACCCGGTAACCACGGTCAGGGCAATATAGACTAAGCTTCCGAACATAATATAACTCAATACGATTACTCGATCCCCAACCGGAAGAAATAAGCCTTTCTGCCGCTTCTCCAGAAGTGTCTTCAGCTGCTTTTCCAGCATCTCACCGACATTCATATATGTGGTCATGATCAGCAAGACACTAAGGAGAGAAGCCGTAGCAGGCTCGCCGATAACCGGTATGGCGGAGAATAAGGGGGTTCGATAAATCAGTACACCGATAAGCAGCAGCACAAGCAGAATGATCCAGATCCGGTTACCGGCCCTGAGGATTTCTATAAGGCATTTGTAGAAAACAGCGTTGTTTTTTCTTAGAGGGAAGTGAAAGAGGAACAAGCGCCTATTTCGATTTGCGTTGTGTTCTTTGGCGATTTGAGACATCTGTGCCAAATCAAATTGGCTTGCCACTGACGTATTTATGTCGACAAAAGCAAGGTCACGGCGGTATTTCCCCAAATCCAGATGCCGCAGCCGAAAGAAAACACAGCAGGCTGCGCAAAGGACGACGCTCCCAACAAAGATCAGGCGCACGATTTGTGAATCAACCAGCAATCCGATGGAAGCGATAATGCAGCAGACAACTGTTAAATGGCGCTCTCTCTTCGCCCCGTGATAGCGGATCCACGACAGCAGGATCCCGGCATACAAATATGCGCACAACAACAAGGCATTCACGACAAACGCCGCGTCATACCGAAAACCTGCCATAAACCCGGCCAACAGGAATGCAGCCAGCGCATTTTTGATGAAAGACCATAGATATTCCGCCGCCAATATTCTTTTGAAGTAGGGCGTGTGGTAAAGATAGTGCAGTGTTGCCGCGTTCACCCTGATTGCGGGGGTGCTCTTGATGAACAAGCGATAAACATTCATGAGAACGCAAGCGCAAAGAACGTAGAAAGCGTATTTTGGTTCCGGAATCTTCCCTATGCCGCCGCCCATCGCCACCACAAGCAACTGACGGCCCAAAAAGGCAATGCCAAGCAGCAGCCCAAGAAGGGAAGGCCAGAAATGCCTGATGATCCCCTTGGCCGTTCGGAATTTATGTTTGATGATGGATCCGTATACCGTATTCACACGCCATCACCCACAAGGGCCAAATATGTCTCCTCCAACGTACCGTTCGGTTTCAACGAATGCCGATGGATTATCTCCTGTTTCGTACCGCCTGTAACCAATTTGCCTTTGTTGAGCATAATATATCTGTCACACAGCCCGTCCACCATATCCAGCAAATGCGTCAACAAAAGGACGGCTTTTCGCTCCTGCCTGCATTCCATCATTATCTGTTTGAAAACGCCGATCTGCATTGGATCAAGACCGGTGAAGGGCTCATCAGCGATCAGCAGCCGGTAGTTTCTCAATAGCGCCAACGCGATCGCCAACTTTTGCTTCGTCCCTTTTGATAATGCGGACGGCACTTTGTGCAGGTGGTCACGGAGTCCCAGCCTTTCAATAATCTCGTCAGTTGACAGCCTGTTCTCCGGGTACAACGCTTTCAAAAAACGCAGATGCTCCATGAGCGTAAGCTCCTCATAGAAGACAAGCGTGTCGGGAATAAAGGAAACCGGGAAGTCTTCATTTTTGATCTTGGAAATGTCCGTGCCATCCATCCGGATCGTTCCGCTATTGGGCTGCAAATGGCGAATTATATTTAGAATGGCTGTGGTTTTCCCCGCGCCGTTTGCGCCAATCAAGCCAACGATCTCTCCCGATCCTACTTCAAAAGAGACTTCGTCAAGTGCCAATACGCCCGGATAAGAAAAGGATACTCTGTCAAACGTGAGGAACAAATCGTTACTCCTCTCATGTTTACCTGCACCGATGCATTGCGGTCTGCATCTGAGGAATAGCAGCGGCATTTCAGCGATCCAAAGAGAATCGTTCCTTTTTGATCAGACGTTTACAGATCCATTTTGAGATACACCTTGTCAAACAGCTGCACGCCGTCTTCAAGGACAGGCTGGTAGTAGTGATCCGTCATATAGTTTTTGATGCGGTGGGAAAACACAAACCCGCATTGCTGATAAAACGGAAGGGTCATGGGACTGTCTCCGGTGCCCACCATCAGTACTTTTGCGCGCCCTTTGCTTGAGTCGACTAAATGCTTCACCAGCTTCCTCCCGTATCCCCTTCGCTGATATTCAGGCAAAACCGCGATGTTTTGCAGCTCAAACACCCCTTCGCCCTCGTCAGTCAGCACACAGGCCGCCCGCAGATCCGGGTCATACAGGGCATACAATTCACCGCGATCCAGATACTTTTCAATCATGTCGACCTGCTGGTCCGCGATCAGCAACATGGGTATATAATCCTGCTTTCCATCAACAACATGTTTTATGTCCATTTTCATCAATATCCTTCCGCCGGTAAATTCACATTTCCTTGTTGTATTTGTTCAGGTAATAGACATTGGCAAAGATAAAAAACAAGTAGATAACCACCAGTACAAGGGTTACGTACATATTAACTTGCATAAGCGCAAAAGAGAGGATCACTGCGGCGTACACATAGATCATCAAATCATACACGCGTGCCTTTGACCTATTGTTGACAGCTTGATTACGCTCATCTTTTTGCTCTATTTCCACGTACTTTGCGGCTTGCGGGTCCTTTAGCATTGTCCTGTTTTTAAGTGCTGTCCCGATACTGCCGCCAAAGATGCCTGAACCAAGCCCCACACATATATACGGCAGCGTTTTCAATACGCCGACAGCATCTCGCGAGGAAATCATGAGCACCAACCCGGCGGTGAAGATGATCAACCCCGCCGCGGCAAGAATCAAGTAGCGGCCAACCTTATACAGCTTCATTTTTCTGTCCTTCCTCGTAAATGAAGATCTCCTCGATACTTGATCCGAAGTATCGGGCAATTTTAAAGGCTAAGATGATCGAGGGATTATACCGACCGCTTTCCAGCGAGCCAATCGTTTGTCGTGACACTTCAAGTGCCAGAGCCAGATCCTCTTGCTTTATGCCTTTGGCTTTGCGGATCTCCTCAAGTCGGTTTTTCAAGATTTCACTCCCTCCAATGGAAAGCTCGCTTTACATATTCCCATTGTATCACGTCACAGCACAATGTCAAGCTAACTTTCCATAAAGAAGTCAGCCTTGTTTTGAAGCGCGCCTTTGTCCGTAGCCAACCTTGGCATTCGCCAAATACCCACCGGTGCGGTCAAATTAAGTTTGCCGCCGTGAACAGTATCTGCCGTGCTGTACCGCTCAGGTCGGGCCGGAATAGCGTCATGAATACTGCGATTTCGACGTAATCTGCGATTGGTTTTATGCTTCTGGAAAACGGCATCTCGAGCTGATTTGGGAGGACAGAATAAACGTCATTTGAGCGTGTCCATTTTCGGAAGCATACCTAATGCGTTTTTGCGGCTATTGGCAGACGAAAACATAACCACCCTCGCTCGTATTGTTTACGAAAAGGGCACTCTTCCTGCGAGCGCCCTCAATTATGAACAGTGAAGTGATTAGTCTTCTTTTTTCTTTACCGGAATCCAAATTTCGCTTCGATATTTTGGATTTCCAGTGTCCGGACTCTCGTTCCACGAAATTTCGGGGCTTTCGATTGCCTCATATCCTGAAGATGGAAACCACTCTGAGTATATCCTTCCCCATACATTTTGAAGTGTTTCCGGGAACGGTCCAATGGATTCGAAAACTGCCCAGACACCGGCTTTTATTTCCAATACGTCAAATTCTGCTGTTTCATCCATAGAAGTTGCCACACCAATGTAATGATCCAGCTCACCCTTTTCTTCCATTCTTCCTTCCGAGAAGTTGGTAGATGCACTAATGATCCCTGTTGGTTCCATATTTGAAAGTGCTTTTAGTTCTTTGATAATTTTGGGGGTCAAAAGTTCAGTCATTTTTGCAATTTCCGGATTGACACCTTCAAAAACAATCGGAACTCTCTTTTTGTAACCTACTAACCTAAAAGGGCCTTTCTCAACAATACGATAATTCATTTCGCATCCTCCTTTGATTGATAATTGAAAGGTCATTCGAGGATAAGCTTTCAATTGCGCATTCTCATTCCTCGCTTCAGAAGGGAGAATACCATGCATAGAATGAAAAGCGCGGGAGAATGAATCAGCCGAATCATAGCCATATTTGACAGCAGCATCGATTACTCTCAAATTTGGATCTTTCAAATCAAGCGCAGCTAGTGTCAGTCTTCTTCTTCGAATGTATTCTGATAAGCCAATTCCTGATAAAAATGAAAACATCCTTCTAAAATGATACTCTGAGCAGTAAGCGATTTTTGATATTTCATTATAATCAATATCCTGTGTTAGGTGCCCTTCGATATATTCCAACGCTTCATTCATACTACTTAACGAATCCATCAAACAACCTCCTTTCATCATAGATATTGCCAAAGGGTGCGCTTGCCCACCCGACGATCTGTGCACAATTTGGTCGAGTATCTTTCATGGCAGAGGTCAATACTTGCATCTGTTCCATCTTCACGCCCCTGCAAATGTTATCAATATTGTCCTCTCAGCTCTTCTTCATTTTCCGTTTCATTTCCTTCCCACGATATGTTCCCGCAAACACGTTTGAGTACTTTGGGCCGAGTAAACAAGATGGACGTAATCCTGAGACTCCCGCAAAATAAACCCCTTATGCCCATGACAATGATATCGCCGTTTTCACGTGCGTTGATGGAGTCTTTTCGACTATCGTCAAAGAACAGTCCCTCATATTCCGACACTCACAGATCCATTTTGAGATACACCTTGTCAAACAGCTGCACGCCGTCTTCAAAGATGGGCTGATCATAGTGATCCATCATATAGTTTTTGATGCGGTGGGAAAACACAAACCCGCATTGCTGATAAAACGGAAGGGTCATGGGACTGTCTCCGGTGCCCACCATCAGTACTTTTGCGCGCCCTTTGCTTGAGTCGACTAAATGCTTCACCAGCTTCCTCCCGTATCCCCTGCACTGATATTCAGGCAAAACCGTGATGTTTTGCAGCTCAAACACCCCTTCGCCCTCGTCAGTCAGCACACAGGCCGCCCGCAGATCCGGGTCATACAGGGCATACAATTCACCGCGATCCAAATACTTTTCAATCATGCCGACCACTTCGTCCGCAAGGAGGAGCAGGGGAAGAAAACTTTGCTTGTTATCAGTAACCAGCCGTATATCCATTTCTCATATATTCCTTCACAATAGGCATTTCTTTCTGGCAATTCCGGTGTCACCTGCTTGCGTGTATCGCCCCATGGTTCAGCGTCGGTACACCGTGGCTTTGAAACTATAGCTCATCGGATACTTATCCCGGTTGTGCGGGTAAACGTAAAGCCCTTCTTCGGGCAGATAGACCATGTCCCCGCCTGAACGCCAGAAGTTCTCGGGGAACTCATGGAAATATTCCAGATGCATCCCGTTAAGGCTGACGGCATCCACGATGTCAGACACCTTGTGCATCCAGAACCAGGCTTCCACGCCCTTGTGCTCTTTGGCGGCATACCCGCCGATGCTTTCCTCCAGGTCCGCCTCATGGTCAAAATAGGGATATTTAATCAGGTATTCCTCCTGTCCCAACCGGGTCTCATCAAACATCATCATAAAGGGGTGGGAGTCGAACACGTACAGGAAGCCATCTTCATTAAGGTACCTGCGCGCCACGCGGCCCCAGTCCCTAAGCTCCGGCAGCCAGCCCAGCACGCCCTCGGACGTGAACACGATGTCGTAACTTTCATCATGCACATCTGTCAGCTTCAATACGTCCGACCAGATGAAGCGTATGCCCTCGACCCCCAGCTCCGCCGCCATCTTCCCGGCGTAGTGGATGTTCTCCTGCACCAGGTCCACACCGGTCACCTGTGCGCCCAGCCGTGCCAGCGCAACGGAATCCGCGCCGGTATTGCATTGCAGGTGGAGGACTTTTTTGCCGCTGATGTCCCCAAGCTCGCGCAGGATGTGCGAATTAAGATGATGCCTGCCTTCGCGCAGCGCCAGGCTGTAGGTCTCGTAATGCTCCCGGGCGAGCAACGCCCAGGCTTTTTGATTCGCGTCGATTTCTTTCATATGGTTCTCCTGCTCCTGCGAACCCGCTAAAAAGCATCCGCGGATAAATTGGGTGATGGATGATTGGATCAACAGTATCCCGGATAGTATCAAGAATCTGTCAGAGATTATGGCGCCAAAGGGTTTTGAAGTCCGAATGGCCCGGACAGGCGGCGAAGCGTGAGGAAAAGGGAAAGCTAATTATCCACAGACAGTATAACGCGGAATATGAAGCGTCGGCAATCCCCAGCGGGACAGCGCTCAAGTATGGTACAGCAGGGCATCTTATCCTTGACAATATTTGACACAGGAATTATCATTTATATATAATGTAATTACTTCAATAACCCACACGATATTGCCCTTGATCCACATTTCGTCCATAACCGACGGCTTCGTATCCGCACAACCGCATGACGACAGGATTGTCGCAGCGCATAAGCGCGTTCGGTTGAAGAATCACCAAAGATCCCGCCAAATTCACCGCGTACAACTTGTATATCCCCCGGCAGTGCTCAGCTTAGCCTTTTCAACCCAATCCGGCCGACAAAACGATATCCTGCTTGCTGTTCCCGCCGCGGGTGCAGCCATCGTTATTGGGGACAAATCACGGGTCGACCATTAAGGCGCAGCTATCCCGAGCATCCGTGCGCGTGGACAGGGCATCACACACAGATTGCACGCTTCAGCGGCAGATGCCATACGGCTCTGCCGACGGACTTGAAACTTTCTGATACGGACGACATCCCAAAGCGCTGCAAAGAAAGGATCACGCATATGTTTGATTTGAAGGGAAAAGTGTTCATCGTAACCGGCGCGGGCAGCGGCATGGGCAGAGAATTGGCACTGCAAATGATAAGCAAAGGCGTGAAAGTCGCGGCATGCGACATCAATGCCGTCTCTCTTGAAGAGACGCTCTCTTTGGTGTCAGATAAGGACTTGATCAAAACGTACGAGCTGGATGTAGCCAATAAAGAAATGGCCGCCGAATTTCCCAAAGTGGTAAAAAGCGACTTCAAAAGCCTGCAAGGCATTATCAACAATGCCGGCATCATCCAGCCGTTTGTCGACTTCATGGAGTTGTCCGAGGCCTCGATCGATCGCGTGATGAATATCAATTTCTACGGGACAATCAACCTGACGCGAGCAGCAATAAAGGAGCTGGATATGAGTGCAGACTCCTTCATTGTCAACGTTTCGTCCATGGGTGGGTTTTTGCCCGTGCCCGGCCAGGGTATTTACGGGGCAAGCAAAGCGGCGGTCAAGCTGTTTACCGAAGCGCTGTATGCTGAACTGATGGGTTCAAATGTTCATGTTTCGGTCGTCTTTCCCGGCGCGATTGCTACAAGCATCTCCGTCAACTCCCTGGAGAAAAGCGACAAACAACCCGATGCGGAAAATGCTGCCACCCACAAAACAACCAGTGCGGATGTTGCTGCGAGTATCATTATTGATGGTATCGAAAAAGGCAAGCTGAAGATTTTTGTGGGCAAAGATGCCAAAATGATGGATAGACTATATCGGCTGATGCCGATAAAATCAATCAACATGATGGCGAACATGATCAAAAAAATGGTAAAATAGCCACATATGGGATAAAGGGCACTATCCGTATTCCTGCCGTGCTTTACGTGGGAGATTCGGCGCCGGGTGCGCATGGTCAGGAATGGTTCCCAAGACGCCGTCGCAGCCCGCCTGTACGCATGACCCAAGCGGCCGATGATGCTTTATGGATGCAGGCTTTCCGCACGCGGGAGATACAGGAGCCTTCATTCGCTTCTTTTTTGAGTTCTCAGGATGTGTGACCTGAACAGCATAATGGTTCATCTCCTGTGCGTTTTGATCCTTTCGCAAGCGATGGCGGCATGCAAGCCCTTCATGCATAGGAGGATCGTCCCTTGACGAGCCAAATAATACTGATGACTCAGCGGAGAAAGTGCTGATTGCTGAGTATGGCATTTTGAAAAAAACAGAGGAATACTGAAGATGGAAAAGGCAATGCTGTATATTCACGGTAAGGGGGGAAGTGCTAACGAAGCGGAAAGATATAAATCCCTGTGCCCATCCTATGATGTGTTTGGGATTGAATTTGATGATTTCACCCCATGGGGAACGCGAGAAAGGATCATAGCCGCCTACGGGGACCTGAGCGAAAAGCATGACAGTATTTCATTGATCGCAAACAGCATAGGAGGGTATTATTCTATGCTGGCGCTGCAAAACCGCAAAATTAAAAAAGCCTTTCTCATCTCCCCCATTCTTGATGTGGAAAAACTTATTCTTGATATGCTGATGTGGATGGGTGCGACCGAAAGTGAACTCAAGGAAAAGCAAATCATTCATACGGAGTTTGGAGAAGATCTCTCATGGAAATACTTGACTTATGTCAGAGAGCATCCCATTAAGTGGAAGGTTGTAACAGAAATCCTATATGGAGGCACGGATAATCTAGTTGCCCGTGAAACAGTGGACGGCTTTGTTGCTATTCACAACGCAGGGCTTACCGTGATGGAAGCCGGAGAGCATTGGTTTCACACGAAGGAACAGCTTGATTTTTTGGATGCTTGGATGAAACGGGTAAGTTGATGTGTTTACGCACACATCCACGATCGGTAGTTGTGTCCCCACCGCCGCCTATTTTGTCGATTTTTGTTTTGCAGCGTTGGACGCCGCGGCTCATGAAATTCCATGTGCCCTTCGGGCGTTGGGAGCGGCCGCTTCCGGAGGGGGTTGCAGATCGGTCCCCACAGTACTCTGCAGGATACACCCGTGCCGTTCGTTTGATATCTTTCACACACAAAAGACACAGACAATGACGACGTGAATCTGCGTTTCCGCGAAACACACAAATTTGCCCGCCATTGTTTCTTTTTTTGCCCGGTCATGATGAAAATAAAACGAAGGGCCGCTTTGGCCGCGTTTTAGGCTGTGTCCGGGACGCGGGAGCACAGCGATTATTTCGTCAGTGAGCTTTCCCCTGACGACTTCTTACTTGATCCCGCTGTAAGCGAAAGATTCGATGAACCGCTTCTGGAAAATGAGGAACAGCACCAGCAGGGGCCCCACCACCAGGAAAGTGGCCGCGCAGACATCGGACCATTGAGCGCCGGTTTCATAGGACATAGCAAAGATGGCCAGCCCCACCGTCAGCGGCCGCTTGGAAACAGAGTTGATTACGATCAGGGGCCAGAGGAAATTGTTCCACTGGTATGAGGCGGCAATGAGCCCATGGGCAATAAAGCCGGGCACCAACAAAGGCAGGTAAATCTGCATGATCAATCGAAAGAGGCTGCAGCCGTCCACCTTAGCGGCCTCCTCCAATTCATAGGGAATGGTTTTGATCGTCTGGCGCATAAGGAAAGTGCCCATGGCCGAGGCAAAGAAGGGCAGCATGGCCCCCAGCAGGGTATTGGACAGGTTCATGGCAGAAATGGTCTTGTAATTGGGAAGGATAAGCACATCCGCGGCGATCATGATCTGAGTGAGGAAGAGGATAAACAGGACATTCTTCCCATAAAAGTTCAGCCGCGCAAAAGCATAGCCCGCCATGGTGATGGTAATGAACTGCATCAGCAGCACCCCGCTCACGATGAGGATGGTGTTCACGTAGTAATTTCCCCAGACTGCCGCACCCCAGATGCGGGTGAAGTTGGTCAAAGTGGGCCAGGCCACGGCAAACAGATCCAAGGCCTGCTCCTGAGGGATGAAAGCGGTGCGGACCATCCAGATCAGCGGTATTACACAAAGGAGTGCAAACAGGTACATGAACAGGTAGCTGAAAAATTTACCGGGAGTCATTTTCCACGCTGCGGCACGCACTCTTTTCGGGGTCAATTTGACGGTGCTCATAAGCTGTTTTCTCCTTTCTCAAGCATAAAATATCTTCCTGTCCTGGGTAAAGAAATGCACACAGGTAATGATGAGCAAAAGCGAAATCAACACCACGGTAATGGCCGATGCTACCCCGGTGTTGGACTGGTCAAAGGCCTTCTGATAAACGTAGAAAAGCAGCATGTTGGAGGCGTTCCCCGGTCCCCCTTTGGTCATGATATACAGGTGATCCACCATCTTGTAGGCGTTGGTGAGGGTAATGATCATTACGTACAGGGTGGTGGGCTTGAGCATTGGCCAAGTGATCCGTAAGAATGTCTGCCTGCTGTTGGCACCGTCGATCCGGGCGGCCTCATAAAGTTCATAATTGATGTTCTGCAGGCCGGAGATATAAAAGATCATCACATAGCCGGCCTGCTTCCAGATCAGCATGACGATCAGGGCTCCCAGTACGGTATCGGGATGGCCCAAAAAGCGCCAGGAGGAGTTGATATACCCAAGCAATCCATACATAGGTGTATAAATAAACAGCCAAATATTGGCAACTGCCACCATGGGCAGCAACGTGGGATAGAAAAAGGAAACGCGCACCGCCCCCTTGCCCAATTTTACCTTGTTGGCAAAAATCGCCATGCCAACCGCCAGGGCAATGGATACAGGGACGATTACCACGGCAACGATCAGATTATTGATGAAGGACTGAGTAAAGATCGTATCCTTCGTAAACAGCGTAACATAGTTCTGAAAGCCGATAAATTTGGGACCGGTCATCACGGTGGACATGTTGTTCTTGAACAGGGACATGTACACGCTGTAGCCAATGGGATAAAAAGTAAAAATGGCCAGGAAGATCATGGAGGGCAGCAACAGCCCCCAAGCAAGGCGCGTCGTGCGCCATTTTTTGCGGCGCTCACGGCTCAAATCCACGGAAATGGTGTGGGGACTTTGCATCAATCATTCCTCTATTCATAAGGGCTTCCCCGCCCCTTGGGCAGGGAAGCCTTGAAATCATGTGAGATGG